>OGWB01000057.1_pt1 | contig 12091 bp, 16 predicted proteins | sample 1575961 | NCBI WGS metagenome assembly OGWB01 (sample SAMN07581556, study PRJEB24739) | freshwater metagenome | place: Singapore | collected 2015-04 | reverse complement strand
GTTTCCCAGTCACGATATCCCGCCTTTCGCGGATTCATTGAAGAGTTTGCAGGCAACTGCCGATTCATCCTGACTTGTAATTTCAAGAATAGGGTGATTGAGCCGTTGCATTCCCGATGCACCTGTATTGATTTCCGAATCCCTAGCAAGGAAAAGCCTAAACTTGCTGTCAAGTTTCTGAAGCGAGCAGAAGATATTCTGAAGAGGGAGGGTATTGAATACGATCAGAAGGTGGTGGCTCAATTGGTCGGAAAGTATTTCCCCGACTTCCGCCGAACCATCAATGAACTTCAACGGTATTCTGCTTGCGGCAAGATTGATGTAGGCATCCTGAACTCTATTGCCGATGTTCAGGTCAAAGAACTGATGAAGTGCATGAAGGGCAAGGACTTTGCAGGAGTCCGTAAGTGGGTGGTGGAGAACCTTGACAACGACGCAACTCGTTTGTTCAGAACAGTTTACGACTCTCTGTACGAGAATCTTGAAGGCGGTTCCATTCCCCAAGCCATCCTGATTCTTGCAGACTACCAATACAAGGCAGCATTCGCAGCAGACGCAGAGATCAATCTTGCGGCTTGTATGGTTCAACTAATGATGGAGTGCAAGTTTAAGTGAGCCACCAACTGACTGATTATTTGAAAGCCATCAACGAAACCAAAGAGCCGTTGATGGATACACCCGAGTGGGGCAAGACCTCGTATCCCCCGTTCGTGGTTGGGCGGTGTCTGTCGTACTTTCCTGACACCCTGTTCGCTGTAAATGAAATGAATACCCGTGCCCACATTGACCCCAAGATGCACTTTGACTTTCTTCGTGGAGCGGTTCGGAAGCGTAAGCGGTTCTCCAAGTGGCTGAAGCGGGAGAGTGATGAGCGGGTTCAAGCCCTAATTGAATATTACGGGTTCTCTGCCAAGAAGGCTAGGGAGGCTTTGACAGTTCTATCTCCCCAACAGGTGGCTGAAATTGTGGCAGCAGTTTCCAAAGGTGGAAAAGCGTAGAGTAATAAATAGTTCCGTGTCGTAAATTTTATAGAAAGTGGAATAGGCATGGAACAAAATAACGAACGGTATATTGATCTTGAACCCAAAGACCTGCTAGAAGTCACCATTGCAAAGCCTGATGACTTCCTGAAGGTTCGTGAAACCCTGACCCGTATCGGGGTATCATCTCGTAAAGAAAAGAAGTTGTGGCAGTCTTGCCATATTCTTCACAAGCGTGGCAAATATTATATTGTCCACTTCAAGGAAATGTTTGCACTTGATGATCTACCCACCTCTATTGACTCCGAAGACATTGGACGGCGTAACACCATTGCATGTCTACTGGAAGAGTGGGGGCTGCTCAAGATTGTAAACAAGGAAAAGATTGTGGACAAGGTTCCGCTAAACAAAATAAAGATTCTGCCCCATAAAGAAAAGGGAGAGTGGGAACTGTGTCCTAAATACCACATAGGACGGAGCAAATCGGGTCAGAAGCCCGAAGACTAAAAAGGAGATATTCGTAATGAGCCGACTCGTGATAAAGTTCCCGACACGGAACCGCCCTGAAAAGTTCAAGACCGTATTCACACGCTACATGACCTTCTTGAGTGGACGGCATGATGTGCGTTTTGTTGTCAGCATGGACGCAGACGACTCTACCATGAACAACGATGCCATGCGTGAGTGGTTTGAGACTCGCAAGCGTAATGCCGACATCAAGTACTGCTACGGCAATTCCAAGAGCAAGATTGAAGCGTGTAACGCAGACTTGGAAGGCGAAGACGGTGATGTGCTGCTGCTTGCTTCAGACGACATGAATCCACAGCAGATGGGTTATGATGAGATCATCTTTGCAGGATTCCGCCAATGCTTTCCTGACTTTAACGGAGCCATCAAGTTTTGGGACGGGTTGCGTCCAAAGGAAGATCCGCTAATGACTCTGACAGTCATGGGTTTCCCTCTATACAAGCAGTTTGGATACATCTATAATCCTGAATACAAGTCTTTGTATTGCGATAACGAGCAGACCGAAGTATGCCACCGTCTAGGCAAACTAGCAATCGCTCCATTCTGTATAATCCGACACGAGTGGACTAACGAACCGTTTGATACGCTTCACGCTCGTAACGAGAACCGAGACATGTATGATGTGGACAGCAAGACCTATGAGGCTCGTAAAGCCAAGAACTTTGACATGGAGGTAATGTTCAATGCCAGTGCCAGCCGATGATATCGTAATAAGCATTTTGATTCTGTCTATTCCCTCACGAACCGAATCTGTTACTGCCTTGATGAAGAAGTTGGAAGGGCAGTTGGGCAATCGTCGCTCTGTAGAGATTCTAGTCCTAACAGACAACAAGTCCCAAAGCATTTCAGAGAAGCGTAATGTGCTGTTGCAGGCTGCTCGTGGACAGTTCGTGTGTTTCATGGACGACGATGACGGCATAGCAAACAACTATATTGATTCTCTGCTGACTGCTGCCACAGAAAATCCAAAAGTTGATTGCATTTCATTCGACCAATTCTGCTCTCTTGACGGAGAACCAATGAATGTGTCTTTTGGAATTGGCAATCCTCATGGACAGTTGTGGAGAAACGAAGAGGGATTGCTTGGAGACATCAAGCGTCCTCCGTACCATATGTGTCTGTGGAAGCGTGAACTTGCACAGAGCGAAGAGTTCCGTCCCATGTACGGTGCTAACGGACAGTCTACAGAAGACATTGATTGGCTTATGAGGTTGTATCCAAAGGTTCAGACCGAGTATCACATTCCTGAACCCATGCACATGTACATATACAATTCAAAAACAACCGAGTCATTGGTTCCACAGGATCAACAGTGAATCTGATCTCTTATAGTCTATGGGGAGACAAGCCCACATATACGGTCGGAGCAATAAGGAATGCCGATCTCGCGGCTACACTCTTTCCCGAATGGACTTGTGTTTTTTATTGCTTTGATTCCGTTCCTGCCGACATTATCAAAGAATTGGAATCGCGTCCAAATGTGCTTGTTCGCCGCGTAGAGGGAGATTACAATACCGCAGACAGCCGTGGTATGTTCCACCGTTTCCGCCCTGCCGATGAAGAGGGCGTAGAGTACATGATGAGCCGTGATACCGATTCTCGCCTGTCTGAGCGTGAACGCCTTGCGGTTGAAGCATGGCTTGCAAGCGGAGCCGATCTCCATGTCATGCGCGATCATCCGTATCACGGAGTTCCCATGCTTGGAGGTATGTGGGGTGTGAAGGGCGGTAAACTGAAGGGTATTGCCCGCGACATGGAAGAGTTTCAGCCAAGCAGCGACAAAGGACAAGATCAGTCGTTCCTTTGGGAATGTGTGTGGGACAAGGTTCGTGATGGGCAATTAACTGTGTGCGTTCACGATCCATTCTTTCAGAAGACCCCATTTCCTATTGGTGCAACCCGTGGTGATGCAAACGGCGGCGTGTGGTTTGTTGGACAGTGCTTTGATGAAAACGATCAATACAACAATCAGGGTGATGTAGACCTACTCGGAGAAAACCCATGAGCGCACCAATACCGTATACTCACCCAACTTTTACAAAGCACATCAACACTCCAATTAAAACCGTGGTTGAGTTGGGATGCAACGATTATGTGTACACATACGATCTGCTCCGTCAATACAATCCAGAAGTTCTGTATGCTTTTGAGGCGCATCCTAGATGCGTGGAGTACTGTCTTGAAAACACCACGGATGAAAGAATCAAACTAGTTCCACAGGCAGTAGCGGAACACGATGGCTTCATTGATTTTTATGGATTCGGTGATATGACTGGTTGTGCTTCTGTTTTTGAGAGAATACACCTCCGAGAGTATCAAGACCCAAAAGTACAGATACCTTGTACACGATTGGATACTTTCTTTTCCAAAATCCCTGACCTGAAGATTGATCTTATGTGCATGGACATTCAGGGTGCAGAACTCATGGCTCTTCGTAGCATGGGAAAACTGATAGAATCAGTGTCGTACATCATGCTAGAGATTCCCAAGGAAGGAAAGTTCATGCACCATGCAGCACCAACCAGAAGCGTGATGATGGATTTTTTGTCTAGGAACAGTTTCAAGATGCTTGAAGCAATACCAGAAAACGATTGGGAAGATAATATTCTTCTGCAAAGAACGAACTAATAGAGGAGACTAGCGATGAAACCAGATATCGTGACTTTTTCGTGCAACGGTCTTCCGATGTACTCGGATTTTTGGAATCCTATTTCAAAGTTTTGGAAGACTAAATTTGGCATTCACCCTGTTCTCGCTTATTGTGGACAGGAAAACATCAATCTTTCCGAAGAGTATGGTACGGTTCATCGTTTGTCTCCTGTTGATGGTGTGCCAGAGTATTTGAGTGCTACTTGGGCTAGATTTTGGATAACCAAAATGTATCCCGAGAAGATTTGCCTCACTGGCGACATCGACATGATACCGCTGTCCGTTGGTTTTTTTGATTCACGCATCAAGGATGTTGCTGACGATGTGTATGTCCACATCAATGGGGACGCATACTGCCCTGGTGATTACGAATATTGGAAGCGACCATACAACACCCTAATAGCACATGACCACCTTGCCCGAGGCGATGTTTTCAATCGGGTATATTCTTTTGAAGAGACATTCGAAGAAGAAATGAGAAAGTATGCTGCGGTGGACTACAGCCAAAAGATTCGTGAGTGCGCGGAGGGAAAGGGTTACGCAAATCATACAGAGGAGCATTTGTTGCACGCAAGCGGAGATGCTGGAGGAAAGTGGTGTCACGACGAACTGTATTCCACCGACAAACTTCGACAGTATCATTTGGCTGGTGGAAGCGTTCGTTGTGATTTCAGCATTCCACGAAATAGAAGACTAGATCGCTCTTATTGGGCTTACCATCCGCAAGATGTGGTTAGCGGAAAATATCTCGACTCTCATCTTCTGCGACCATATTCTCAATACAGAGATCACATTGACTACCTGATGAGTCTTGTGCCTACAGGAACACTTTAATGACAAACAAAAAGAAGATAATGGTAATCGGTGGAGCAGGTTACATTGGAACTCGCTTGTGTATGGATGTTGCGAGTGAGTTTGATGTAGTGTCGTGGGACTTTTGCAGATATTCTGAAACACCTGTTCCAAACACGCGATGCGATTATTCAAATATTACTCACACAGACATACAGGACTGTGATGCGGTGGTGTTGCTTGCTGGACACTCTAGTGTTCGTATGTGTGACGGAAATCCATACGGCGTGATGAAGAACAATGTGTACAATTTCATCAATCTGCTCGAAAAAATTCGTCCTGACCAGACATTCGTGTACGCTAGCAGCGCAAGCGTTTATGGAAACTGCACAGAAGACACAGCCACCGAAGAAACTCCGTTCGAATCGGCGTACAATATGTACGATATGACCAAGCAGACAATAGATTCATATGTGAAGACCTCTGGCAAATTGAAGAATCGAGTTTTTGGTTTGCGATTTGGTACAGTCAACGGCTTTTCTCCTGTCCTTCGTGATGATGTCATGTTGAATGCAATGACTAGTGCAGCATGGAATTCGGGACAAGTCAAGTTGTATAGTCCAAAAACAAGAAGATCAATACTAGCAATTAGTGATTTGACTCGCGGCATCAAGGCTATTTTGAATAGCAGTCAATATCACGGAGGCATATACAACATGGCTTCCTTTACAAGCACATCAGGTGAAATGGCTCATGCGGTTTCTGATACATTTTCTGTACCAGTGAATCTTCTGTCTCCTGTAGACGGATCGACTGTCAAGGGGAACGAGAAGTTGGTCAGCAGCAAATACGATTTTTCATTAGGATGTGATAAATTTTGCTCTGACTTTGGATTCCACTTTCAGGGTTCCATCAGTAGTGTTCTAAAAGAGTTGACCGATCATCGACATTCCATGCTACATACAAACAGAAACGATCCCTTTGATTATGAATGGAGTACATTATGAGTTGCAAAACCGTGAACGAATGCCGTTGCTGTGGTAACGCGAATCTGAAACAGGTTCTTGATCTTGGTAGTCAGCCACTAGCAAACTCTTATCACAAAGGCGGCAGGCAAGAGGAGTATCCTCTTTGTTTGATGTTGTGTGAAAAGTGTTTTCACTCGCAGTTGAGTGTGGTCGTTGATCCGAATGAGATGTTTATCGACTATGTGTACATCAGCGGAACATCAAAAACTCTACACGATTATTTTGACTGGTTTGCTGACATGGTTCAACATGAGTGTGGCAAGGTAGGGTCTGTTCTAGACATTGCTTGTAATGATGGCACTCAACTGTGTAAGTTCAGAAATAGAGGATGGCTGACTCACGGAATTGATCCAGCAAAGAATCTTCTACACCTCTCTTCCGAGAATGCAGACAAAATCGTTTGTGACTACCTGAATATTCCTGCACTACAGCAGTTGGGAAGCATTAAGTACGATGCGATTATTGCACAGAATGTGTTTGCTCATACCCACGACATTGTTCACTTCTTGGAGTGCTGCAAAACAGCCATGAACGAGCAAACCCGTCTGTACATACAGACATCACAGGCTGACATGATAGAGAACAATCAGTTTGATACCATCTATCACGAACACCTATCTTTCTTTTCCACGAATTCAATGCGAACTGTGTGTGAGCGGGTTGGGTTGAAATTGGTATCTGTCAAAAAAACAGATATCCACGGCGGCAGTTATGTGTTCACGATTTCACTTTCTGATAGTGAAGACTCAAGTGTATCACAAGTATTTGAACAAGAGCGGGATGCTGGAAGATATTCCGTAGAGCGATACGATGATTACCGAGAGAAGGTAGAGCAAGTCATCTTCAACTTCAGACGATTTGCAGAAATGTATTCCTCCAAGGGATATCTGCTTGTGGGATATGGAGCAGCCGCAAAAGGAAATACATTCCTTAATGCAAGCAAAGTCAAGTTGCACTTCATCGTGGACGACAACGCACTGAAGCAAGGTCTTCTGACTCCAGGAACAAATACAATGATCGTGTCTTCTGATTTCATAAGCAAGTTTGCCCACAATACAGTATTCATTCCTCTTGCTTGGAATTTTCACGATGAGATCAGATCGAAGATCAAGAACAAGGTGGACTTGCTAGATTTTAAACACGATTTCTCATACCTGATACACGCCTACTACCCAACAGCAACCACTGAGGTTCTTTAATCAATGCTGAAAATAAGCATCCCATACAGAGGAATGGTGAAGTGCAAGAGCCGTATGCTTGATGTTCTTCGTGAACTAGAAGAACTTCCGAATATACAGTTGCAGATAGTGGAACAGAGCAATGATGGCAGGAGATTTAATCTCGGAAAAATGATGAATGTTGGTTTTGACCTGTACTCCAAATCCTCACCGAGTGACGGTTGGGTTTATATGTTCCATCCCATTGATCTTTTCCCCAAAAGCGGAGTGGGGGTGTATTTGCATGGAATGGAAAGCATACTTTGTGGACAAGCAACCATCATTCGTTACAATGTGATGGGTCAGAAGCATTTCTATCGTGCTTGTCAATACAGCCCTGCGGTGTACCGCGCATTCAACGGGTACACCAATCGGTTTTGGGGTTGGGGTGCGGAAGACGACGAATTCTTCAATAGACTTCGGATCAAACAAATACACTCAAATTACATGAATGTTGAGTTCAACACATGGTGTGAAACAAAAGAAGACCATGAGCCAGATCATGCTTCTCCCGACTATTTGGCAGGATTGGATCATCACGCATCAAATCTTGCTATTGCAAATTCTATAACAACAGAGAGAATGGAGAGTGATGGATTGAGCAGTTTGGAGTACAGTGTGCTTTCGGAAAGCACGATCAGCAAAAACATCAAGTACATAGAGGTAGAACTGTAATGAGAGCATTGGTAACAGGTGGAGCAGGATTTATCGGATCGAATATAGTTGATCGTCTGATCGCAGAGGGTCACGATGTAACTGTGATAGACAACGAATCAGCCAATTCAAACGAGCAGTTCTATTGGAATCCAAAGGCACACAACCACAAGTATGATGTGCGGGACTATACGATGGTTCGTAAACTATACGAGGGTCAGGATGCAGTATTTCATCTTGCAGCAGATGCTAGAATACAGCCTAGCATTGAAGACCCTCTGAAGACCATAGAAAACAACACCATTGGCACAGCCACTGCTCTTGAGTGTGCGCGTAAGTGTGGAGTAAAGAGGTTTGTGTATTCCTCCACATCCGCTGCTTATGGGCTGAAGAATAGTCCGCCTCTTTCAGAATCCATGCCCACCGATTGCTTGAATGCTTATTCGGTGAGCAAAGTGGCAGGAGAAGAGATGTGCAGAATGTATGCTCGCCTGTATGGAATGGAAACCATTTCTTTCAGGTATTTTAATGTGTATGGAGAGCGTCAGCCTCTTCGTGGGCAATACGCTCCCCTCATCGGTATATTCTTGCGTCAACGAGCAGCAGGAGAACCGATGACCATTGTTGGTGATGGAAATCAACGCAGAGATTTTACTTATGTTGGAGATGTTGTTAGGGCAAACATCACCGCTGCTACATTTGTAGCACCAGATTATATTGTTGAACGAGAAATTGTTCATCGTGGTTGGGAGTGGGGTGGAGTTTACAATATTGGAACTGGACGAAATTACTCAATCAATGAGATTGCCTCAATGATGGGCGGTCCTGTTGTGAACATTCCGCCCCGTTCAGCAGAGTCTCGTTTGAGTCTTGCGGACGCATCAAAGGCAAAAAATGAACTTGGATGGAATCCACAAGTTCGTCTTGAAGACTGGATTGCCAAGCATAAATAACCTGACAAGGAGAACCGCGAATGTCTACAGTATGCCTATCAATGATCGTAAAAAACGAAACTCATATCATCCACGAATGCTTGGATTCCGTCCACAAATATATCGACTACTGGGTGATTGTTGATACCGGTTCCACAGACGGAACACAAGAACTCATCAAGAAGTACTTTGCAGAAAAGGGAATACCCGGCGAACTCATTGAGAAGCCTTGGGTTAGTTTTGGACACAATCGCAGCGAAGCCCTAGCCCTATGCGATGGTAAGGCAGACTACGCTTGGATGATTGACGCTGACGACAAGATTGTTGGCGACTTCAAGTTCCCGAACGGCAAAAACATGACCGCAGATGGTTACGCACTCAAGTGTGGACGCGATCAGTGCATTTGGTGGCGTAATCAAATCTTCAAGACAGGAATCGGTTGGAAGTATATTGGTGTGCTACACGAGTACGCCCATTGCGACAAGCAGCCGCTCCATCAGGAAAAGATCGACGGCAACTATCATCTAGAGGCTCGCACACTTGGACACCGTAATGTAAATGTGACACAGGTGGAAAAGTATTCCAAGGACGCAGAAACTCTGATTGAAGCCTTGAAGACTGAACCAAACAACTCAAGGTATCAGTTCTACCTTGCACAATCGTATTTTGATTCTCAGCAATGGGACAAGGCTACTGAAGCGTATTACAAGCGAGTAGAGATGGGTGGATGGGAAGAAGAATGCTACTATTCTCTTTTTCGCGTAGCACTTATCGCTATGGCACAGGAAAAGGAATGGCCCATTATCCAACAGAAATTCTTGGACGCTTACGATTATCGTCCATGCCGTGCCGAACCTCTTCATGCCATCGCACGAACTCTCCGAATGATGGGGCGACCTCGTGCGGCTTATTTGTTTGCCAAGGAAGCAGCCCAGATACCGTATCCACAACATGACATCTTGTTCATAGACACTAATGTGTACCGGTGGATGGCTTTGGATGAACTAGGGGCTACAGCGTTTTACACTCACGACTACGCTAACGGTTACAAGTCTTGTGAAATTCTTCTCAAAGAAAATCGCCTGCCTCCATCCGAAGTGGAACGGGTTAGAAAAAATTACGAAGCATACGGTCAAAAATTGACAGAAATGCAGCGTATACAACCCCAAGTAGTTCAGCAACCTGTTACGCAGATGACGGTTCCATCTGCAAATAAAGGAACCTACATATCTCCTAGAGCAAACAAGTTCAAGGAGAGAAAGAAGTAATGGGTTCAGCCAACTACGACATCTACGCCAAGCAGGATGAAACACTCAATTTTCATGTTGAGTACTACGACGAAAGCGGTAATGCTGTTGATCTAACCAACTACACCGCTCGCTTTCAGGTTCGCCCACACACCGCAAATCTCTACAAATACCTAGAGGCTACGGTTAGCGGCGTTACAGGTGGTGGGTCTACAGGCGATTGGCTTGAAGGTGCTACCTTAAAGAACGGAATAACTTGGGTGTCTGAAGGCGTTGCAGGAACAGGTGGAATCTACCTGAACAGAGGCGAGACTGGTGCGGTATTCACTGGTGGCATTCGTCTAAACATTGACTACACCACCATGAAGTATGTGCCCGCAGGCACATGGATTTACGGTCTAGACTTGCTTCAGGGAGCAACCGTGAACGAACTGCTAACAGGACGATTTGTTGTTTCGGATAAAGTTGTGCGATGAAACTAAAAATTACAGAAATTGACTACGGGTCGTATTCGAACAACGACGGATACCCCAAAGGCACAAAGAAAAAAATACGGGTTGCACAGCCCATGAAGTATATTATGAAAACCAAACCAAACGGACTGATTCTTATGCAAGATCCAGATCGTGTGGTTTATAAAGTTTCTGAAACTGTTGGAATTATATTGAAGAGACTAAAGCACACTACGGTTTATAAACAACACCCTTGACATTTTGTAGTGTTGGTGTATACTCCCTACAGGAGATTTTATTATGGAAACACAATCACTAGGCGTTTACGCCGTTCCCGAAACTGATCCCCTGCTACCGAAGTTTGCCACAGCAGGCTCCGCTTGTTTTGACATTCACGCACGGCTACATCCCGAACACATTACCTTCTACGAGGGTTCATCGGGTCTGCCTGAAAAGAAAAGGGTGGATGCCACCAACTGCGAACGCAAGGTGTGGATATTTCCAGGTCAGCGTGTACTGATTCCCACAGGACTGATACTAGACATTCCTGCGGGTTATTCTGTGCGTCTACACGCCCGCAGCGGGCTAGCCCTTAAGAGCGGGCTAGTGCTCACCAACTCCGAAGGCGTGATTGACCACGATTACACCGAAGAACTGCTGGTCATGGTGAGCAACATTAGCAGCGGTAGCGGTGCACGAGAAATCCTTATAACCGACAATATGCGATTGTGTCAGGGCGAACTTGTCCGTTGTGTCCCCACCACCATTCAATGGGTGCAGGATCGTCCGCAGCGTGATACCCGTAACGGTGGATTTGGCAGCACAGGAGTGGGCACATGACCCGAGACGAACTATTGGCATTTCATGCAGAACTATGCAAGGCTGCTCGTGACCTGATGAGCCTGAAGAACCGCGACTACGCAGGCAAGGAAGGCGTTGAGCCGTTTGCCAACTTTACCCGAGTGGAGTCTATGGGCATCTGCAAGACTGAACAGGGCTTCATGGTCCGGTTAACTGACAAGATGAGCCGACTCTCTTCTTTCATTCACGCAGGCAAAATGAATGTGCAGGACGAGTCCTTTATGGACACCTGTGTGGATGTCATCAACTACATGGTGCTGCTTGCTGCGTACTTGAAAGATAAAGACGCGAAGTGAAATGTTTCACGAATTCAAAAATCCAGTACCTGTACACACGCCACTAGGCGACGGGTATATTTGGTATGTTCGTGACGGTGGCACATGGGAAAATGATGTATTAACCGTGGTGCTTGAGAATGGAAATATACGGCACTTCCGCTCTGACCAAATTCAAATATGGAACAACGGAACATTTGATATTGTGTCAAATATCCAACCTCCCACTTGACACTCATCATCCCTGTGGTATACTGTGGACATGATCCGCCATCTTGGCTATGCCTGTCAAAACTTGTCCCTTGCACGGGGACGCAAACACAAAGATCGGTTGCTCACCGACCGTACTCTTCGTATGGACAGGTTTACCCTTGAGCGTGTGGGTGAACTCGCCGTTCGCAATACCGAAGACCTTTTGCCTATTCTGCAATGGAATGCCGCAAATGGAATTCGGTTCTTCCGTATTGGGAGCGGTG
>OGWB01000056.1_pt1 | contig 12592 bp, 16 predicted proteins | sample 1575961 | NCBI WGS metagenome assembly OGWB01 (sample SAMN07581556, study PRJEB24739) | freshwater metagenome | place: Singapore | collected 2015-04 | reverse complement strand
GTTTCCCAGTCACGATAGGGTAGGTATTGCATAATGAGCGGCACTCGAGCCCGGGCTCATTGTGCTACCAGTCAGTGCTATCCGCTAGTGCTAGCTGATGGTGCGATCCGTTAGTGCTACCAGGCAGTGTGAGCGATTAGTACTACCGGGTAGGGGTTGTTGCGCCAGGCAGGCCAGGACCCCACCGGAGGTGGTCCCCCCGAGCGCGCAATGCGCGGCCCCGCTCGTATTGCATACTATTCCCCTCAAACAGTCATGTCTTAGAAGGTTTCTTCTCAAACAGTCATGTCTGTAGCGCATTTTCCGCAAACACCCCCCCCGGGGGTGTTGCAATTTGTTCCTATGGTGTGGTATAGTTTTTGGGGAGTACCCCGGGGTGTGTTTTTGGGTATGAAAGTGGGGGGGGTATGGCGGTAATACCGAAGGAGTTGAGGTTATCGAGGGCGCAGATTAGGGATGCGTTGGATACGATACCGATGGAGAGGATATTGACATCGGTGAAGTTGACGCCTAAGCAGAGGAAGTTTGCAAAGATGGTTGCGCAGGGGTATTCTCAGGCGCAGGCTTATTTAGAGACGTATGGGCACAGGGGGAAGATGAAGATGAGGCCTGCTATCCAGAAGGAGATTGAGGCGTACAAGATGGCGATGGAGGCTGCCGAGATTCGGACGCCGCAGTATTTGAGGCAGTTGGTGATTCAATCGTTGGTGAATTTAGTGATTGATGAGACTGTGAGTGCTGGCACTCGCGTGCAAGCTATTAAGGCTTTGGGTCAGATTACGGAGGTAGCCGCGTTCACAGAGAAGAGGACTGTGGAGCATGTATTGAATCCTGAGGTGTTGAAGAAGCAGATTACGGAGACTTTGCGCGGGATGTCTGATGACGTAGTTGATGTCGATGCTTTATTGGTAGAGGTTCGTGGCGGCTCGTCTCCGTCAAGTTCTGCCTTGAAATCTGTGGATATCTGATAACGTTATCACCCCTCAGTTAGTACTATGCGTCAAGTCGTCTATTGCATTTTGTGGATATCTGATAACGTTATCACCCCTGCGTTAGTACTATCTGTCAAGTAGTATGTTGGAATCTGTGGATATCTGATAACGTTATCACCTATAGGTTTTAGAACGAAGTGGAGATAAGGACGGTTGAGGTTGCCATGACTCCGGTTCAGAAGGAGGTTTATCTTATTATTGAGGAGTTTTGGAAGAAGTATGAGTATGGGCCTTCGTTGAGGGAGATTGCCTATTTGCGTGGCAAGGTAGGGTTAGGGAATACGAAGAGGATTGTGGATGATTTAGAGAAGATTGGGGCGTTGAAGCCGAGGTATAAGAAATTAAAGTACAAGTACAGATCTGCCACGCCGCGGCATTTGCGGTATAGGTATTTGGAGGGATGGTGAAGTTAGATAGTCTGCTTCTGTCGATGCCTTTATCGGAGCAGAAGAAGTTTTTAGATCAGATCATGGCTTACCGCACGGCGGTAGATCGTGAGAAGTGTCATAAGTCTTTTATGGCGTATGTAAAGAAGATGTGGCCCGGGTTCATTTTAGGCCGCCATCATGCACTTATGGCAAAGAAGTTTGAAGAAATTATTGACGGCAAAGTAAAGAGAGTAATTATTAACCTTCCTCCTCGGCATACAAAATCGGAGTTTGCAAGTTATCTATTACCTAGTTGGTTTCTAGGAAAGTTCCCGGAGAAAAAAATTATCCAAAGTTCCAACACGGCTGATTTAGCGGTTAACTTTGGAAGAAAGGTAAGAAACCTCATAGCGAGTGACTACTATGCTGAGGTGTTTCCTAATGTTTCTTTGCGGCAAGACAGCAAAGCTGCGGGCCGTTGGGCGACGAACTACAACGGCGAATACTTTGCTATTGGTGTAGGGGGAACTGTTACGGGGAAGGGTGCGGATTTGTTGATTATTGATGATCCGCATTCAGAGCAGCAAGCTGTTGGTAACGATGCGTCTGTGTACGACAAGGTGTACGAATGGTATACCTCGGGTGTACGCCAAAGGCTACAGCCTGGCGGGGCCATAGTTGTAGTGATGACACGATGGCATGAGAGAGATCTTACCGGGCGGATTATTCGTGAGTCGTTGAAAAGGGATCGTAAGGAAGAGTGGGAGTTGATTGAGTTGCCTGCGATTTTGCCGAGCGGCAAGCCGTTGTGGCCCGAATTTTGGTCGATAGAAGAGTTGGAGTCTTTACGTTTAGAGTTGCCTGTTGGCAAGTGGAACGCCCAGTACCAGCAGATGCCCACGGGCGAAGAGGGTGCGATTGTGAAGCGGGAGTGGTGGGTGATGTGGGAGAAAGACGACCCGCCCAAGTGTGAGTTTGTGATACAAAGCTGGGACACGGCCTTTACCAAATCCGAGCGTTCAGACTACTCGGCATGTACCACTTGGGGTGTATTCTATAAAGATGAAGACAAGAAAGACGCCCACATCATCTTACTAGATTCCTTTCAAAAACGCATGGAATTCCCTGAATTGAAAGAGAAAGCTCTGGAGTTGTACAAGTATTGGGAGCCGGATGCGTGTATTATTGAGGCGAAGGCTGCGGGTGCGCCGTTGGTGTTTGAGATGCGTCAGATTGGGGTTCCTGTATCGGAGTACACTCCGGTGCGTGGAAACGACAAGTTTGTGAGGATCAATTCGGTTGCAGATTTGTTTAAATCGGGTAAAGTATGGCGTCCTGACACGCGGTGGGCTGAGGAAGTAGTAGAACAGATGGCGTCTTTCCCGAATGCGGAGCATGATGACCTTGTAGATAGCAGTGTTCAGGCGTTGATTCGCTTTCGTCAGGGTGGTTTTTTGCGGTTAATGACAGATGAAAACGACGAAACACCCATAAAACAGCGCAAAATTTACTATTAGGACACAAAATGGAAGACGCTATTGAAATTATCATCGAAGAGCCAGTAGAAATTGAGTCTTTAGAGGTGGTTTTAGGGGAGCCTGAGGCAGAGTGCCCCGATTTTGATGACAATTTAGCGGAATTTATGACAGAAAACGAGTTGCAGACGCTTGCAACGGAGTTGATGTCGGAGTTAGAGGGTGATATTACGTCACGGCGGGATTGGGTAGAGATGTATGTGAAGGGTCTTGAGGTGTTGGGGATGAAGTATGAGGAGAGGACGGAGCCGTGGAATGGTGCTTGTGGGGTGTTTTCGACGTTATTGACTGAGGCGGCGGTGCGGTTTCAGTCGGAGATGATCATTGAGACCTTTCCTGCCCGGGGTCCGGTGAAAACGGAGATCATTGGTCAGATCACCAAGGAAAAAGAGGATGCAGCGGAGCGTGTCAGGCAGGACATGAACTATCGTCTTACAGAAACGATACCTGAGTATCGTCCTGAGCATGAGCGGTTGTTGTTTAATCTTGGTTTATCGGGGTCTGCCTTCAAGAAGGTGTATTTTGATCCCGGGTTGGGGCGTGAGACCGCGATTTTCATCCCGGCTGAAGATGTCATTATCCCGTATGGTGCTTCCGGGGCGCGGACAGCCGAGCGCGTCACGCACATTATGCGCAAAACCAAAAACGACATCCATCGGCTTCAAGTCAAAGGATTTTACCGCGACTGCGACCTTGGCGAACCCATTAAAGTGGTAAATGATGTCGAACAGAAGAAAGCCGACGAGACAGGATTTTCGGTAAATGACGACGACCGATATCAAATTTGCGAAATACAGCTTGACTACAATCTTCCCGGCTTTGAGGTAGCTGACGATATTGCCGTGCCGTACATTATTACGATAGACAAGGGCACGAGCAAGGTATTGTCGATCTACAGAAATTACCGCGAGGGGGATTATTTATACCGCAAGCGGCAGCACCTGGTGCAATATGATTATGTTCCTGGGTTTGGTGCTTATGGGTTTGGGTATATTCATTTGATTGGTGGGTATGCCCGAGCCGGGACGATGTTGATTCGGCAATTGGTAGATGCGGGCACGTTGAGCAATTTGCCTGGGGGATTAAAGTCTCGCGGTTTGCGGGTAAAGGGGGATGACACACCAATTTCTCCTGGCGAATTTCGGGATGTGGATATTCCCAGCGGGGCGATCAAAGACAACATTATGATGTTGCCGTACAAGGAGCCGAGTCAGGTTTTGGCTTTGTTGTTGGAGAGGATTAATGAGGAGGGCAGAAGGTTAGGTTCTATTGCGGACATGAAGGTAAGTGACATGTCGGCGCAGGCTCCTGTGGGGACGACGTTAGCGATATTAGAGCGGACGTTAAAGACGATGAGTGCGGTGCAGGCGCGGGTGCATTCAGCGATGCGGCAGGAGTTTAAGTTACTCAAGGAGTTGATTCGGGATTGCAGTCCTGAGGATTATGCGTATATTCCTGAGGGTGGGGACAGGAAGGCCAAGCAGGAAGATTATGAGCATGTAGAGATTATTCCTGTATCGGATCCAAACGCGGCGACGATGGCGCAGAGGATTATGCAGTATCAAGCGGTGATTCAACTTGCTGCACAAGCGCCGCAGATTTATGATTTACCGCAATTACATCGGCAGATGATTGAAGTGTTGGGAGTAAAGAATGCGGACAAGTTGGTTCCGTTGCCTGAGGATCAGCACGCGAAGGATCCGGTGAGTGAGAATATGGCGTTTTTGAGGTCGGAGCCGACGAAGGCGTTTATGTATCAGGATCATGATGCGCACATTGCGGTGCATACGACGTTTATACAGAGTCCGATGATTCAGCAGATGATTGGTCAGAACCCTTTAGGTCAGCAGATTGGGGCTGCGGTGCAAGCGCACATGTTGGAGCATTTAGCATTTTTGTATAGGAGGAAGATGGAAGAGCAGATGGGTGTACCGTTACCGACTCCGAATGAGAAGTTGCCTGAGGATGTGGAGGTACAGTTATCGCGGCTGACGGCGGAGGCCGGGGCGCAGTTGTTGCAACAGACGGCGGCTTTGGCCCAGCAGCAGCAGGCGCAGCAGCAGGCACAAGATCCGCTTGTACAGATTCAGCAAGCGGAGTTGCAGATCAAAGCACAAGAGGTACAGAGGAAGGCGGCGAAGGACCAGGCAGACATTGCTTTGGCGCAAGCGCGGTTGCGTGTAGAGCAAGAGCGTATAGCTGTCGAGGCGGCAAAAGAAAGGCAACGCCTCATGGCTAAAGATGTAGAAACCAACAAAAAGCTAGGTATGCAATGAGATGGGACAGCGACATACAAATTTTTACCAAGGAAGAATGTAAAGAGCTTGCCGATGCGTTTTTTGCACATTCGGAAAAATGCGACGAAAACTCGATGCCAGAGTTTTACAAAAACAGTTTAGGGGTATTTAATTTGCCGCGGTCGTTGAAGCATGTAGAAAAGCTTACGAAAAACATAAGCGCCAAGTATCCAGGGATTGTATTTGCAAACTCCTACATGAGATTATACAAACGGCACAGCGTATTAAATTTGCACACAGACCGCAAAGAGTTGGATTTAAGTTTAAGTGTATGCGTAGAAGACAAAAACAATCTTGAGTGGCCTCTTAACATAAGCGCCAAAGCCTATTACAAAAACGAATGGGATTTAAATGAAGACCCTGTGGAATACAAAAAGTCTTACGTTTCCGCATATTGTGATGTAGGTTATGGTGCGTTGGTTGAGGGCCGCAAGTTCCCGCACTGGCGGGAGGAGTTGTTATGTGGAGAGTCGCAGAAGGTTTTGTACATTTTTTACCATTGGACGTTTCCAAAAAATCGGGAGACAAGCAAGTTAGTTCTTAGACATAAGTCAAGTATTGATATATCGTTGTTCAAAGAGTTTATAAACGCAAGTGAATGTGAAGAAATTATTAATCTAGCAGAGCCAAAGCTTATAAAATCTATGGTTGTAGATGCGCAAAATGGTAGCGATGTGCCGAGTGATAGGCGCAAAAGTATGCAAACATTTTTGCCAAAACAATCAACGCCGCTTATTAAAAGTTTAGAAGATAGGATTAGTAGGCTTGTAGAAATGCCCATAGAGAACGGTGAGGATTTACAAGTTGTGCGGTACGAAGTGGGCGATGAATACATGGCGCACCATGATTTCTTTGATGTTGTTCAGGCAAGTGAGGCTTTGCGGTTTCAGCAATCTGGGCAGAGAGTTGCGACGGTAATAATATATTTAAACACTCCTGAAAACGGTGGCGCGACGGAGTTTCCAAAACTGGGCCTTAATATTGAAGCTATGCAAGGCAATGCGCTCATGTTCAAATACCCAAATAAAGAAGACGAGTCTTTGCACGCTGGCTTGCCTGTAAAAACTGGTGTAAAGTGGATAGCAACCAAATGGTTTAGAGAACGGGCTTTTATATGATTAGTTTGCCGTTGGCAGTAAACTCTGGTAACTTTGAGCTTCAGCTTAGTTTGTTATGGTATCATCATAGAAAACTCTACGGCGCAAACGCTTGGAGAAAAGTTGTAGCTATGATTGTCAAAAGAAATCTTCCGGGAGAGCAAAAAACTAATGACAATCCGTGGAATATTTCAGTCCCTTATGTAATGACAGAATCATGTTTTGACTATCTAAATTTAGAGATGGTAGACTATCTACCGCTTAATACAATTACAAGCTTGGCGCAAGTGTTGCCGCTATTTGATGATGATGAAGTGTTGGAAGTTATTGACTGCGATCAATTTCATATAAGACCGCATCCAATATTTAACATTCAAGACAATCAAATTATTTGCGATGCAATCTACGAAGACTGGCACTTAAAAAGCACCACGAGCAACAAGCACATGGTAATGCCTTTTGTTGCCGTAAGTGCTATTGTGAGACAAATTAATTCGATGCAATATCCATATAATGGCGGCTTTGTTCCAATAATTGCCAAAGCAAAAACCTTTAGAAAAATTGTAATAGATTGGATTCAAGCAACGAAAAAAATTTTTCAACACGCTAAAGTAAAAGAAATAGCTTATTGGTCATCTATGTACGGTTTGCAAGTAGCGTGTGCAAACAACAACATTGAAATGCGCGGACAAGAGTGTGTGTATATTCCGCCGTTTCCGCTGAAAGATAGTCATTATTGTTGTCATTATTCAGTAGATACAAAGTTTGACAAGAAAAAAATTAACACTATAGATGACATTGATGTATCAAAATTTGACGACAACATTTTTTACAATGGCATAACAGATTGGTACAACTGGAGGAAAAATGAAAACGCAGTTTGATGTTTTGTTAAGCATATTGCAGGAATCAATAGTTCGCAAGCAATCGGCTATACTTGATGGATTGCGAACCTTTGATGAGTATCAGTATTTGTTAGGTGAATTGCATGGTCTGGAAGAAGCAAAACGGGAAATAGTAAGCATCATTCAAAAATATGAGGAACACGACGATGACTGAAGAAGTAAAAGCAACGCAGTTGCCGGATCCGGTGACGTATCACATTTTGTGTGCTATTCCCAAGTCAGCAGATGAGTTTGACAGCGGGTTAGCCAAAGCTGAGACGACGCGGTTTTATGAAGAATTGTTATCGCCAGTATTGTTTGTGATGAAATTGGGGCCGGATGCGTATTCGGATCGCGAGCGGTTTCCGAGCGGGCCGTCTTGCAAAGTGGGCGATTTTGTGTTAGTACGTCCCAACACGGGCACGCGGGTCAAAATTCACGGCCAAGAGTTTCGTATCATCAATGACGATTCGGTGGAAGCGGTTGTCATGGATCCACGCGGCATATCACGATAGGAGGTTATATGACTGAAGAGTTCAAGTTCCCTGATGAGAATGAGCCAGTAGAGGCAGAGTCTCAAACTGAAGAAATTGAAATTGTTGTAGAGGATGAAAAGCCCAAGCATTCAAAGTTGCGTGAAGAGCCTGGGCCGCTTGAGGAGGACGAAGTCAAGCAGTATGGCGAGAAGGTGCGCAACCGGATTGATCATCTCTACAAGGGATATCAGACCGAGAAACGTCGTGCAGATGATGCAGAAAAGCGACGCGAGGAAGCGTTTCAGATTGCCAAGTCGATGGCGGAAGAAAACAAAAATCTTAAAAATTCGTTATCGAAAGGTCATCAGGCTTTGCTTGAGCAGGTAAAGAAAACTGTTGCAAATCAAGTAGATGATGCCAAGCGCAAGTACAAAGAGGCTTATGAGTCGGGTGACAGCGAAAAACTTGTTGCTGCGCAGGAGGAGTTGACCGCGGCAAAAATCAAACTTGACAAGGTAGCAAACATCAAACCTACTGGACAGGTAGAAGAAAGGGGTGATATAGTTCCAGTACAGCCACCTCCGGATCCAAAAGCAGAGCGTTGGAAGGATCGGAATTCGTGGTTTGGGCCAGATGTTGAGATGACTGGGTTTGCGCTTGCGTATCATCAAAAGCTTGTGCAACAAGGTGTAGATCCGACATCTGATGAATACTACGAGAAGTTAGATTCTCGTTTGCGCCAGGTGTTTCCGGAAAACTTTGACGCCGAGGAATCGCCTAGACGTTCTGTAAAGTCAAATGTGGCTCCTGCCACGCGGAGTTCCGCCCCTAAAAAGGTGCGACTTACCAAGGCGCAGGTAGATTATGCAACGAAGTACAGGATACCTTTAGAGAGGTATGCTATGGAAGTTGCCAAACTGCAAAGGGGTTGACATGGACAAAGCCAAGGCAGATCCGAGGGCGGATCGGGAGACGAGGGAAAGTACGGAGCGTCCGCGCAAGTGGATGCCGCCTACTTTATTGCCTGATCCAAAGCCAGAGGAGGGCTACAAGTTTAGGTGGATTCGCATAACCAATCTTGGTGAGAGCGACCCCAGGCACATTGCTACGAAACTGCGCGAAGGTTGGGAGCCTGTCAAAGCATCGGAACACCCAGAGATTGTGATGGTAGCTGGTTCAGCCACAAGGTTTCCAGACAGCATCGAAATTGGGGGATTGTTGCTTTGCAAAACACCGATAGAGATGGTAGAACAGCGTAATCAGTACTACCAAGACCAAGCAAATGCTTTGATCAATTCAGTGGATAACACTTTCATGCGGGCCAGTGATGCCAGGATGCCGTTGTTTAAGGAGCGGCAGACTCAAGTCACATTTGGTCGAGGCAATTCTTAACAAAGGAGTAGATCATGACGTATCCTACAGTAGACGCTCCGTATGGGTTCAAGCCCATCAATCGTCTTGACGGACTGCCTTATGCGGGTGCAACGCGGCAACTGCCGATTGCAAATGCGTATGCGCAGAACATTTTTTACGGTGATGTGGTTCAAATTTCTGGGACTGGCACGATTGTGCGTTCGTCAATGAGCGCGGCAAGTTCGCCGGGAACTCCGATTGCGGGGACAATTGGTATTTTTCTAGGATGTCAGTTTACGAATCCTACGACGAAGCAGTTGCAGTTCTCCCAGTACTATCCGGCAAGCACTGCGGCAAACGACATCTTGGCGTTTGTAGTTGATGATCCGCGAGCATTGTTTAAGGCGGTCGTAACCACGCAGAGTACAGCGTTGGCAAACAACGGAACTACGGTGGGCAGGTTGAATCCTTACTATGTGGGATCAAACCTGTACATGGTAGGTGGTGCGGGTGGTGTATCGGGGAGTACGGTAACGGGTGATTCTGCGCAATCGGTATCGGGTGCGTTAGTGTCATCGGGTACTGCGGGCGCGGGAGATCGTGTTGTTTCGGGTTTGCCGTGGCGTATGGTGGGTGTTGTTCCTGAAACTGCGGTGACGTTGTCTGGTACGGGAAGCACCTCGGGGTCGAGTGCGACGGTAACGTTGACTGCTGCGGTGACGGGTTTGGTTCCTGGAATGCAGTTGATTTGCCCGACGGGAACCGGGACGTTGGCGGGCAACTTTGCCACCGTTATCAACGTTGCCACAACCACGTTGACGTTGAACGCGGCGGTGACGTTGGCATCCGGGTCATCGTTAAGTTTCGTAGGTTACCCAGAGGTATTGGTAACGTGGAACGGCAACTTCCATTCCTACAACAACACCACTGGAATTTAAGGAGTAAATCATGGCTATTTCACGCGCACAGCTACTGAAAGAGTTGCTTCCGGGGCTGAATGCCTTGTTTGGTCTGGAGTATGCTCGATATCCAGAAGAGCACAAGGAAATTTACGAAACGGAAGTTTCCGAGCGTTCTTTTGAGGAAGAGACCAAACTGTCGGGCTTTAGTGCTGCTCCTGTCAAAAACGAGGGTTCTGCCATCGCTTATGACAATGCCCAAGAGGCATGGACTGCACGGTATACGCACGAGACGATTGCGTTGGGATTTTCCATCACTGAGGAGGCGATGGAAGATAACTTGTACGACAATTTGTCGTCCAGGTACACCAAGGCTTTAGCTCGGGCGATGTCGTATACCAAGCAGGTCAAGGGGGCGTCGGTGTTGAACAATGGGTTCAACTCGGCGGTCACTTATGGTGATGGTCAGCCTTTGTTTTCGACGGCGCATCCGTTGGTGTCTGGTGGTACGAACAGCAACACTCCTGCCACGGCAGCGGATTTGAATGAGACTTCTCTTGAGAATGCTGTCATTCAGATTGCTGGTTGGACAGACGAGCGTGGTTTGTTGATTGCTGCCAAGCCGAGGAAGTTGGTAATCCCGCCGAATCTCATGTTTACGGCCAAGCGGTTGCTGCAAACGGAGCTTCGTGTCGGGACGGCGGACAACGACATCAATGCGTTGAAGATGATGGGGTCGATTCCTGAGGGGTTCACCGTCAATCACTTTTTGACGGACACCAACGCATGGTTCCTTACCACAGACGTTCCCAACGGTCTAAAGCACTTTGTGCGTTCGCCGTTGAAGAACTCGATGGACGGGGATTTTGACACGGGCAACGTGCGGTACAAGGCTCGTGAGCGTTATTCGTTTGGTGTATCTGACCCGTTGGGGATCTTTGGCTCTCCTGGAGCCTAAGAGAAGGGGGGTTGACAGCCCCCCTTTTTTGTTGTAGTGTAGATTATTCCGGGTAACCCCGGTGTATCAGACAGTCCCGGCTGACGACATGCAGGCTGATACACCGACATCGCATGTGAGGATCAAATGTCAAATACGACTTTTTCCGGTCCCGTTCGTTCTGAGAACGGTTTTCAGACCATTACAAAAAACTCAACCACGGGCGCGGTATCGACGACTGCGACGTTTGGTACAGCTACGTCTGTGACGACTCTAACTGCCACGGGGGCGATTACTGGAGCGTCTCTTTCGGTTACGGGCGATGTGTCAACAAGTGGCGGCGGAATTGGCTATGCTACGGGTTCTGGTGGTACGGTGACGCAGCTAACAAGCCGTACAACAGGTGTTACGCTTAACAAGCGTTCAGGTGCTATTACACTGGTATCAGCCGCTGGGTCAGCAACCCCTGCAACTTTTACCGTGACAAATTCAACAGTAGTCGCAACGGATGTAATTATTCTTAGTCAAAAATCTGGCACTGATTTGTACCATCTTTTGGTTACCGCAGTGGCGGCAGGCTCATTTAACATTACTGCGTTTACTACAGGCGGCACGACTACGGAAGCTCCGGTTATCAACTTTGCAGTTATTGATGCTGTAGCAGCATAAGGGGTACATCATGCAATATGATGTATGGTCAGTTAAGGTTAAGTCAGACGTTGACTTTTATGTGGTATCAACCACGCCAACTGGTGCTGCGACTTTAGTATTAGCAAACACAACGCCGGGGATTAACGGATACGGGTACAAAGTATCTGTGACAGCGGTGTCAAGTGAAACCACGAAGACGTTTACGATTACCGGGGTGACTGTAGGTGGGGTAACGGTTTCGGAGGCAATTGCTGGTCCGGGCGCGGGATTGACGGTTTATACCAACAACTATTTTGCCAAAGTCACGCGAGTGACGGTAAGTGCTGCTACAACGGGTGCTATTGAAGTAGGATATGGCGGTGCTTTAGCGTTGCCACCGACGCGCATCAAGGGTTTGTATTATTTAAGCAGTAACAGCGGCGCTGGGTCAATTGTGGTAACAAGAAACAGCAACTCGCTGATACTTCTAGAAATTGACACGCCACAGTCAGCAACGCAGGTAAGTAGTTTATACATGGCAGCAGAAGGCATACGAACAGCGTATGAGCTTAATGACTTTGCTATTGTTACGGTAACAACGGTAACGTCTGTCACTCTTATCTGTGGGTAGTGTATGGCAAAAACTCCGGCTTGGCAGAGAAAAGAAGGCAAGAACCCCGAAGGCGGGTTAAACGCCAAAGGGCGGGCGTCTTATAACGCTGCAAATCCAGGAAAGCCAGGATTAAAACCTCCGCAACCAGAAGGCGGTTCAAGAAAGAAATCATTTTGTGCAAGAATGACAGGCATGAAAAAGAAACGAACATCAGAAAAAACTGCAAACGACCCAAACAGTCGCATTAACAAAAGCCTGCGGGCGTGGAAGTGTTAAAATGAAGCGTAAATTTCGCAAGTTTCAAGAAGGCGGGGAAGTCAATATTCCCAGAAGAAAGCCAATGCGTGACCAGTATGGCAACATCGTAAGGTCGGGAACTGGCGAGCCGATTATGACGGCTGGCGAAATGGATGAGAATGACCTTAGGGAATTGAATCCTGAGGCCATGACGGGTTTTGAAGGGCCCGTAAGAAGAACACAAAATGTGCCGCCTCTATCGTGACTGGGAAAC
>OGWB01000053.1_pt1 | contig 12758 bp, 11 predicted proteins | sample 1575961 | NCBI WGS metagenome assembly OGWB01 (sample SAMN07581556, study PRJEB24739) | freshwater metagenome | place: Singapore | collected 2015-04 | reverse complement strand
CTTCCGATCTGTTTCCCAGTCACGATAGGTGGTGTGGCGCTTGATTTATGGAAAAGTTTCTTCACAGCCTATAATATCTTGAAGGATTAACATGGACATATCCTTGCACTATGACAATGTTTTTTTGAAGCCCAACTTTAACAACATCAAAACCAGAGCAGAAATTAGTACAGAGGTAAAATTTCTGTCTAAAAATTTTAGAATACCTGTCATACCAGCCAACATGAAGTGTTGTGTTGATTTTGACACATGCCAAACGTTAGACTCAAAGCATTATTTTTACATCATGCACCGCTTTGACCATGATATGTTTGCTTTTGTTAGAGATGCAAATGAAGCATTTTTTAATGTTGTGTCAATAAGTGTGGGTATTCAAAGCAAGGACCAAGCACTAATTAAAAACCTGGCTAACCACAAATTAAGAACAGATTTTATCACCATAGATGTGGCCCATGGCCATCACTCAAAAGTGGCTGACCAGGTGAAGCTTATCAAAGACACGTTGCCTCATGTCAAAGTAATTGCTGGCAATGTGGCCACACGCAATGGGGCCGAATACTTGTACATGGCAGGGGCAGATGCTGTCAAGGTGGGCATTGGTGGTGGTTATGCATGCACTACCAAAGACAAAACAGGATTTACGCATCCCATGTTTAGCTGTGTCATGGAATATGCTAATAATGAGGGATCCAATTTTGAAATACCCATCATTGCAGATGGTGGTGTGCGTTGCAATGGAGACATAGCCAAAGCACTGGTGGCTGGGGCCAAGATGGTCATGTGTGGGTCCATATTTGCTGCATGCTCAGACAGCCCTGCCCCTGTGGTCAAGGATGCTGCTGGTAGGCGGTACAAGCAGTATTATGGTTCTGCTAGCACACACAACAAGCTGGATAAAAAGAACATTGAGGGTACTATGAAGCTCATGGAGACTGACAGCTTTTCTTATGAAGAAAAATTGCTAGAAATAACTCAAGACTTGCAGAGCGCCATCAGCTATGCTGGCGGTTGCAATCTGGGTGCATTAAATTTAAATAACGTTGCTTACGGGGTAAGATTGTGAGCCCCATGAATCAAGAAGAAATAGTCAAGAGTGTGGAGAGTACTTACCCAGAGACCTGTGAAGAATTTAAAAAGATACAGCAAGAGCAGTATGAGACTTTTTGCAAGAAGCAGTTTGACTATGGGCCTCACAACATAAGCCTGGGTTCAGATTTGCACAAGAAAGAAGATATTACTGCATCCATCTCAGCCATTGTGGTTAGGCTCAATGACAAGATACAGAGGCTTATTAATTTGGTGCTGCGCAGAAAGACATTTGAGTCTGCTAATGAACCTATTTTTGATGCTTTCTCTGATACTGCAGTATACTGCATCATAGCAGAGATAGTCAAAAGAAGAAAGTGGTGCAAATGAAACAAGTAAACATGAAACAAACCTGGGTGGATGATGACAATCATTTTCTCAAAGGGTACCCTGTTAATGAATTGGAAGCTGTAAAAGACAAGTGGTATGTTGCACTGTGGTGCAGAATTATGGCTCTGTTCAAGAAAAACAGTTGACATAATCTGTTGTTGCAATTATAATAACAGAGTGAATATAACGTTTACAGGTTCATCGTCTACAGGTAAAACTACACTGTTAAATGCGATGAAGATGGAACGTGGCATTATAGATAGATTTTGGTACATTGATGAAGTAACCAGGCTTGTTAAACGTGAGTTTAATGTAGATATTAATGAATCAGGTGCAAATGATACAACTCAACTTTTAATCATAAACAAGGAACTAGAGAATCTGTTTAGATACAATCATAAGTTACTTTGGGATAGGTGTGAGGGTGTAGTGCATGACAGGTGTTTGCTGGATGGTTTGGTGTATACTGAATATTTTTATGAGAAAAAGCTGGTGAGTGAAATGGTCTGGAGACAAGCATTGCAGTATTGGTACAAGTATCATGACAAATTTAATATTATTTTTTACCCTGAGCCTGGTGATGTGGCACTAGTAGATGATGGGGAGCGGAGCACAAATATAGAATTTAGAAATGCAATTATTGACAAGTATGAAAACTACTACTTAAATCAGTTTCAATGGAAGGATAGAGTAGTCAGATTAAAGGGGTCTGTAGAAGAGAGAATGAACACAATCAAAGAAGTAGTAAAGTTTTATATTGAAAAGTAAGATGTCCATATTATAATAATACAATGAGCAAAACAACCATTAGACACCTTGGCTCCGTATCCACTTACGGAATGAAATATGATAAAACTTTGCTAGACAGAGTAGCACGTGCCGATAACCGAGATGCACATAATATTAGTAAAACAACTTGTCCTTTTGTGGGGCATGATACATGGGCGGGGTTTGAAGCCACTGCATTGACTGATACGGGGTGCCCTGTGAATGGCATTGCCAAGGTGGTATATTCTGCAGATTCTGAGTTTATGGTGGAGAGTAAGTCCATAAAATTATATTTCAATTCTATGAATATGCACAAGATGGGACCAACAGCTGATAGTGTCCGAAAAAATATGGCGCAAACTGCTAGTAGAGATCTTTCAGAGTTATTGCAAGTCAAAGTTGATGTGTATGTAGCTAGCCCAGAAGAATACAACAATAAGCACGGTGTCCGGTATTTTGATGATTATTATGTGATGGAAAATATGAATAACCTGGACCAAGAAGTAGTATTTGACAAGTATACAGAAGACCCCTCTTTAATTAAAGTTTCCCATATTAACCGGGACGCTACAGTTTTGAAGCTAGCTTCATCTCTGCTGCGATCTAACTGCAAAATTACCAACCAAGCAGATGCAGGTGATGTATTTATCTATATTAAATCATTCAAGTCACCTATAGTTAGCTCTATATTGCAGTACATTGTTTCGTTCCGAGAGCACCAAGACTTCCATGAAAGTTGTTGTGAAATGATCTACAAGAGGCTGCATGATGCGTTATCCCCTGAAGAGCTTGCAGTTACCTGTTTGTATACCCGTCGTGGTGGTTGGCACATCTCACCCACCAGAGCTTCACACGAACACTTGCTTGATAAAAGGTTAATTACAGCAAGCTCACCTGATCCAAAGACCGCTAGGCAATAATCAAGACAATTTGAGCAAGTAGCAAGTGTGGTTCAACACACCCAACATTTCATCGCGGATGTTGAGCAGATCAGTATCACAAGGCTGTACTTTGTTGGATAGGTCAGATAGAAACATTTTATATGTGTCAATGGCTGTACAAAAATCTAACTCTTTAATATCAAACAAGGTGATGTCCATATGACCATTGCACAAGCTGGCTTCTTTGCGACCCAAAGCAGTCTCAACAAAAGTATCCACCAATCCATCTAATGTTTCATAAGCTTTGCCCAAAGCTTTGTGAGCTGCATAATTTTTGGTTTGCCAGTGAAAAATTCTAAACTGGTTCTGCATCTGTAGCAAGTCTCTAACTGTCTCGTGCATATGGTTATTTATACAAAATTTATTAAATAACTGGTGGAAAACCTAGACCCTCTGTCTGACTTTATGGGCAACCTGGCTGATAAAATTAAACTGGCCAAGGATCATAAGATCATAATGGATGCAGTAAAGCAAAACTCTACAGCAGAACCAATTGCTGACCAACCAGATCCATTTGTTAATTTGCTTCAAAAAATAAGTGACACAGTAGCATCCAAGTTGCCTGCGAAAGAACAAACACCAGTAGTAATTAAGCAGCCACAAGCAGAACCAATAGAAATGAGTGAACCGGTCATAGTGGTTGAAGAGCCTCTCAAAGTAGAAGCAGCTGCCATCTTGGGTCAAAAAATTAAAGAGGCTATTGAACAAGCCAAGAAGACACCCCCTACACCACAGCCAGTGGAACAGCCAGAACCACAGGATACTGAAGCGAAGCAACATTCAGTTGAAAATGATGAACCCATAAAAACTTTAGGCCAAAAAATTAAAGATGCAATAGAAAAGGCCAAAGCAAAAGCCCTGTTGCCACCAGAGGAGAAAATAGCATCAGCAGAGACTCCTGCAGAAGATGAGCAGATTGCTACGTACATTGATGAGCTAGAAAAAATCAAGGACACAGGCACAGTAACCCAGAAACAACAAGCCAAGACAACTCTGCAAGAATTAAAAGAGTATATTGACAAGACAGTCAGGGATTATTCTCGCAGAATACTAGACTTAGGTGGAGGTGGGGGCTCGGTAGCCGTCCAGTATGCTAAGGGCGGTACCATGGATGGTAACTTAAATGTAAATGGCCACATACTTTCCGGTGGCAGAAACATATCTGATTACTTTGGTACAGGTGGTGGTGGAGGAGATCCAGCTGTTAATACTGTTGTATATACCAATAGTGCCAATTGGAACAGCACCTATACCACCGTTAACACATATTCAGGGACGTGGAGCACAGGCATACAGACACTAGGGTTTGATGAAAATACTGCCGGGTTAACTATTTCCAACGGTAACACCGTGAGTTTGTCTGCATTGAGTGGAAATGATATTAATTCCATACTTAACTATTTTTCCTCCAACAGCATTTCCATTAGTGCTTTGACAGTTACCCAGAATCTGAGTGTTGGAGGCACGTTATATTCGGCTAATTCAGCGTTAGTTTTAATAACCCATACTCAAATTATTGGGGATGGTATTAATACAGTATTTGGTGTAACTCACAATTTTGATACTTCTAATGTTATTGTTGGGGTTTATGATGTTTTAACAAATATAGCAGTATTTCCGGCTATAACTGTTTCTAATTCAAATACTGTTAACATAGCATTTAAAAAAATACCTGCTTTAAATTCTTACCGCGTTGTTGTATTTGGCTCTATACCCTCAAACCGAATTAACGCTTACGGGGAAATATATACCTTCTTTACCACGGCTACTGGATTTGGAGACATTCCTGTTCTTTCAGGAAATTGGAATAGTACCTACATAACAACCCAGGCCAATAGTGCAAGGTGGGAAAGTAATTATAATACAACCAATCTGTTAAGCGCTAATTGGAACAGTGTTTATAATACTACATATGCCAATAGTGCAAGGTGGGAAAGTAATTATAATACAACCAATCTGTTAAGCGCTAATTGGAACAGTGTTTACACTAGCACCCTTAATAATAGTGCTAAGTATGAATCTGTATACTCCACAACTAATACAAACAGTGCTAGCTGGTCATCTGTTTACAACACGTACAAATCGTTGTCCGCTTCCTATGCTTCTGAGACTTTAGCCATTGCTTATGCTGTTGCCCTATAACCATTTAACATAAATAAAAGAATGAAAGTACTGGTCACAAACTATACATTTAATGCTGGTGCTAAAACCGTGACATTCAATGGTTATTCAAATTTAGAACTTAACCGGCTTTTATTAATCACCAATGCCACCCGCAATACCATCATTTATAATTTTGCCAGCCCTGCACTAGGCGGTACCGTTTCTGGTAATACTATAACACTTCTTACTGATACTTCCATGATGGATAGTAATGATAAATTACAGATTTTTTATGAAAATGAGGATGTACCGGCCACAGATCAGATGATTACACTGCTCAACAGAATTGTTGGTAGCTTAAGAGGAGCTCAGAATGTTGACAGCATTGATCGTCAAAGGATTGTTATAGATGCTTTTAATGCTAGTGCTACTGTTGGTAGCTCTCAACTTACAACGTTGACAAATAGTGGTTTTGATTTGAGAGAGCTTTTATTTTTACTAGACAGAACAAACTTTGGGTCTTCAATTAGACCTCTTCTCACATAATATGGCACTTCAAAACAAAACAATTAAAGGTATAGATCTTCCCGTATATGAATTTCTAAGACCTCATCCAATTACAGCTGGTACTGCGCAAAATCAACATTTTGTGGGCAGTCATGATGGAAAGGATCAATTCATGTATGGGGCCAGAAGCGGGGTAGCTTATCGTTATGATATATACTCAGATAATTGGTTAACCCTGCCCAACCCACCGCAAACCACGGATAGTAGAAATGCTATGGTTATGAACACCCGGGGCTATGTTGGGCAAGTTATTTCAGCAACTTTGAGTTCAGTGTTTATTGCTACCGCCAATGGTACTGCCAATATCATTGGAAACAGAATCAAGATTATCAATGGTCCCGGTAAAAACCAAGAACGGGTTATAACAAGTGTGGGGGCTCCTGTTGTGGATGCTTACATGGTGGTGACGGCTGCAACCAACAATGCCGGGGCCAATGCCGGTACCATAAGTGTCACGGATTCCAGCCTATCCATGTCAGTGAATCAGTACAAAGGCTATGAAATTAAATTCATTGGCAATGCAACTGGCTACAATCAAGTCAGACCTATTTTATACAATACCTCAACAGTATTTCAATTGGCGGACCCTGCATTGTTTGGTGTGCACCCACAATGTTGCCCGGGCGGGTTAACAACACCTGTAACTAACCAAATAGGTGCTATTCAGAGATCAGAAGTAGTACTGGATTCTAATTGGGGTGTATTACCCACCAGTGATAGTCTATTTGAAATAACAGACTCAAATAAAGTTTATCTGTTTACTAATACAAATAATCCTTTCAGCTTCCATGAATTTGATAGGTATTCAAGTGTGTGGTATTATAAAACTGTAAATCCCAACAGAAGCGGGCAGTTTGCAACTGATTTTACACTAGAGACTACATTTCTTGCAGAAACCCCTTCGGTATCCTCTACTGTTACATCTGCAACAACTGATACTTTTACAGATACTGTGTGCGGTACTAATGTACTTCTAACAAACTATGTGGTTAAAATTGTATCTGGTACAGGCTCTGGTCAAGTAAGAAATATTCTTTCTGCTGGACCTGTTAGCTATCAAATTGTACCCGCATGGGACACAACACCAGATAGCTCATCTAGATATATTATACGTAACCAGGATTCTAGCTTATATTGTATCAGTAATGCCGAGGCAAGACTATTTAGATATGATATTGACTTGGATAGCTGGTTTAATCAGTCTCAAGTTTTAGATTATGGATTTGTTTCTACTTTGTACGCTACTAATACAGCTGTTTCTGGTTATGGTGGTATACCCATTACAACTCTTGCTAACGTAGGAACCACTGCAACCATCACTACTGCACGACCTCATCTGCTAACAGGAACTCCTTCTTTAGTTATCCAGGGCGCTTCTAGTGCTCAATTCAATGGCACTTTCACGGTAACCCCGGTTGCTGCTAATGCTTCACAATTCACATATACTATGGGCGGTACACCAGCAAACACCAATGCTGCCAATTCAAATTCAACCACAGTCATTTATGATTTGACTAAATCTTGGGCTACCAATCAATTTGCCGGTCAATTGCTCATGGTGCATAACGGTGTGCAAACATCCCAGGCCCCGTCCATAGCAGTTCGTTACATTTCATCCAACACCGGTAACAGCATCACTGTGAACACAAGCTTTGGCTTCACCCCGGCCAATGGATCCCGGTATTTTGTGCTGCCCATAACAACACTGGGCCGGGATAGATTGGAAGGAGATGCAGCCAACAAATTGTCTTATGGTCTGTGCACCTCTTCCGGTACAACCACTCTTACAGACAGTAACAAAAGCTGGAAAACCAACATACATGCAGGTAAAAGATTGTTAATTGTTGCTGGTACCAGTGCAGGCACTGAAGTTGGTATATCAACTAATACAGCGACAGTTTTAACGCTAGCTGCTTCCGTTACCACAGATACAACCAGTGTTTATGTTATTATAAACAACTTAGTAAATGCTGGGGGCTGTAATTTGAAGTATGCGAGCAATACAACATCAAATAAAGGTAGATATATTTACTATCACAGAGGCGGTAGCGTTGAAATGTTCGGTATAAAATATGATATACCTCGAGAAACATTCGAACAAGTCAATTATTATAATCCTATTGTAAATACAGGCACAACAAACACTGGGCAATGTGCAGTTTACGACTATGGTGATAGATTATATTTTAATATTGGTAATAATGATCGTGCAATTTTTTATATAGACTTGGAAAAAGATTTTGTTTATCATGGAGGACTTTACCCCTACGCGTCCAGTAACCAAAATTACACTGCATTACGTAATATGGCTATCTTTAATACGGAAGGGGTGAAATTTCTATATTATGTAAGAGGTGGTAACACCTCTGATTGGTACCGGCACATGATCACCTACTGATATGAAACATGAATATACCTTTCTTAAATGATGTCACGATAACCGATGTAATCAGTACAAACAACGGAACCAGCGAAAATTGGAACAGCAATTACACCACCACACTTGGCAATAGCGCATTTTGGCAAACTGCATACACCAATTTATACTCTAACAGCTCGGCTTATCTAAGTGGATTTGACGGTTCTTTACTTGCTGTGACAAGCGGTAAATGGGATAGTAACTACACTACTACCAATACTAATAGTGCCAGTTGGAACAGTAATTATACCACCACCAACACACTTAGCTCTGGTTGGACTGATTATGGATTCATTGTTCCTATTGTAAGCAATACTCTTACCTTGGAATTAAGTGCATTTAGCTTTTTTTTGGTATATTTAAATAATAATATCAGTTCCATAACATTTAATAATCCCAAAGCAGCCCCGTTAATTACCAGCTTTGTGTTGCAACTTTCCGCCGATGGTACAGCACGCACAGTGACTTGGCCGGTTTCCATAAGATGGCCAGGAGGTAGTGCCCCCTCTGTTACTTCTACGGCAAACAAAGTGGATACTTTTACATTTTTCTCATATGATTCTGGATTAAGTTATTATGGATTTGCAACAGGAACCAGCTCTTAACATGAAAACATACTGCTACATAAAAGAAGGAAAAATAGAAAAATCAGATGTATTGCCTACTAACTGGAACAACATCAGCAATTTTTATCTGTTATCCGATGAAGAATTAAAAAAACATGGATGGTTGCCATTGGAAGAACAGCAATATTCCGGGGATTTGCAACCTGGTTTTCACATCTTTGCAGACAAGGTGGTACAAGTAAAGTTTCCGGAATCTACCCCCGAGGACATTCCCGCTTCCAGGCAACCGGTGACAAAAACCTTTTTACCCACCACCCTCTCAGCAGCCCAAGAATTTTCCACATCCATTTTTCCAGCCAATGATGCATGGAAAAACATAAGAATAAGAAGAAATTTGTTGTTAAGAATTTCTGACAAGTATATGCTCATGGATTTTTATCAAGAAATGACACCAGAACAACAACAGGCCATGATACAGTACCGTAAAGAATTAAGAGATATACCTCAAAAATATAAAGATGCTGAATTGGTAGTCTGGCCGGAGATACCTGCCCATGGGACTGGTTAAAAAATTACTGGCCAAACAACCTGCACCTTCCGGTTTAAGAGGGTTGTTATTCACCTGGGGTAGTAATAGTCAGGGTCAATTAGGAGATGGCACTACCACAAATCGGTCCAGTCCTGTACAAATTGGAACCAGTAGCTGGACTAGTGTGGCTGCCGGTGCCAGTCATACCTTGGCCATACGCAGTGATAATCTTTTGTATGTGTGGGGGAGTAATAATGTGGGGCAACTGGGAATTAATAATCCTTTGAGTCAACCTGGCATTGTTGGTAACCAGAGTTGGACCATGGTATCCGGTAGTAGGCATTCTCTAGCCATACGTCAAGATGGTAGATTATTTGCCTGGGGATATAATATTGTAGGTCAATTAGGAGATGGAACTACCACAAATCGGTCCAGTCCTGTACAAATTGGTACCGATAGTTGGACGGCAGTGGCAGCCGGAGCTGAGCATTCCCTGGCCATACGCCAAGATGGAAGGTTATTTGCCTGGGGAAATAACTATTCCGGTCAATTAGGAGATGGAACTACCACAAATCGGTCCAGTCCCGTGCAGATTGGCACTAGCAGTTGGACGGCCGTGGCAGACGGGTTTGCCACAGCACATTCCCTGGCCATACGTCAAGATGGAAGGTTATTTGCCTGGGGAGATAATAGTCTGGGTCAATTAGGAGATGGAACTACCACAAATCGGTCCAGTCCCGTGCAGATTGGCACTAGCAGTTGGACTAGTGTGGCTGCTGGCTACCTCCATTCTCTGGCCATACGCCAAGATGGAAGATTATTTACCTGGGGATACAATAGATTTGGTATTTTAGGAGATGGTACTACCATTACCCGTTCTAGTCCTGTTGTAATTGGTACCAGCAGCTGGGTGGTTGTGAAAGGAGGAAGATATCATTCTGTGGCCATACGTCAGGATAATAGATTATTTGCCTGGGGAAACAATGCTTCTGGACAACTAGGAGATGGTACTACTACGAACCGTTCCAGCCCCGTTGTAATTGGTACTAGCAGTTGGACGGCAGTGGCTGCCGGGGCCGGTCATTCTCTGGCCATACGTCAGGATAATAGATTATTTGCCTGGGGATATAATAACTATGGTCAATTAGGAGATGGTACTACCACGTACCGTTCCAGTCCCGTTCAAATAGGTACTAGCAGCTGGACGGCCGTGGCAGCCGGTTTTAGACATTCTCTGGCCATACCATCTGGAGGCAGTTTGTTTTCATGGGGTAGAAATAACTATGGTCAACTTGCCAGGGTTGCACTACCTTCTTATTCTTCTCCGGTACAACTAGGAACCAGTAGCTGGACGGCGGTAGCAGCCGGTAATAGTCATTCTTTGGCTGTACGAGATGGGGGTAGCCTGTTTGCCTGGGGGTTTAATAGTTTCGGTCAATTAGGGGATGGTGGTATCGCGAACCGTTCCAGTCCTGTTCAAATTGGCACCAGCAGTTGGACGGTAGTAAAAGCAGGTACTGTACATTCATTAGCCATACGGGATGGAGGTAGCTTATTTACCTGGGGAAGTAATAGTTTTGGTAAATTAGGAGATGGTACTAATATCAACCGTTCCAGTCCGATATTGATTGGAACCAGCAGCTGGACGGCAGTGGCAGGCGGGGATGTTCATTCATTGGCCATACGTCAAGATGGTAGATTATTTACCTGGGGACAAAATGGCTTTGGTCAATTAGGAGATGGAACCACTACCAACCGTTCCAGTCCTGTTATAATTGGAACCAGCAGTTGGACGGCAGTGGCTGCCGGGTACAGTCATTCTTTGGCAGTACGATCTGGAGGCAGTTTGTTTGCCTGGGGTGCTAACAATACCGGTCAATTAGGAGATGATACCACTGTTAATAAATCCAGTCCCATTCAGATTGGATCTGGCAGTTGGACGGCAGTGGCTGCCACAGATTTCTCTGTGGCCATTGATAGCGGTAACCTGTTGTATACTTGGGGCAGCAACAGTGAAACTGTTCTGGGCAGAGTAATAAATCCAGTTTCCCCTTTGCAAATAGGCACCAGCAGTTGGACAGCTGTAGCTGCCGGTTACAGTCATTCTTTGGCCATACGCAGTGATGGGTTATTATTTACCTGGGGCAGAAATAACTATGGTCAATTAGGAGATGGAACTACCACAAATCGGTCCAGTCCCGTGCAGATTGGCACTAGCAGTTGGACGGCCGTGGCAGGCGGTTACGGTCATTCTTTGGCCATCCGCAGTGATAACTTATTGTATGTGTGGGGATCCAATAGTAGTGGGCAATTGGGAATTAATAATCCTTTGAGTCAACCCGGTCCTGTTGGTAATCAGAGCTGGACCACAGTATCTGGAGGAGAATTACACATCCTGGCCATACGCAATGATGGGTTATTATTTGCCTGGGGAATGAATGTTATTGGTCAACTAGGAGATGGAACCACCACTCTTCGGTCCAGTCCGGTACAGATTGGAACCAGTAGCTGGACAGCAGTAGCTGCCGGAAATGCACATTCCCTGGCCATACGTCAAGATGGGAGATTATTTGCCTGGGGATTGAATAATGCCGGTCAATTAGGAGATGGTACCACTACCAACCGGTCCAGTCCTGTACAGATTGGTACTGATAGTTGGACAGTTGTGGCATCCAGAGGGTATAATTCTTTGGCCATACGTAACGGGGGCAGTCTATTTGCCTGGGGATATAATGGTTTCGGTCAACTAGGAGATGGAACCACTACCAACCGCTCCAGTCCGGTTCAAATTGGAACCAGCAGTTGGACAGCAGTGGCTGCTGGGCCAAATCATTCATTGGCCATACGGTCTGGGGGCAGTTTGTTTGCCTGGGGATTCAATCCATATGGTCAATTAGGAGATGGAACCACTACCAACCGTTCCAGTCCTGTTGTAATAGGTACTAGCAGTTGGACGGCCGTGGCAGCCGGGTCAATTCATTCTTTGGCAGTACGATCTGGAGGCAGCTTGTTTGCTTGGGGAAATAATAGTTTCGGTCAATTAGGAGATGGTACTGGTACCGACCGTTCTAGCCCTGTACAGATTGGCACCAGCAGTTGGACGGCTGTGGCAGCTGGAAATGCTCATTCCCTGGCCATACGTAACGGGGGTAGTCTATTTGCCTGGGGATATAATGGTTTCGGTCAATTAGGAGATGGAACCACTACCACTCGCTCCAGTCCTGTTATAATTGGAACCAGCAGTTGGACGGTAATTAGCGGGGGAGCAAGAGTATCTTTAGCCATAAGAACTGGTGGAACTTTATTTTCATGGGGTGAAAATACCTATAATCAATTGGCAAGAACCGTAACCCCTTCTTATTCTTCTCCGGTACAACTAGGGTCTAGTAGCTGGACGGCAGTGGCCGGTGGTGGGTTACATTCCCTGGCCATACGGAGTGGGGGTAGCT
>OGWB01000052.1_pt1 | contig 12860 bp, 10 predicted proteins | sample 1575961 | NCBI WGS metagenome assembly OGWB01 (sample SAMN07581556, study PRJEB24739) | freshwater metagenome | place: Singapore | collected 2015-04 | reverse complement strand
GTTTCCCAGTCACGATACAATACCCACAACTTATACGATTTACAAGCACAATTGTTTCATCTTGGGATGGATTGGGAGGTAGATGAATTACGAATATATTCTATATTTAGACGAAGGGGTGTACCAAAAAGTGGTGATTTAATACCTATACTAAAACACTATGAAGGGTTTAGTGATTGGAAAAAATTATTTAATAGTATTAGGAACAACCCACCACATAAATTTTCAACCCTATATCCGCATTCTTTATACAACATAGAAAAGTGGGGTATAAATACTAAAAGTGGTATTGAATATACAAAGTATAACTTTCTTACATCCACATCCCGTCCTTCCAATGCGTTCAATGGTATTAACTATGCTGCACTTAAAAAGGGTGATGATACCCGAAGCAGATTTATATCCCGATTTGATAATGGTAAGTTGTTCAGTTTTGATTATGATGGCTACCACATTCGTTTAATTGCTGAGTTGATAGGAGAACCCATACCAGTCGATATATCCGCTCACAATTGGTTAGGTCAACAATACGGAGTGCCTATGGAGCAAGCAAAACCTATAACTTTTAGGCAGTTGTATGGTGGGGTGCAGGATGAGTATAAACATATACCATTTTATGGTTCGGTTTCCGCAATGATTGATAGGTTATGGGATGATTTTTCGTTTAATTTTGGGATTAAGACCCCTATATTTAAGAGAATTATCCGAAAATCCGATGAAATGAACAAAAATAAATTATTTAATTACTTATTACAATCATTAGAAACGGAAAGAAACATACTTATTATAGATAAACTCTCAAAACAATTAGGAGAGTACAAATCAGTACCCGTACTTTATACTTATGACTCAATCTTATTTGATGTATTGGATGATGAAATAGATACATTTCCCAAAAAGGTAAAAGAGATTATAGAGTTTGGTGGTTATCCTGTAAAGGTTGAAGTTGGGGATGATTATAAAAATATGTTTAGTATATAATAAAGATATTTATACTTATGAAGAATAGTTTTATTGAAGAAATTTTATATAGAGCATGGGTTGAAATAGGAACTGACCTTATCAACATAAATGAACCAAGAGTTATAACGCACATTTGCGAAATTGCATCTGATTTTATGGGAAAGAAGTGGGTGAGTATTTATACACTCAGTTATCAGAGCGAGGAACACCACCAAAACCACCAACAAACCCACCTGCTCAACCCGATGGTGAGGAAGATAAACCTGAAAAGGATATAGAGGCAATTGAGTTTGGTATGATGACCGCTGCTGAAAAAGAAGAATACCTGAAAAAGAAAAAGATGGGGTTGGAGGAAGATACTTGGGTTAAGAATAAAAAATCAGGTTCAGTATATACCGTTAAAAAACACAATCCCGAAACGCAAGATATTGCAAGCGAAGAAGATATTGAAAAGGCCCAAAAGGAAAAGCAAGATAAACCACAGGGTGAAATAAAAAAATTCTCATCAGCTGCTATAAAATCCGAACAGGCTAAATTGGATAAGGTTGATGAGTTATTAGTCGGTCAAGATGAAAATACTTTACAACGAGCTCAAATTCTAAAACAAAATTGGAATCAATTTATAAATGCAAAAACCCGAGAAGAACGGATTCAGGCGGTTCGTGAATTGGTTGATAATAACTTGATTGAAGGGCATATTGGTGGTAAAAAAATCTATCTATCATCAAATACTGTATTACCTTACAAACATCTTACCGGTGCAGGTGGGACATCCATAAGCGAAGAGATGAATAAAATTATTCAAGAAGAAAATATTGATGTTACTATGCGGGGTAGTTCTAAAGATAGAGCTTTGGCTGATATGAGTGGTAAACATAACGAAGCTGGTGTAGTTGCATATTTATTTCCATCCAATGAAAATCAAAAAGCATATCAAGCTACTCAACAAACTTTAAAAGATTTGGGCGGTGATGAAGTCAAATTTGATGAAATAAATAAAAAAGCAGCTGACATAATGAAAACATCTTTACCAGAAGGTTCACAAATTACTGGCGCTCAACAAGTTGGAGGTTTAGGTAAAAATGCATTAGCTAAATTGGGTATTAACCCAAAAATAGATCCAACCGATTTGATTATTTATTATAAAGATAAAGATGGAAATGATCAAATTATGAAGGTTTCTGCAAAAACATATACCGACCCCAAAAACATCACAATGAAAAACTCTGGTGTTAATAATGCTGGAGCCACGTACTTGGGTAAAACTGGTGAAGAACTTGATGCTAAAGTTGGTGAATTAAGAAAGAAATACGCTTGGAATGATAGCATGTCAGAGCAAGAAAAAGCAGAACAAAAGAAAAACCTAAAACAAGCATATCTTAGTGAGTTTGCATCTAAAATGGAAGAATTATCAAAAACCGAAGAAGGACAGCAAAAACTAATTGATATGTGGAAAAATGTTCACGGTTGTGGTCACAATGTTCACACACAAATAATTAATAAAAAGACGGGCAATGTTCAAATGAAATCACCAGAACACTATTGTAACCCAACCCCACCATTTAAGGTAAAGTTTGATGGTGTTAAACTTGTAATTAATATGGGGAATAAAGATGATTCGTTTTTACAAGTAGATATGAAAACTGAAGATGCGGATTCGCCTAAACTACTATTTAGGCACAGAATAAAATAATTACGGAGATATGAGTGAAAACACAATTATTAATAACCTTTACAAAAGACCATTTATATGATAGTGATGTATCCGCTATAAAAACCGGATTTACATTATTTAGTAAAAAAATATTTGTATTGACATTAGAAAACTCAGATGAATTGGTTATTAGTTACAATATCATGCCCACACATACCTCAAAATTTTTACCAAATACAATAATGGTTCATAGAAAAAGAGAAACAAATACATTATATACTATAAACGCCTTAAATAGACTTATTCAAAAATTGAATGGTGGTATTTTGGATAAAAATTATCAATTGAATTGGGAAGATTATAAAAATGGAGTTTTATTAACAAGCGATGCTGGTTTTAAATTCTTAAAAACAACTATTTATAAAGTAGTAACTGCGGAATAAAAAAATAATAAATATTGGAAAAATATTTGGAATTGTCAACCAAATGTTGTATATTAGTGACTATAATTTTTGTTTAACTATTAAAAAATGGAGTAATTATGGGAATTGACTTAAACGCAATCCGAAATCGTTTGAATACACTTCAAACAAAAGTTCAAAAGACTGATACCTTATGGAAACCAAATCCAGGTAAGCAGCAAATTAGATTAGTGCCGTATGTGCACAACAAAGAAAACCCTTTCATTGAATTGTATTTTCACTTTGATTTTGGTGGAAAAACTATTCTATCACCTGTATCATTTGGTGAGAAAGACCCTATCGTAGAATTTTCAGAGCAATTGAAAGCAACGAAGGATAGGGAAGATTACAACCTCTCTAAAAAACTAACCCCAAAAATGAGAACGTATGTTCCTATTTTGGTAAGGGGTGAGGAATCAGAGGGTGTTAAATTTTGGGGATTTGGTAAGCAGGTTTACCAAGAAATCCTTGCGTTCTTCGCAGACCCAGACTATGGTGATTTGACTGACCCTATGAGTGGTAGAGATATTACCGTAGAGTTCAAATCAGCAGCAGAGGTGGGTAAATCTTATCCTGAAACATTTATTAGGGTAAAACCAAACACATCACCAATGACTGAAGATAAGAATATTGTTCAGTTGGTAAAAAATCAGCCTGATTTAACTACAATCTTCAAGCGATACACTTATGATGAGTTGAAGGGAATGTTGGAGGTTTGGTTGGAAACTGGTGAAGTGAAAGAAGAAACAAAATCAGAACAACCTGCAGTTGTAGAAGCTACACCAACCACAACGAAAGCTGGTTCAGTAAAAGAAGCATTTGACGACCTTTTTAACGATTAATCTATATGAGTAAACCAAAAGTAGATATAGTTCGTGATGAACTATCTACCATACTCGCAGATAATCTTAATAAGAAGTTCAAATCACAACACAAAGTAGCTTATTATTTAGATGGTTCAGAGCAGACACCCACCGATTTAGACGAGTGGGTGTCTACTGGCTCTGAAATGTTAGATTTAGCTATATCAAATCGCCCAAATGGTGGTTTGCCTGTTGGTAGAATTACGGAGATTACGGGGTTGGAAGGTAGTGGTAAATCATTGGTAGCGGCCCATTCGATTGCGGATACGCAAAAGAGGGGTGGGTTAGGTGTGTATATTGATACTGAAAACGCACTTAATCAGGAGTTTTTAGAGGCAATCGGTGTTGATTTAAAAAAGATGTTGTATGTTCCATTAGAAACGGTGGAAGATATTTTTGAAGCAATTGATTCGATTATTGATTCGGTAAGAAAATCCGATAAAAAGAAGTTGGTTACAATTGTAGTGGATTCGGTAGCAGGTGCATCTACAAAGGTTGAGATATCAGCTGATTATGATCAGGCTGGATTTGCAACTCAAAAAGCAATCATCATTTCAAAAGCAATGCGTAAAATAACCAATTTGATTGGTAGAGAGCGTATTACACTTATCTTTACAAATCAGTTAAGGACGAGAATGGGTGTAAGTTTTGGCGACCCATGGACCACATCCGGCGGTAAGGCAATTGCATTTCATTCAAGTTGCAGAATCCGTTTAAAACAAATGGGTCAATTGAAAGCAAAGGTGGGTAGTGTAGAGCAGGTAATTGGTATTAAAACCCGCGCGCAGGTTATTAAAAACCGAATGGGACCACCATTACGCTCAGTTGATTATGATATTTACTTTGATAGTGGTATTGATAATTTGGGTTCGTGGTTAGAGATGATGAAAACCTATAAGTTGGCCAGTCAAAGTGGTGCATGGTATACTTGGGTTGATAAGGAAACGGGTGAGGAGGTAAAGTTTCAGGCTAAAAACTTTGCTGATATATTACAAACGCGAGGGGATGTAAAAAATAAGATGTATAATGAAATATGTGATGCATATATCCTATCATATAAAGAAGCATCCGATGAAGCAAATATTGATAATATAGAACTATCCGATTTTGATGATTAAAAATTACAAAGAAATGTTGAGTAAGTTGGGACAAGAAAACCAACAAGTTACAAATCAAACCTTAAATGATAGAGTTCTTATCATTGACGGGCTAAATATGTATATTCGCGTTTTTGGGGCTGTGCCTGCACTCAACGATGATGGTGAGCATTGTGGTGGTATAACAGGTTTCCTGTTATCCACTGCGGCCACTATTAGAAACCTTAATCCATCTCGAGTCATCGTTGTATTTGATGGTAAGGGTGGCTCGCATCGGAGAAAGGGTATGTATTCCGATTACAAAGGAGGTAGAACAGGTTTAACAAAGTTGAATAGGTTACAGGGGTATGAGGATATAGAGGACCAGCAGGAATCTATGCGCAAACAATTCATTCGTTTGTATGAATATCTTCAGAACTTACCCGTAACTCTTTTACAGGTAGATTATGTTGAGGCAGATGATTTGATGGCATGGATGGCTAACCACTATTTCAATAATGAGGTTATATTACTTTCTACTGATAAAGATTTTTTACAATTAATTAATCACCGGATTAAGGTTTATTCCCCCATAAAAAAGGTTATGTATGATGAATCTTTGATAAAGGAAGAATGGGGTGTAATACCTCAAAATCTTATTTGGTATAGGGTGATTATGGGGGATTCATCCGATAATATTAAGGGTGTGAATGGAGTTGGTGCAAAGACCATTTTGGGTAAAATGGATTTTTTGAATGATGGTGAATTGGATTATAACGAATTTTTGAGTGAAGTAAAGCAAAAATGCGATGATAAGCTATCCAAAAAGCTATTAGAGGCAGAAGATACATTGAAATTGAATTATGATTTAATGCAGTTAAAATCACCTGAAATATCCACATCCATTATTTCAAATGTTAGGGGTATATTGGACAACAGCCATCCCAAATTAAACTTATTAGAGTTCAAAAAAATGTTTATGTATGATAAATTATACACTGCTTTTGCAAATGTAGACTTGTGGTTAAAAAACTCATTTACGGGGTTGGATAGATTACTTAAAATACATTTTGATAATCAAAAATAAAGTTGTATATTTTCTTATATGGAAAAGTTTGGAAGCAAATTTGGGACGGGATTTCAAACTAAAATCTTATCTGCTCTTTTATCGGATATGGTTTTTAGTAGGCAGATATTTGATATATTAAAACCACAGTACCTTGATTCAGAAGCATCAGAATGGTTGTGTAAAACGATTTTAACATACATAGATACCTACGAATCCAAACCAACATTAGATGTTCTTAAAACGAAGATAGCACCCATTGAGAGGGATATATTAAAGTCGTCTGTTATTGATACCTTAAAGCAGGTTTGGCGGGATTTAGAATCAGATGATTTAGATTATGTAAAAGAAGAAACTTTAAACTTTTGCACAAATCAATCACTTAAACAAGCCATATTAGATTCAATTCCACTTTTAGAGCAGGGTAAGTATGATAAGATAAAATCAACTATTGATACTGCTATGAAGGCGGGGCAACCTACGGATGTTGGGCATGAATACAAAATAATGTTAAGTAGTAGATATGAGGATTTGGCAAGAAGTCCTGTATCCACTGGGTGGGATGTTATAGATGAAATTACGCAGGGTGGATTTGGGATGGGTGAGTTAATAATATTTGCAGCACCGCCGGGTATTGGTAAGTCCTGGTCATTGGTAAATGTTGCTGCATCTGCTATCAAAGGTGGTAAAATTGTGGTGTATTACACATTAGAACTTTCAGAGGCAATGGTGGGGCAACGATTTGATTCAGTTTTTACTGGAATACCTATATCCAACTTAAAGTATAATATGGAGGAAGTTGAAAGGGTTATCAGTTCGTTAAAGGGTGATTTAATTATTAAGGGGTTTAATACTGGTGCTGCTGGAATAAATGCTTTAAAAGCCCATATTGATAGAATGATACTGCAGGGTAAGAAGCCCGATGTTATCGTTGTGGATTATGCTGATTTATTAAAAGGTTCTGCAAAAGAAAAAAGGTATGAGGTTTTGGAAGAGTTGATAGTGGATTTAAGGGGTATGGCAGGGGAGTATGGTGTTCCATTATATACCGCATCGCAGATTAATCGTGCGGGTAGCGAGCAGGATGTAATTACGGGAACATCAATCGCAGGTTCTTTTTCCAAATTGATGACTGCTGATTTTGTAGTTTCTTTGAGTAGGAAGATTGATGATAAGTTAGCGGGGACGGGGAGATGGCATGTTATTAAAAACCGATTTGGGCCCGATGGTATGACATTTCCATCTAAAGCCAATTTCTCGAATGGGCAAATTTTGATATATAATGATAATTCTATTGATGGTCAAAATACCCAAAAAGAAATGAAAAGTGGGGAGAGCTTGGTGAGAAAAAACTTATTACAAAAATATAAAGAAGTTAAGGGTGATATTGGATTTTGATTTGTATTTATATTTACACACAAAAAATTAAGGAGACACGATTATGGGATTATTTGAAGAGAGAATACCTTATAAGCCGTTTGAATATCCGGAATATTACACCGATGGGTGGCTTCCACAAATGCAATCATTTTGGTTACATACTGAAATACCAATGCAGGGGGATGTTAAAGATTGGAAAGAGAATTTGAAAAAGCATGAGAAAAATCTCGTGGGTAACATTTTATTAGGATTTGCTCAAACGGAGTGTGCTGTTTCTGATTATTGGACAGGAATGGTTACAAAATGGTTTCCAAAGCATGAAATAAAGCAAATGGCGATGGCATTTGGTTCGCAAGAAACAATACATGCTACTGCATATTCATACTTAAACGAAACATTGGGATTGGATAATTTTGAGGCATTTATGCATGAGCCGGAAATCAAAGAAAAATTTGAATTCCTAACACAAGTATCCGCAAATTGGAAACCGGAAAATTTAGATAGTAACCCAAAGGCAAGAGCAGAGGTAGCTCGTTCACTTGCTATATTTTCTGCTTTTGCAGAGGGAGTATCCTTATATTCATCATTTGCAGTTCTTTATTCCTTTCAGATGAGAAACTTGTTAAAAGGTATTGGACAACAAATGAAATGGTCGGTTAGAGATGAATCACTTCATTCTAAAATGGGGTGTAGGTTGTTTAGGCATATGTGCGAACAATACCCAGATTTGTTAGATAGAGTTAGACCGCAGGTAGAATTAGCCGCAAGGTTGATGGTGGAGATGGAACTAAAGTTTATTGATAAGATGTTTGAAATGGGTGATTTAGAAAATCTAAAAGCAGAAGATTTAAAAGAGTTTATAAAGCAAAGAGCTAATGAAAAATTAGTAGAATTAGGTTATGAGCCCTTATTTGAGTATAATAAAGTTAGTGCAGCTAATTTAGAGTGGTTTTATCATCTGAGTGGGGGAATTATGCATACTGATTTCTTTGCTCTTAGACCTACTGATTACGCAAAAGCAGGTGAAGGTGAAGATTGGGGTGATATATTTTAATTAAAGGATAAAATGAGTATAGCAGATAAAATAGCAGAAGAATTAGGATGGGAAAAGGAAGTTGATTATCCATCGTGGGGTCATACTGAAGTTTACCTAAAAACAATATCAAAGGGTTATGTTTTGGCGGGAGAAAAGCCCAAAGATGCGTATTGGCGGGTGTGCACTGCAGTAGCAAGGAGGTTAGATAAGCCACAACTCGCATCAAAGTTTTTTGATTATATATGGCGTGGTTGGTTAAATCTTGCTACACCGGTCTTATCAAATACGGGAACGGATAGGGGGTTACCTATATCTTGTTTTGGTATTGATGTTGGTGATTCTATTCAAGAAATTGGACAGAAGAATTTAGAAATGATGTTACTTGCGAAGCATGGTGGTGGTGTTGGTATTGGTATCAATATGATAAGACCTGCGGGGAGTAAAATCACTGGAAACGGAACATCTGATGGTATTGTTCCATTTTGTAAAATATTTGATTCTACTATCCTTGCAACAAATCAGGGAGCAGTTCGTAGGGGAGCCGCATCTGTCAATCTAAACATTGAACATAAAGATTTTGAAGATTGGTTAGAAATCAGAGAACCAAAGGGGGATGTGAATCGTCAATCTCTTAATCTACACCAATGTGCGGTTGTTGGTGATAAGTTTATGCGTAAGTTGGAGGATGGGGATGAAGAAGCAAGAAGAAAATGGGGTAAGTTATTGCAGAAGAGAAAAGCAACTGGTGAACCTTATATTATGTTTAAGGGAAATGTGAACAAACAAAACCCAGAGGCGTACAAGAAAAATGGGTTGAAGGTGTTTATGACAAATATATGCGTTTCTGGTGATACCATTATTGATATTAAACTTGGGGATGAGATACATAAATGTACAATTGATGAAATTGGTGATTTATTAAAAATTGAACCTGAAATATATACATTATCATATAATACCACTACTCATATAAATGAGTGGAAATTAATTACTGATTGGGGTATGACGGATGATTGGGCCGAAGTTTATGAAATTGAAGATACTGATAGTGGTAATGTTATTAAGTGTACTGGCAATCATAAATTACTAACTAATAGGGGGTGGGTTGAGGCTCAGTATTTAAAAGAAACCGATTCTTTAGTTGTAAATTGTTGAGAAAACTTTTAATTACTAATATTTATTAATAAGTTCAATGGAGATTAGTAATGAAACAATACACATTTATTGATAGTAATACGAAAATAATTTCAACCAAAATGATTTCGAGAAATATCCAAGAAATATCAGATAAATTAGGACAATCATTGATTCAATTTATACATCATAATTTTGATTACGATTTTCATAGAATTGTTAGGTATTGTATTAAAAATGACTTAAATATTGAAACATTCAAAGAGCATTGTGTGTCTAAAGTTAATCCAACCAAATTTAAAGTATTTGATGGTAATGTGTTCAGGCACGATACCGATGATGCTAATTATATGAGAGGTAATATGTATAGGGGTGTTAAACGATATGACCATTCATTGAAATTAAAAAATAGACCTAATATAAAAAATAGAAGGGAAAATTGGTCTAAATCTAGACTAGAATATTCAAAAATTTTTAATACTGTGGAATGGAAACGACGGGTGTTAGAAAATAAGAATATTATCACCGATTCATTGACAGATTCTGATATTATAAAAAATTATAGTAAATACCGTACTAATGTAGTTAATAGCGATAGTTACAAACTTACCAAACTAAAAAAGTTTATTGCTGATACCAGATATACTCATTTATATGATACTGATTATTTAAAAGTGCAAATGTGTGAAGATGTAAATACCGCATTTAAAATTATGCAATGAAAATGTAATCCAGCTTGTACAGCCGTCTTCATATAAAATAAAAACACTTGGGTAATAAACTGTCTCAAAATTCTCTGTCGGAAAATAAGTGTGAGAGACAATTAGATCTTTTAACGAATATTGTGGTAATGTATAGTTGTAATTTCTTATTAATTTTTCGCTACCATCATCAAAATCGTAAACTATACGTATTATTTTTGCTGCAGATTCATCTAATGCACTTAAAACAAAATTTACATTGGCAACACAAAATATATTAATAGGTGTTAAGAAAGAGTATTCTTCTAAACAAAAATCTTGATAACAATAGTCGTAAAAAGGACCCCCGGAAATTGTTTTGTTAAATCCTGTTATATCAAATTGACCACCAAATGCAGTTAAGGGATATATAAAATCATATCCTGTCGGTGTCAGGCTTGTATCTTTAAAAATATGATGGTCTAACCAGGTACAATAATCAAATGAAGAGAGATCTGCCACGTGAGTAGGTGCAACAACATATGCGGTCGTTGTAATAAAATCTGTATACATTATTCAGGTACCTCAGTTTGACATATATACGAGATCATATAAGTATCAGTTATTGTATCCAAGATAAAGGCTCTATTATCAAAGGTAATGAATGCACAGGCAGGTATGTTTATTTGCGGTGGCGGTGTTTGGAACACACACCTTGAATCTAAAATAGTAACATTAGATTCTTTATCCGCGGGTGTAAAAGGAGCTAGAATATACCAATAGTCACCAAATAATGCAACGCTAGACCCAAAAAAGCTATTTCGAAGAATATAGCTACCTTCAGGCGCTATAGACGTTCTTTGCGAGAATACCCCATTAGGTGCTTTTCTGAAAATATGAACTCTACCCACATTTACAATGCTTTGCTCAGGTGTTACTCTATATTCTTCGCCTGGACTTCCAATTATGCATGTATTATTTTTAAAATCGATAGATGTACCAAAAGCACCTAATGGAGTATTTAGATTAAAAAAGCTACCTATTGCCATAGCTAAGTCCCATCTTCTTAAAGATTTTGAGTATGTATAATGATATACTTCACCTTGCACAGGTTCTGGGTAGGGGATTTTTTGCGATAACGGGGCACCTATCAATAAATTATCATCGTCAATAGCGATTTCATCCCCGAATCCAGTAAGAAAGTTAGAGCCTATAGTTGCTGTCAGTGTCCCGGCATACGTCCAAACGTTAGAAACATTTTTTCTGTACATGTGTACCTTTTCATTACCGGCATTGACAGCTAAATTTCTTCCATCTATTTTAACTTTACTTAAAAACCCACTATCTTTATGAATAAAAGGGTTGTAGTCAATAGTTTGATATAATTTCCAAGTACCAATTTCCTTAGGATTATCTGATGTAGAAATATAATCATATAAATGAATTGCACCGGAAACGGCCCTAGTTAAAATTGCAACGCTGTTGTTTTCCTTATCAATGTCTACCCATTTCGGAATTTGTCCATCTGGTGGGGTTATAAAAAAGTTTCTTGAAAGCTTTTCACCCAAATACTTGTAAATACCAACAAGCGGTAACTGCTCGTATATTACACCCACGTTATTATTAGCAGTACTAGTGACTTGAATACCTGAGCCTGTAAAGATAATGTTCTTAAGATTGTATTTGGTAGTATCGGTTGTATAAGTGACTACTTGGTTAGGTAGACTCGACACTATAAATTCATCACCAACACATAGCCTTCTAGAGTCTGATAACCCATAATTAGGCTGCTTGTACGTGAGTGAACACCCGTCAATTTTTTGAGTTGTACTGACACCAGGAAACCCTGCAACATTAAAACTCTTAACGTTAAAATATGTTAAACCGTTATCAGCGGTGTTAGTAATACCAACTTTTAAAGCTCTACGAATTTTTTCTGGTAAATCTAATTCAAGCGCAGTATCAAAGTCTTTTTTTTCTAGCGCATCTTTAACCTGTACAATTAGTTTAGTTGCGTGGTTTTTTAGCAATACTCTTACAGCTCTTTGATAGACTGTTCCACCTGATTGTGCACTTTGATCAACAGTAAAAGAAGTCATGCCTGATAGTGTATTTTTTAAATTTAGAGACTTTAAAACATTAAAATTTTCTGACACTCCTCCGCGCACTGTTAAAGTGTCTGTATTGTTAATTTGAGAAACAGGTATACCGCTTCGACCGTTTATACTTGCCGCAAATAAACCTTTGTTGTCAAACCCTATTCCAAGAAATGCCGCTTGTAGCCCTGCAAATCCGCCTTGCTTACAGTAATCGACTTCTGTGCTTGGAGCATATCCTAAACTTGTTCCAGGGCCACCATCCCGAGGCATATCTACAGTATCATCAAAAAACACTAAAGCGAATCCACCAGTCGGTTGATTGTTAAATGAAAATCGCTCATATTCAGAACTAACAATAATATCACTCCATGTATCTAGAGATTGATCGTTGTATACAGCGATATTATATACGTTTTGATTCATATTTACTATATCGTGACTGGGAAAC
>OGWB01000051.1_pt1 | contig 13053 bp, 19 predicted proteins | sample 1575961 | NCBI WGS metagenome assembly OGWB01 (sample SAMN07581556, study PRJEB24739) | freshwater metagenome | place: Singapore | collected 2015-04 | reverse complement strand
GTTTCCCAGTCACGATAAAAGGGGGGTCTGGGGGGAACCACAGAATTGGCCACCAAGGGCAGGAAATGGTTCAGGTGGCCGGACAGTCGGCCTGAATAGGAATCTAGGCTTCTAGGGGCATTTAATGCAATTTGGTGGCCAATAGAGTCAGGCCAGTGGCCGAATAGTTACATCAACGCAAGCAACGGCACGGGGCAAAGTGTCGATTGTAATGAGAACAGACCGAACCACAGAACAATCGTCGGAAGCTAATATTCCCCACATAACAAGCCAGTCCAAAACAGGCTTACAAATGTTGTCCAAGTCGCGGTTGGAGCGCCAGCCATGGCCGGTTCTGACAACCATTTCGACGGCAACAGGCTTGGCAAATGCTGGCCGCGGTATGGCCGTGGTCATGGCCGCCAAACTAGCAGCAGATTGCCAAAGTCTGTAGTTTCTGCTTTTCCTGATTTTGTTGCCCTGGCAGCGCCAAATCTGGTTGACGGATGGAGGAATCGGCAGGGTTACCTGAATCACTTCCTGCCCCGCTTTCGAGTTTTGAGAAGTTCTTTAACCTCATGAGGATTCAAAAAATGCCGGCCCCTGCCTGTGCTGGTAAGGCGGCCCTGCGCCAAAAGTTGCCGAATATACCGCGGTGAACACCTGAGAAGTTTTGCCGCTTCTGATGTGGTCATTCCTGCCTCCAGATTGGCAGTTGAGATGCCGATAATAACCTTGGAGGTGATCAGATGAAATACATTGTACTGGTTTTCAGTTGTCTTCTCACGGGCTGTTCAGGGTGGCAAGTCACCGGGGTTGTAACCTATGCAACCCGCGGCGCCAGCGTGTCAATTCAGATAAGGTAATTTTGTACAGTATTGCTTTTTTTTTGCTCATGGTCATATCCTAACCGTGCCTTCGGGCGGCGGTAGGGTGGGCGCTGAGGATCGTCAGCGAGGTCTCCACCGTCTCCGGTGTTACCCCACCACCACCGGTTTTTATTCTGGCAGGCCGGTTGCCTGCCAAAAATGGGCAGGGAGGCCAGATGAACGAACCACCAGATACATCACCTAAAAAGGAAGACCTTGGCAGAATCACTCTGACCCGCCGAGTAGGGCAGGGCCTAGTTCTGATATTTCGCGACGATTCCAAGGTCGATCACATGCTAGGTGTGGTCACTGTTTCTTCAATCGGTTCAAACAAGGCCCAAATAACTGTTCAGGCCGATAAGCGGATCATAGTTTTAAGAAGTGAACTAATCGAAATAGACGAAAACGGGGGCAACCAATGAACTGGAGCCCCTTGGATGCCGCCCGCCAGTACCTGGCGGCAGGATACAGTCTTTTGCCAATAGCCTTGGATGGACGGAAAAGGCCCGCTGGTCAGGTTCTGCCGCGGGATGCCAATGGCAAACCATCATGGTTGCCATTTCAGAAAAACAGGCCGACAGAATCAGACCTCCAGCACTGGCACGGCTCAACGGTGCCCTACGGAATCGGCATCATTTGCGGTGAAATTTCCCGACGCCTTATAGTCCTGGATTGTGAATCTGAACAGGTTTGGCTGGACATTGAGCGGGAGGCAATCGGCCAAGGCCTAGGTGATTTGCTGGCAGGTTGCCTGTTGTCTGTCACCCCATCTGGTGGGCGCCACCTCTACATTCACCTGTCCACTGGCACAGTGCCAAGTGGAACTGTTCTGGCGCGAGATGCCAACCGCGATGTTCTGGTAGAGACCCGCGGCGCAGGCCACTATGTGGTGGCGGCAGGCAGCCCCGCGGCGGTGCATGAATCCGGCGTTCCCTATCAGTGCCAGCGTTGGCCTGTTTCTGTATGCCTGTGGAATAATGACCAGTTAAACACCGTGTTGGAAATTGCCCGCAGTTTTAACCAGTATGTGGCGCCTGAGTGCTTGAAGGCCAATCCTTCAAGGGGCACTGTAGGGGGCGGTGAAACAGAAACCGATTCCCCTGGCAGTACCCTAAACAGAATCGGAAGCTGGCCGGAAATTTTGGAACCACACGGCTGGCGGGCGGTTGGCACCCGCGGTGAATGTGTCCTGTGGTGCAGGCCCGGAAAATCCAATGGAATATCAGCCACCACCGGCCACTGCCGGACGCCAGGAAGCGGTGACCTTCTTTATGTTTTCAGTTCAAACGCAACACCATTCGAGCCGGAAAGCTGTTACAGCAAGTTTGCGGCCTACAGTCTGCTGAACCATAATGGGGAGTTCGGCGCCGCCGCGTCAGAACTCAGGAACCGCGGCATTGGCGGCACTCAGTCAGCAGACTTCGGTTTTAAGGTTACCCTGCCACCCGCTGATCAGATTCAACCCGATGGTTCAGTCAGGGCCCGCCGGTATAAGTTTTCGAGCGAACTGCAACTAATAGACCCTGAACTTCAGTGGCTTGTTTATGGGCTGATCCGACGCGGCGCGGCAACCATGCTAAGTGCCCAACCAAAGGTGGGCAAAACAACCTTCGTTGCCCACCTACTAAAAGCCCTTGGGACTGGTCAAAACTTTTGCGGAATGGCCACCAAACCAACCAAGGTTCTAGTGGTGTCAGAAGAGGATGAATCAACACTGGCAGAACGGTGCCGTGATATCGGAATCGGTGACCATGTGGCCTGGTATGTTCGGCCTTTTCCCGGCAGGCCAATCATGGCTAATTGGCTGGCTTTTTTAAGGGAAATCAAACAGGATTCTGCTGATTTGGGGGTTGGTTTGGTGGTGATTGACACCCTAGCCAAGCATCTGCCCGTGAAGGACGAAAACCACGCCACTGAGGTGGAATCAGCGTTGCAGCCCCTTTGGGCTCTAACAAGTCAGGACATAGCCCTGTTGGCCATCCACCATGCCAGAAAGGTCTTGGCGGATGACGGCACCAGCGCCCGAGGTTCAATGGCATTCAACGGGCACTTTGAAGTTCTGCTTGAATTAACCAAGTCCGACAACACGCCAGGCAACTGCCAGCGGATTTTAAAGGGAATGTCCAGGCTTAAGCATGTGCCAGCAGAACTGGTTATAGAATTGACAAATGGAACATACAGCGCCATTGGTGATTCAACGGCCCTTGCCAGACAGCAACTTGAACTTAAAATACTTGCCTATTTGGCATCAAATAATCTGGCCAATGCCGGGGCAGTTGCCCGCGGTAACGGCCTATCAGTGCAACGCGCCAGCGAACTGCTGGAATCGTTGGTTGCTAGCGGCCAACTGTCGGCCGTTGGTGATGGTACGCGCCGTAATCCGCGGCAGTACCAGGTACTTTGATCGGTGAACGGTAAAAGGAATAAGCAATGAACTTTGTTATTCAAGAAGAAAAGGAATTTCAATCTGTTGATGTTGGCACTTATACCGCCAAACTCAACAAAATTGAGGAAAAACCACCAACGCCAACAAACCCAGATTGGGGCCCAAGCCTCATGTGGGAGTTTGTTGTCCAAGATGACGGCCCCCACCGCGGAAACTCGGTGGCCGCTTTCACGCCCGCGGTTGCCAAAACTGGCAATGGCCTTGGCAAACTGCTAAAGCAAATGATGGGTAGGGCACTCAAGCCCGGCGAACAGCTTGACGGAACCAGCCTGATCGGGAAATTGTACACTGTTTTTGTTGACTACAACAAAACAGGAACCAGAACCAAGGTGGTTTCCGCGGTGCCGGTTCGTTCGGGCCCACAGTCAATGCCGCCAATACCAGCCCCGGCAACTGTAGCCCCGGCAACAGTACCGCCAGCGGCACCGCCAAGGCCACCCGCGACCAAACTCCATGTGCAAACCCAAGACGATTACAAGGATACCAGCAAGTGGGCCCACTTTAGCACTGGTGATGGTTTATCCCAAGAAATGCAGATTCAGGAAATGAGGGGCAGGATTGTCAGGAAAGAGGTGGAAGCTTCAACCCTCTTGGCATACATTCCCCACACAGCGGAATGGATTCCGTTTTCGGCAGTGGACCTGCCGTTCTGACCGTGCTGACGGTTGCTGGTCAGGATGACCTGGAGGGGCCCCGCGGGCCACCAGCGATGGGCCCCCAAAACACTAGGAAAGTACAATGCTTAATTCTGTCTCTGTAGATCCGCATGAGGTTGAAGCGGCGCTGAATGAACTAGAACCAGTGGACAAGCGTTCAGCCCACATAATGTCGCTTTATGATTCGATTCATAGCCTGACATCCAGACATATTGAAAAACTGGTTTTGGTGGCCAAGGTGAGGGCCAGACTGGATGCCTGGCGCGGCGGGGCCACCCCTAATCAGTGCCCAACCCCCGGTAAAAGATGTTGGGTCTGCAACCGTTGCTACGGGTTGGCCTGCCAGTCCACGGCAAAAATAAGAATGCAAATCGAGGAATTTCAAACGCATCTTGTTGAGGTTTTGCTTGAGGTAGAAATAGAATCTGATTTGATTAGAAAGAGGATAACAAAATGAGATACATCAAAATTTTCCGGCCAAAATTAGCTGAAACAACAGACGGTGCCGGAAACTCCTACAAGCTGGTCGAAACAATGCCCCTTTTTGATTGCGCCAGGTGCAAGAAAGCCTGCACACGGCGCACTGATCTTAATATTTACGCAGATAAACCAGTAAGCGCCATTGGCGGGCATTTGTTCGATGTATTTGGTCAGGCAAGGCCTTACTGCCATCAGTGCTATTTAATTGAGCGCGGGCTGTTGCAAAAATAAAGGAAAAAAATTTTTATTTTTTTTTTCCAATTGTGCTTGACATTTGGTTCCGCACGGGGTATAGTAATTACATCACCGCAGTGGTGATGCGAAACGAAACCGAAACAGAGAGACTGAAATGAGCAAGCTGACCTGGATGACAATTCTGGCCCTGGCCCAAATTATCTGCCCCCTGGGCGCTGCAATCGCCCTGTGGCGCGAAGTTTTGACCGACGATTGATAACCCGCTGACGAGACCGGCGGCGGCCGGTCGAAACGGGCTAAGCCCGTCCGGGACGCAATTCGCAAGCCCGAACAATAGGAGACGATAATGAACGAATACAAACTTGCTTATGTTTTGGAATCGACGGGCGCTTGGGAAATTTACGATCATTTCGAGGCCAAAAACAATGAGGCTGCAAATCAATACGCCGCCGAAAACTACGAATCCGGCTGGTATGTCCTAGATAAAAATCACAAAAACATCAACGGTGGCCGATAATAATGATCAAACTAGGAGACTCAGCAATGGATGAACTTATTGTTGTTCGAGGCAGTTACCGCATAACATATAACGACAGAATTGATCGGTGGTATATCTGGAATGCCAAAGGGCCCTACCTCGAGGTAAAAGGCTTCCGAACCAAGCAAGAGGCTATTGCAGCAATGGAAAAGATGATGCTAAACAACAGCTATTACGCAACAATTGGCAAGTAAAACCAAACCGCCACCCCACCTAATCGCTGGTGGGGTGGCACATTTCATAGGTTAAAAAATGAGCATTCTATCGGTAAAAGAAGCGGCAACCTGGCTAAATGTAAGCACCCGCCGCGTCAGATTTTTAATTGCCAGCGGCTTGCTAAAGGCCGAAAAACTAGGCAGGGACTGGATACTAAAACAGTCTTCAGTTGATGCCTATGTGCCCCGCCCTGTTGGACGCCCAAAAAGGAAGAAAAAGTGAGCATCAACAAATCGAGCAAGCCAGCAATTCGCAGAAAAACAGCAAAAGAATCATTTGCGTCGGCATCAGAATGTATTGGAAAAATTGAAAAAAACATGGGCTTGTTCGCAATAACCCGCGGCCAGTTTTCAATGATTGATGCGGCCCTTGCTTGCCTAGACCAAGTTGGGCCAAGCAAAATCAGCTTGTGGACATGGACGATTGCAGAATACGAAATCCAGTGCCTTGAAAGACTACGCCAGGACAAAAGAATCAAAAACGGCACAATGATCATAGATCATGGCGCCAGAAACAAAAACGCGGCCCTAATAGCCCAGTGGAAATCCAGTTTTGGACAAGAATCAGTTAGATATGTGCTTAATCACGCAAAGATTTTTACGATTGAATCAGAATCTGGTTTTTCCTTGTTATTACGCGGAAGCATGAACCTAAATTTCAACCCACGATTTGAGCAGTTTGACATAACAGAAGGCGGGGAAGACTTCAGATTAGTAAAAGAAATTGAATCAGAACTACCAATTCTAGCAGATTCAGCCAGCGGCGCACAGGTTTACGCGGCAAGCAAAGTCAGTAATGCATTCACAGATGAAACACTAGACCTGTTTTCAGGAATCAAAACTTGGGCCAAATAATGACAAGAACAGATTTAATAACAGCATTAGCCGATGACAATAAAAAAGCAAAATATAGTGATTTGGCAATTGTGGCCGACGCTGTTCTGGCTTATGCGGAAGCATCGGCAAACATACGCAAAAACGGAACCATTTGTTCCCACCCGCGAACAGGTTCGCCAATCGAAAACCCGTATGTGAAAATAATAGCAACAATAACAGGAATGCTAATAAAATATCAGCACATAAATATCGACAAAACCTTGAAGGCCCTTTTGGAAGAAAAAACGGAATAGGCCATCATCAGTTTTCCAGAATCTGTGCCCTGATCAAGTATGCGCAATATTCAGCAACAGCCCGGTAATCGTCCCCAGAAGCAGAACCAGCCAAGATTTTGCCACAGGCCTGTTCGGCCAGCTTCCATAGTGGCTGAGGGTCAGGCATCTTGCCGCCGTATTCAAAAGTTCTGCCACTTAGTGAACTGCTGTTCAGCAAGGCGTTAGCCTGGGCGGCAACCACCATAGGAATAAGGTTCTTGTCCCATGGTCTTTCACCGCGGGCCAGTTCGCGAACTGTGGAATAGCCGGTCAGGTCAGACATTTGAGAAGCCCTCAACTAAATCGTAGGGAATTGCAAAAATAACCCTACAGTTTGTAACTTCAGATCAGCCACGGAATTTGCCGCCGCGGGAATCCCTCAACTGTCGCAAAAACCCAACAATCACCCTTGGCCAACATACCGGCAATAACATCAGAATCAGCATAAAACCCTTCAGGCCCCGGCAGCCCCGGCCCCGTTGGCCCAGTGTGCGCCGAAGAACCCCAGGAATTGTCAATCCGGCCAAGTTCCCTGCCGTTGTCAAGGGTGTGGAAGCCAGCCAAGCACATGCAATGCTGCCAGGTGCCAGAAGCCTTGGCCTCACCCCATTCATTCCGCTTCATGGCAAAACCCTGGCTACTGCAAAGGGCAATGCCATAACCGTTAACCAGCGCCTGTTTAGCCTGTTGCCAAGTGGTCACTCGCGTAATTGACCGGACTGGGTGCATTTTGGCCGCTGGTTCTAGATCATCGGGGCAACCTTCCTGCCCCCAATGCCGGCAACGAAACTGGCTGTAAACAGTAAGGTCATGGCTACCAATCTGTTGAGCCGGTACAAGGCCCCAGTTTTTGACAAACTCGGCAGCCCATGCGCCAATAGAACCATCACGGCCGCCCAGTTTACGCTTGCCCACCTCCACCCTACTGCCGCCGTAAACAGGTTCTGGCGCCAATGGAATAAATGCTTCAGGCTGCCCGGCCAATATTTCAGCGGCCATAGTGTATTCAATGGCCCGGACTGTGCCAAAAGCCACGCAAGAGCCAACCTTGCCCTGATCCCGTGGTGGTAGCAGTTCACCAGTAACCTGCCTGACTGCATCCCATAGGTAGCAGTGTTTTGGCAAGTCTACTGTTTCGCCGATTGGCGTAACAGATACATCAGATTCAGGTAAAAAATTGACAATTTCAGCCACGGCAATTGGACTATCTATCCAGCCAGGAACATAAAATTCATTCACTGTGCCGCCTCCAATGCTGTTGCGATTCTGGCACACAGTGCCGCGGCCTTTGCCCTCAGTTCCGCAGTTAGAGGAACATCAGCGGTTCCCATGGCGGCGGCCCATTCCTCAGCCAACCGTTCCCGAACTGACAAAAGGGCATTATCGCGAATGCCGGCCAGTTTCCTTTTTTGGCCGAGGGCCTGATGCAAACCGTCTGTTGTTTTAATTGTGATGTCCGCGGTGACTGCTTCGGCATCACGATAAAACTGAATCAGCTTGGCCACCTGATCCGCTTGCCCCTGTTCCTGGAGCCCACCAAGGATAGACCGAAGACTGGTGGCCAGCTCATCCGGCTTGGGTTTCGGCCCCGGCCCCGGTTCAGGAGTCTGCCCGATAGTCACCAAAACAATAACCGGCACGGAAGGAAGATCATTCAGGCTGGTGTACGCCAATAGACGGTATTTGCCAGGCAGCGCAGCGGAAACCACCGTGGCCTTCTTGTCGGCCAGTAGTTCAGAAGGAAAAACATTCAGGCCGGCATCCAAGGCCACGAACCTAACGGCCTTGCCTTCAGTCTGTGCGGTAATGGCGACAAAACCGCCCACCTGGCCCTTGACCTCAGTCGGCAGACTCAGTTGGCAAAATGCCAGCAACAAAAGCTGAATCATGTCGTTTTTTCCTCATGGATTTGCAAGTGGCTTTTGGTTCCGTTCTGAGCCTGATAGACCGCTGTAACCCGGCAGGGCATCTGTTCCACCAGATCAGTAATTCTTTCTAGGTTTCGGTCCAGTTTCTTCAGGAATTCCCGGTGGTCATCACGAATAGGCACCAAGATTGCAGTGGCAAACCACCAAAGGCCGGCACCGCATCCGGTCAAGATCAGGTAAAGCAGATACGGCGCCGCGGCAAAATCCTTTGCTACTGTTTCCATAATTGCCCCCCCACTAGTTTAGTTCCAGCAGTAGAACAGATTTGTGGAGGTAGGGCACTATCGTTTTCAAATGAAAAGGCGCCAAAGGCATCAGGGCCGGGTGAAGGGCCCTATAACCTCCAAGGTAAGTGTCGGCCCCATCTTCATGCTGGCCGCAATCCTGTGTCATGATCAAGTACTTCCACCTTTTTGATTCTATGGCCCATTTCAGAAAGTTGTTGATCCATTCGTTTGGCCAGTGGTGCAAAACATCCTTCATCAAAGCCAGTTCACCCGCTGGCAATGCCTGCCGGTCATGATAAATATCCATCAGTTCCCAACGCTTGTTGGGTGATTCAATTCTTAGTGCGTTGATGTTTGAGCTAGTGCAATCAATCCCGGTGTAATTGTGGACCACCAAGCTTCTGGCTATCCGTCCATCACCACAGCCAAGGTCAACAACCGATTTAATTTTACCGATTCTAATGAGGCTGTTGATGAGGTCCACATAGGGGCGGGCCTCTGAAGACAGTTCAGAACCGGGGCCGGAACCTGTGCCCCAAAGCTGGCGCGAATAAATGTTCTCAAAAACCTTGGCTGAATCATTCAAGTCTTTCTGTAGTTCGGCAAAATGCTGAAACACTCTTTTTTCCTTCGGCAGTTCCCACTTGGGTGAACCGTAGCTGGTTTTCCCGGCAGGAATGTGTTCCTGCCGGAACAGCTTCCCCTGGCACCTGTGGACAATCATTGGCTGATCTTTAGCCAGCCCACAGACGAACGCCGTTTTTAGCCAAGGTGCGGGGCCAAGACAGTGCCAAAGTTCATGATCATTCATGACTGCCAACGCCACCCGCCATGTGTCTTGGTCACCAAACATGTGGAAATAGTAAAAGTCACTATGTTGGTTCAGCCAATGTGCAAGAATTAAAACATGCCAGATTTTTTTTCTGTCAAAAGCAATCTGCCCACCCTGTATAGCCGGAACTCCACGGTGACCAGAAGGCCAGACGGCGGGCCATTTGACGGTGTTATAGTTGCCGGCCAAATCTGACCAAAACAAGAAGGGGTGATGTTCAAGTTTTTGCAAAAGGGGTGCAGGGTTTTCAACGCAATAGGCATCAGCATCCAGATACAGAACCCGCTCAAAACCGCAGTGGACCAGCGCCTGAAGCTTCTGCTCCCACCCGCGCAGAATGCGAGCCGGGGCATGGCGAATGGAATTGGCAACGGAGTCGATGATTTCAATGTTCGAAATTCCCTGAAACTGGCGCCTATCGAGTGGTTCATGTTCTCCGCGGTGCCATATCTGGATTGGCAGGTCAGAACCGGTTTCTCGCAACATGCGGCAGCCAATTACCAGATGCTCTTGGAACTTGCCGCCACCAACCATGACAAGCCCTTCGCCCTGGCACCGTTTCGGCAAAGGTGCCTGCAATGCCAATTCCTTGACTTGAATCAGGTTTTCTAAATATTGGCCAAAGGTTTCCTGTTGGTGTTGCCAACGGTCAGGCCTGTTGCCCTCAGGCCGCTGAATGGGGTCAATTATTCCAGGGACTATTTCGCGCATTAGGCTAGTTCCAGTGGTGAATAGTCTGGGCACCTGGAGCAAATTTGCCACCGGTTTGTATTGCCTGATACAACACATGATCCATGTAGGCCACATTCATGGCGGGCCCCGCATCCACAGGATGGCTTCCGTTCGATCATTACGCCAAGATGCCGGCATGGCTTTGTTATTTTTTGTTTGATTTCGCGAATTGAACGGCGCCGAAATAGTTCAGCGTAGTCTGGCCGCGTTAAAAATAGCGTGCAAATCCTGCAATTGCTTTCTGCATTATCTATGTTGTGTGTGCAAGGGAGAATCATAGCTATTCCGTTATGATGACTGTTACTGTGCCGGAACAACATTCCGCCCCAAATAACGATTCAACGCCGGAAGTAAATTCAATGTAAAATGGATCGCAGGTTGCTTCAATTGTGTTATCTGGTTCTCCAAGTATGCAGCCAGCAAAAGGGTTAGGAACATTACTCTGGTAGTTTGCAATAAGTGACCAAGCGCCTCCTTCACATATAATTATAAACCCACCCGCAAAGCCGCAAATTCCACCGGAACTCTCCCACCCCTGCTCTGGTGGTGCCGAAAAATAGGTTAGCGTAAATGTTCCTGGCCAACAGTCACAGTCTCCGGTTGCCGTTATTGTCATGGTCAATGTTTCGGGAGGGTCTTCACAGCATTGACCGCCGCAGCACTGACAGGGGCCGATATTGATCGTTGGCATCAGCAGATCACCCCGCCGGGGATGCTAATGGTTTGCTTGGTCACCACAATTGAGCCGTCAATACATTCAACATTAGTCACCACCTCAATTTGCAGGCTTCCAGAACCACCACATGGAACACTGCCAGAAGCCGCGGAACCTGATTCAACAGAACCAGAAACCGAACCGGATTCCACAGAACCAGAAACCGCGGAACCTGATTCAACAGAACCAGAAACCGAACCGGATTCCACGGAACCAGAAACCGAACCGGATTCAGAACCTGAAACAGAATAATATTCTGAACCAGAACCGGAACCAGAACTTGACCCGACAGAACCGGATTCTGACCCTGCCGCGGCGGTAATTTGGATCAGATACAGGACTTCATTGCCGCTGGTGTATCCGCCAAGTCTGCCTAAGAACCGTTTAACTGATGGAACTTCACCGTTTACATCCCTGATTCTGATGTTTGAATGATCGTAGTATGTGTTGGTGCCAGGGTAATACCGAAGCAGTTTGCCAGGGTAAGTGCCATAGGCGTCAGGAGTGCTAGAAGTCACCCTGACCGGGTGGACAATCGGGGCACTGTTGCCAGATTCCTGTTCGCCACCGGCCACCCCGATAGATGCCAAATTCCCTGATTCATATGCCAAGAGCATTTTGGCCAGTCTGGCCATGCTTTCAGCGTCAACCATGTAGCCCGGCATAATAAACTCCTAAAGAGCCGGGAACGCCACGCGGGGATAGACATGAAAAGTGGCAAAAGTTCTAGTTCCGCCAGGTGCTATGGCATAGCCAGCGGCATCAAGGTAGACAGGATTGGAGACAGGAACACCCGCCGCGGTGACAATGTCCACCGGCTGGCCTGTCGGATTATTGACATCAGTCTGCCGTTTCCCTTTGTTGGCCACCACCCATGCCCAACCGTCTGGCCGATACTCAAAGGTAAGACTCCAGCGCCAATAACTGACGCCATTTTCATAAGCCAGGCTGGCTGATACTCCGTTCAGCTTTGCCAGCCCGGCCCCAATCACATAGGGCCCCACGGTATAGCTGGAAGCGTTCAAGTAGCCGATGGCCCCGATCCATGCGGCACTAGGGGAGTTAGAGGAATTCAGGCCCACTGTGATAGTGGCCCCGCCACGCTGAATTTCAGGAACCGGGATAAAGGGATCACCAGCGCTGTTCTGAATGGCGTTCCCAAATCTGTCCGTCTCGACGGCCCATGGAAATGTGTTGCTACTTATGCTGTAATCCCTTGGCCTTGCCAAAGGATTTTCGACCCTGCTGGCCGGCGCCTGCCCCTGTTGCTGAGTGTCAACGGCGGGGTTTCCCGATGGAGCGCTGTTGCTGGCCACCATGTCGGTGTTATAGGCGTATTGGGCCGTAACCCGCCAAAGTTTGGGGTCACCTTGGTCCTGCACTGGCGAAAGCGAAATACAAAAGGCATTAGCATCATCAGGGTAGGCAGACAAAATTGTTGGCAGTGACGGATGGGAACCGGCGTAGTAGGGGCCATAACTGTTTGCGTCAGTCCTGACCAGAAAAACCCGCGTGTATGTTCGGTTGAACTTCGCATCTACAGTGGCCTGCCGGCCTTCGGCCAACTCAATAAAATGTGTATAGGCCATGGTTTTAGTCCCTTATGGTTTCGGCAGGGCCATGATCGTTTTCCACAGATTGGCCTTGTCGGCGGCGGCCACCAGCTTGTCCAGGCGATCAATTTGATCCTTGTTCTGTTTTGTCGCGTTATCAATTGCCTGTTTCATCAGGGCGGGAAGGTCTTGCTGTTGCCCTTGGGCTTCCAGGCGTGCCCTGATGTCCGATTCAATGGCAGCGGCAGAACCGGCCACAATGGCCGCGGCGGGTTCGGCGGCCCTTGGCCCAAACTGTTTTAAAAATTCCTCGATATCGCCACCAACCCGGCGCCGCATCCCGGCCAAAAACCGATCACGGTTGGCCCCGATGGCCTGACCAGCTTCAGCCAAGGCGTTGGAAATCTTCTTGGCAAACCGTTCCAGCGGTGTGGCCAGATCGACGAATAGCTTATCCGCGTTGTCCTGCAGGTTTTTCTGTAGTAGCTCTTGTTTTGCCGCTGATTCATTGGCTGCCTGGTATCGTGACTGGGAAAC
>OGWB01000050.1_pt1 | contig 13062 bp, 12 predicted proteins | sample 1575961 | NCBI WGS metagenome assembly OGWB01 (sample SAMN07581556, study PRJEB24739) | freshwater metagenome | place: Singapore | collected 2015-04 | reverse complement strand
AGACGTGTGCTCTTCCGATCTGTTTCCCAGTCACGATACAGCAACCAAGAAAAGGATTTTTATCCTCAGCACATAATCCATTTGAATCTTCATCACAAAGATTCATGTCTTCATAAAAAGATTCCGAATAGGGACTAGTTACAAGACTTTCATGCACATATCCGGTACAGTAGGCAACAAGGTCTCTGTAAAATTCATGCGAATGAGAATTTGTATCCATCACAAAGATATATTCTTTGTAAATTAAAACTGGCTCTGTCATTGTCATCTCCCGAATCCCATGGGTTTACGAACTTCATCATCCTTGGAACTAAGATTTTCTTCCCGCATAGCAGTCAATGTTTCAATTGCATCTTCGTAGCTATCGCCAAGGATGACAACCGCCACAAAAAGTTCTTTAAGATGGGCTATTGAAAACTCTTCCGTGTCATTAACCCATCTTTCTAAATCAATCTTGAGTTCTTCAACTTTTTCCTTACCACCGATTATAAACTCAAAGTAAATTCTTCTGCTCTCGGCATTAGGATGTCCAATTTTAAATCTTTTGTCAAATCGACTTGGACGATTGATGATTCGATCACCCAAACGCTCTGGATAATTAGTTGTTGCCAAGAAAACAACTTTATCGATTTGATTTACACCATCAAGAACATTTAAAACTTCACTTTCAGAGTTAGTCTCAATGATTGAGTCAATGTCTTCCATTAAAACAACAAGAGGTGAATCAGGCTGAATTTCCCGTAGCTTTCTTACACCAGATATGAATGTGGATGGATTATTGAAGTTGATAACAACCCCACCTCTATCAATCACATCATGCATCAAAAGTTGAATCGTTGAGCTTTTACCGCTACCTGCGGGACCATGAAGCATGATTCCACGCTTATACGCCAAGTTATAATCACGAAAAATCTTTTCCCTGCTCCAGAAATTTTGAATTTCACTTATTATTCTAGATGAATTTGTTTCTGGAAAACGAATCAATCCTTGTGTAACTACAGGAACCTTTTCGAAAAATAGACCATTTGTCTGATTGACTTTGATGTCATATACACCGGGAGTCAAGGCGGCAACTGTTTTAGAAGTTGGAAAAAAATGAATATGGTCAGAAGTAGACCATTGAGAACAATGACTTACTTTATCGCTCTCTTCATTTATTTCTTTAAGGTAGTTTTTGCGGTTCTCAAAATTACTAAACAAGTCTTTGAGTCGGCTCACGCTCAATCTCCCTTAACAAAACATTTTATTTTGTTTAGGTCACGAATCAAAGTGTCGTTTATATTAGTCCACCTCATATGATGGCCAAATACAAAATGACAATTTAAATTACGATTCTCACATAATGTTATCAAATTATCAGGACAAAGTTCAAGTTCAGGATTTTCGGAAAATGATCTTATATGATGAACAGTTAGATTTTCAGGCGAGCCACAAATCGCACAAACTGGATTTTCTAACAAATGTAAATTACGAACTTTTCTCCATTGAGAACTTCTTGGCGTTCTGCCAAGCATCTCAACCTTGGGTTGAATGACACAATATTTGAAAATCGCAAAACCAAATAAAACTAAAAAAAATAAAGCTAGAATAATCATTGGGGATCAAGTCATGTGTGGAACAGTACCATGTTGCTGAATGTACCTAGTGGTATCGGCTGTTTCCCTACCGACATCACCCGTGTAATCATGAGGCATAGTTGTACCTGTTGGTTTAGCTGGTTTAATTTTATTTAACATGCCGGAAATTTGCACCAAGGTATTTTTGAGCACTTGCGTTTGTGAACTCAATGGCATACTTCTAGCTTTATTGTTAATATCGTTGTACTTGGTTGCAAAATCTTTCCAACGATCTTGATCAATGTCTTCTCTGGAAGTGTTTTGAATACTGACCAAAAGTGATTTGGCCTGACTGGAAAGATCGCCACCAGTCGTCCGTGAAAAAAAAAGTTCTTCATCACACTTAAATTTTAATTCCAGAAATTATTTAAATTTCAACATCGTTTCCCTTTTTTTGCAAAGTGGAGTCGAGCGGACCTGCCCCGCTGTCTTCGCATCACTTCTTGTAAACCTCTACATGTTTAATTTGTCGTTTATTGTCATCTGTTCAGGAACAACAAATAAATCCCTCACAGCACTATCAACTTTATCTCATCTAGTGACCGTTGACCTTCACTCTACCAGCCTATTTTTACAACAAACTTTCGGTCGCCACAGGCAGGCTACCTAAGTTCGTGACCGCAATCAAGCAGCCAAAGCGTAAACAGTTTCGCCAGTTAAGGCTTTAGTCGAATTTTTAAGAGGCCATTCGACCAACCTCTACATGCCATTTACAAGTCGTACATCCGAATCGAATTCTAATTACGACCCCGTACCTTTATTTAGCATAAAATTTTTGAATTTAAGCCTTATATAGAAATATCAGGTCATTTTTACACTTGGGAGAAAAAAATGGGATATATGTCATTTAACGAATATGTTGAAAAACAAAAGGGTCACAAGAAACCCAAGATTGCCGTAGTGCCAGATTATGAAGGTCCAACACCATCTGCTCCAGAAACTCCCAAAGGTGCGAAAAAAGGCGCTGTTCCATACAAAAGTGGCAAAGACGCTCCAGATCGTAATAAGGACGATGCTTCAGCTTTAGGCCACAAGGGTAAAAAAAGCGACCACTATATGCCGAAAGCAAAGCATCATGACACGACTCCCGGCACAGAGTTGAAATCCTATCCCCATGTCAAAACCCAAGAATGGATTGAAAAAAATAAGAAATTATCTCTTGCCGAATTCACAAAAAAGATAAAAACCGAAAGATTTAAAGAACTTGGCGAAAACTCAACTCGTTCTTATGGATCAATCAAAGAATCAGTAGAATTCTGCAAAAGCGATAAATATGTGACTGATTTTATCCTTGAAATGCGAAGGCAAGGCGTTTTTGAAAAAGTTCTTGCTGCTATGATTCAACAAAACGAATCTTTCCGAGTCATCGGCAAAGTCATGCGTTACGATGAATCTTTCGCCCGTGCATTATTGATGAACATTACTGAAATTACCGCCGGTACTGTTGGCGACGAAGGCGAAGGCGAAGTTTCTGTTTCTGCTCCTATGGGTGATGAAGATCATGATGATATGGACCATCATGATGATATGCATCACGACGAGGAAGGCGAAGATCATGAGGAAGGCGACGAAGATCATGATGAGGAAGGCGAAGATCATCACGATGATGAAGAATCACACGATGACGACCATCACGATGACATGCCCGAAGACGAGGGACCACAACCCAAGGAAAATAGCCCACTTATGAAGGCAATGAAAAACAATCCAGAAATGATGAAAAGGATGATGGGCCAATATTGATTTTAAAATAATTAAGAAAAAAAAGCCATGTGTTTAGATCACATGGCTTTTTTTATTGGGCCATCTCTTCTGGTGGTAAAGGATCGACATTTTTAAATTCAAGCACCAGCGATCTTCCGCCTCTAGCTTCGCTTAAAAATCGACTAAACAATAATCCTTCCTTAACTGGATCAACACTTGTTATGCCAAGACAATAACAAATCAGAGAGCCAGCACACGATCCTCTAGCCGGTCCTACAGCTTGAGAACCGTCACCATATCCCAAAAGTTGTACAGAAACTTTTCTCGCTTCATCAGTCATCATTTTTTGAATTAAAAAGTAACTGCTAAAACCTTTTCGTGTGATAAGACTGTATTCTTCCATCAATCTATTCAAATACTCCTTACCTTTTAGACCTCTCTTTGCCGCTCCATTCATAATTTCCTCTCGCAAACGCTCGTCAGCGTCAGGAATAACAGGCAATTTTAAACTTCTGTCTAATGACACACCTTTGGCTTTTCTACAAATGTCTACCGTCGTTTTTTTTGCCTCACAGAAAAGTTCGTATGGAATAATTTCTTTGTAATCAGACAGCCACTTGGAATTTAATTCCTCCTCTGATTTAAACCAAAGGTTTTGATCCTGTAGCTCAAAGAAATCTTGGTTTCCATCTTCTTTCATTGCTTTTTCAATATCATCTACTGTCCTGCCAGTTTGTATCATAAGCATATATCTTTGAAATTTACTATCTTCTTTATTACAATAATGGCAGTCGTTTGTCAGTATAATTTTAAGACCATAACGCTCTTTGGCTTTTACTATAAATGCGTCATAAGGTTTCTGTTTTTTAAAATCCAACAACATAATTTCAAGATAAAAATGTTCTTTACCAAACATTTTAATATATCTTTCAACCATATCAAAAGCTAAATCTTCGCCACCTGTTTCAAAAGCCCTGCCTATTTCGCTTGCGTAACAGCAAGATGTAAAAATCAATCCTTCTTTCTGTTTCTGCAACTGTTCATAGTTAACTCTCGGTCTGAAATAATAACCCTTGGTCCAACCCCATGAAGACAATCGTACAAGATTTTTATAACCCTCGTTGTTATAAGCTATTGCAAGCAAATGAGAACTTTTTCTAAATTCTTTTTTTTGCTCCTCATCCAGCGTTGTCATGAACTTTTTGCTATCTTCAGAACCATTAAATTCTGGTTGTAATCTATTGACATATAATTCAACAGCAAAGATAGGACTAAGTGTATCCTTGCCAAATTTATCGTTAATTTTTTCACATGCACGAATTTGTCTTGGCACAGCACCTAGCATTCCGTGATCAGATATTGTCAAAAACTTTTGATTGATTTGTGGCGCACGGAGGGCATATTCTTCACAAGTTCCCAGTCCATCAAGAACTGAGAAATCGGTGTGTAAATGAAGATGCTCAAAACCTACTATCTCAAGTGTCATTCAAAACCTCCAAGCACACAGCATAAAAATTGGAGGAGAATTTTGCAATGCTGTTGAGAAGTTTTTTAATTGAATCGCTTTATTTTTTGAAAGAAGCAGCGTTTTTTAACGATAAATGTTCAACTGACTCTTCTCAAGACTATTTCGTGCGGCGTCTGAACCACCCTTGAAAGTGTAAGGTCTTAATCCTGTATCATGCGTTGATCTTGGATCAAATTTATGAGATGGAGTAGTTTCGGTACTTCCTTTAAATCCCCTTATATCACCAATATTAAATTGCCCATCAATTCCTAATTTTGGAAAAGCTTCTTGTACCGCACGGATGATATCTGATAATTGATTGTTGTCCATCTTAATTTCTATTTTGTTTCCACGATATGAAAATGTCATAGTTTTGCCTGCTATAGTAGCATCAATCATTTTTTTGTTTAGGTATTCGCCAATTGCCTTTTCGTTGGGTCTTTGACTATCAGATAGTCTCGTTTGTTGCACAACTTTAGCTGGTCTTGGTGCTGCGGCTAGAGATGGCGCTGCGGCTGCTCCCATCATCAGTCCTGCCATTAAAGCACGATTTTCTTTTAATTTTTGCTCTTCACGCCATTGTTTATAATTTTTCATAAATTATTTATGACTAGGATTATAAAAATTATTATCCGATAAAATCACAGAGAATAGCTTGAACCACAACCGCAAGTGGATTTTGCGTTGGGATTAGAAACCGTGAACCCACGATTATTTATTTCAGTCTGAAAATCAATTGTTGCACCATCAAGATAAATTGCGCTGCGTTTGTCAACAACAACATCAACGCCATTTAAGTGAAATTTTTGATCTGTGGTTTCATTGAAATTGTCGTCAATCGCCAATTTATTTTGAAATCCACTACACCCACCACCGACAACACGAACACGCAAGAAACATCCTTGGTCGGGCATATTCTCTTTAATTATGCGTTTGACTTCATTGGCTGCAACTTCAGTAATATTGATTTCCATATTCACCTACCCAGTAAAAACAAATTTAAAGCTTGCAGAGATGAGTTCAACAACCAGATGCCGCAAACCACATAATTACTCCTTGTGACAACTGCCTTTTCAGTTGTCATCATGAGAAAACAATATAATGAAAAAACGACAAAACATAAATTCAAATTCAAAATACAATTATTTTTGCTTGTCGGCATTATGAAAATCATCATGCCGACGAAAATAGCAAATAAATGAACAAACAACTCAAAGGCAAGTCGCTTTCTAGTTTCCAATTCAGTCACCTTTTTTGAGTGCATTAAATTCATCCTCTAGCGCCTTTGCCTTTGCATCAAGAGCTTTGATCTCGGCTTGAACCTTGTCATAAAAAGCTTTTAATTCAGCTTTCTTTGCCTTCTTCTCTTCATGAATCGCCTTGACCTTTTCGGCAAATGCCAAAAACTCATCAGATAGCAAAAAACTTGAATCGTCCATACACACCTCCACACTATGTATTAGAATAACTGCCCCAATTTTTTCCTATCAATCAATTGAACGAAATTCGGTGTGTTGCCATTGCAATAGTAAATTCTTTCTCTTCCTTTATCATCCTTGGTTGACAACATTACATCATTATTCCAAATCACACGCAAGGAACTTAAAACATCAGCAAGATACGGCTCATACAAGCCACGACCGTCACTTTGATGCTCAAGCATCATGATTCCACGACCAGCATAATTAGGTTCCGTTAACTTGATATCAGGCAAACCACCGTTTAAATACCTCCGCATCAACATATTCTTGATCTGCATATAATCACGACTTTCAAGCCTGAATTCCCCATTTGGATATTTCTTCCAATGGAAATATTCATGCTTTCGGCAAAACTCCTCCGTGAAAAACTCATGAATAAATGTCAAATCATCATAATACTTCCTAACCTCAAATATCTTTTCCTTGCCCAGATTCGTAGGAATGTTCCAATTTTCCTTCTTATGCAAATCCGTGCATTCCTCGTACTCCTGACCAAATCTGCCTTTGTCCCATCTCTCACGAATATCTGCCAGCAAATAGTAACCCAACTTGTAAGGGTTCATCGAATATTTGCCACCAAGAACGCCCATTTTATGATGAGCATACTCCACAATTCCACAATCATGACTGCTTTGACCTAGACCAATAAGGCCCATTTCAGTCATGATTACTGAATCCGTTGTACTGGCCCAACCTTCGTTCATTACCTTAGTTTGGCGTTGCGGGAAGAAATATAACGCCTCGTCATACAACATCGAAACGATATCTGCTTGCCAAGGCTTCAAAGGCGCATTATCTCTCAAAAATCCAAGAATGTTCTTAGTTGGATTCTTGAAAAATCCAAGTTCATCAGCGATATCCCTTTCGTGACTCTTCTGATTTTCACGCTTTTTATATTCATTTGTGTTTACAAAAGGCTCCATATAAAGCCTTTCGTTGCTCACATGAAGACGCTTCGGTGTTCGATACTTTCGTTCATCACGGATGTTTCTGTCTCTGACTACACGCTCTGTCCATGCTTCTGCCCCATCAATCAATGTTTCAAGCCGCATGACATGATCAAGGAATTCAATAACTCGTTCCTTGCCCCAACGAGTCATGTACTTGCGAATTCTCGTTCCATAATTCGCCATCTTGCTCATCATGTTCGTATCGGTCGCAGAAAAATGAATATTATTCTTGAAAAAATCATTATGACCAATTGCATGAGCAACCACAGTTAAGTGATCAGCCAATGTATTAGAGGCAAGATTATAAATATAACATGGATTGGTATTGTGAGAAATAAGTCCATTTGCCAAGAAGTCATGCTCATCATGATCCAAAGCAATGTCTATGGTTTCTTGTTTTTCCTCATATATTTCAACTGATGAAACCACAAATACAGGCTTCTCAACCAATTTTAATAAATCGCCAAATGTATCTTCGTATCCAGACTCTACTGCATGATTAAGAAAACCCCACAGAGCGTTTGATGTCATATTTTTTTCTAATTTTCTCCTGCGCCACCTGTATATGCTCTCTGGAGGTCTATCCATTTGATCAATTCTTTCAAACACATTTTCCATAACACCCGGCAACGGTTGCCCACGACCTGAACGACCATCTTTAGAGGCTAAAACATCGAACGCTTTTGCTTTGTAATCCAACGAAAAACCAATATGTTGAGCAAACAGACGGATATTTTTTTTGCCTTTTACTGTCAAGATTGCAATATCATTATGTTTATTTTTTACCCTGAAAACTTTCGATCTAATTCCCATTTCAAGCAGCAATAATTGGACATCATTTGCCAAATCATCGTTGAAACAACTTAGACTAAGCGTTTTTCCACAATGTCCATCTGTATCAAATAGACCTCTTATAAATGCAGCTCGATATTCATTAGACGAAGCCCAAATAGACCAAGGAACTCTTTTGTTTTTATATGTGCATCCATTATTCAGCCCAGCAGAATTCATGAAATCAACAGCAAACTTGCTGCAAAGAACTACATTGTTTACAGAGTCTTTCTTTTGATGTATTGCAGGTTGTCTTGAAAAAACCTTATAAAATAAATCTGCAATTCTTTTTTGATATTCAACTAATGGTTTGTGAACGCAAACGCTCAAAATTTGCGAGGCCAGCCTTACTCCAACAGAACCATCGCCAGCAAGCATACCCATGAGTTCTGCCAACTCAAGAGTCATGTTTTTAGGAGGATTTATTTCTAACAATCGGTTTCTGACATTTTTTCTTGTCTCAGAAATAATTTTGTCAGGAGACCATTCAATTTTTGCCGGTTTATTTAAAAAGTATCCATATTCACTCCCCGCCTGAATAACATCACCAGATTTTATATCTTTTGTTTCAACCCAAACTGATTTACCATTTCTTACGCATTTCCACTTGTGATTTGGAGTGCAAACAATTTTATTGCCTAATTCTTCGCAGGTTATTTCCATGACTTGTGACGGTTTTTGCCTTTTTACGGCAACCACATCACGCCATCCACTCGGACCCATTACCTTGTCACCAACCAAAACTTCGTCAGCCCTTTTTCTTCCATCTTGCGTCAAGATACTTGTTGCAAGTTCACAACAATTCACTACCATTTCGTATATTTTATGTCCTCCGAATTCATATCCTCTTTGCAATTCCTCATATTCCATGCCGAAGGACCAATGCGGGAATCGCACAGGGAATCCACCGTATGCTGCAATTTCTGAAATCTCGTCATAAGTTAAAAGTTGAACGATTGTGGGATAAAAGTCCAGACCCCAATCACGACAAGCTTTAAAAACAATAGGCAAAAGTTCTTTTAATTCTTTGGGAAGCTGAACACCGGGAACGGTATTATTTCCCAACAACAAGCTTGAGCCATGAAAGAATTTGCTGGACATATTAAACTCCTAGACCGATTACAATCAAAGGATTTTGATAATTAAGATCATCAAGTTTTTGAACTATTTGTTGAAAACAACCGGGACCAGAACTCATTCTATATTGTAAAGCTTTTGATGGTACGATCAAAACACCCAAATCTATAATTTTTAGAAATTTATTGAATATTTCAAATTTCATAACATTGTCTGGCATAAATGAATATTTGCCAAACTGCAACTCACAAGCCACACGATTTTTCAAAAAGTCAACTTCGTAACTTCCACTTCGCTTATTGCCGGAATTGTAACGAAAACTGTGCTTGTAAGATTTCCAATCTTTGTCACGCAATATGTATTTTGTTTGCTTATTACAGGACTTGGGACAAAAAAGCATTTGTCCGTTGCGTATTTTTTCTTTACAAGATTTTAGAAATAATTGCTTTGCATCGATGGATTCAAAAACATTTTTCAATTCTTCTAACAAAACCGTATGTTTTTCCCAAACTGTTTGATCTGGATAACATTTAATTTCTTCAAATCGCAAAACTACTCCCGATGAATTTTATTTGGATTCCCAAGAAGCTGCTGGATAGCTTCAATAATTTGTTCATTTCTATTTTCTTCACTCAAAGCTGGTGCAGACCACATAGGTTTGCCATCAGCACTCCCACCAACCTGAACTGTTCGCACACATTCACGATCAAGTTTTCCGTTCTTGATTGCTTCATCAACATGAAATTTGACCGAGTCACCATAAGAAGATGCAAGAATTTGAGCGATTCCAGTAAAATTCACAATATGAGGCTTAAACTCATTAGCTAAAGTTTCAATGAAAATCTGGTTGTCTTCGCCCCAGTTCTCTCCATCCGTAAAGTAAAAAACATAAACATTCCATTTATCAGGAGGATATCTGTTTTCAAATTGTTTAGTGATAAATTTTAAAGCTGATGAACAAGTGGTTCCACCACCAAAACGATATTTGTAAAATTTCTGTTCGTCTACTTCCATAGCCTCGCTGTCATGCCACACATATAACCTGTCAACCCTATCATAAAAGCGACGAATCCAAACATCGATCCACCAAGCCATATCGCTCACGATTTCGCACTTGGCATCATCCATCGATCCCGAACCATCACGGGCAAATATCACCAAAGCATTGCTGCTTGGCAATTTAATCTCGCTGTATTGACGATAACGCTTGTCTTCATTGATTGGCTGAAGCACACGCACAGGGTCTTTACAACCCGGCACAATCTTAGTGTTAGCAATTGTGCCCTCAGCAGCTTGTCGCTTTAAAGTCTGCTTGAGTGTGCGCCTGTTATGCCTAAGCGATTCTGGTCCGATGAGTGAAATCTTATTGTATTTGATTTTCACTTCATCATAGATTTCATTTGGCTTCTTCTTTAAATTTGGCAATTCCAATTCATCTTGCATGAACCTCAAGACATCCTCAAGGTCAAGATTGATGGTGATTCCTTCTGCTTCTCCTTGTCCCGCTCCATTTCCTTGACCTTGACCTTTTGGGTCTTTGCCTACAACATCGCCTTCCTTGCCGGGACCACGACCGATGCCCTCGCCACTTTCGCCATAAACAATGTGAGGAATATCAATTTTGGGAATGGAAATGGAAATCTTTCCATTCTTGCCACGATTGCGAACAATCTGACCACTCTTGATAAATTTCTTGAGCGCCTTACGGATGCGTCCCGACACCACATCACGAAAGTCCTTGTGATCTTCCTCTACACGGCGGGGCATTTTTTACCTCTTTGTCAAACAGTTTCCAAATCAAAAGAACATACCATTTCATCAATGTCGGAAGAAAAATTCTTAATCCTCATGGCAAACAGAAGATCAGTTTCTTCATCATTTAAAGAAGCGAAAAAATCACCTAATGTTCCATCAGATGCCCAAGTATCCATAGCGATCTTATCGATGTCACTAAGAAGTTGCTTGATTTTTGCATTATTTAACCAATGATTCTGCATTTTTGCTCCTTATTCTTCTTCCGCAAGATCACCACGGCTAAAGATAGAACCAACAAAATCAAGGACATCTGTAGCTGATCTTTCGTTGTAGCCAAAATCCTTGATAAGCCTTGTCTTGACCGCATCAATCTTTTCTTGCAAATCCTTGTCAACAACAGTTGCTCCACTCATGTTCAAAGCGGATAGCTTGATTGTATCTTTTACATCTTCAAAAAGTTTTGCCTCAAGAGCCTTCCTCAACTTGGGATTTGAATCCCATTGGAAACTCTTGCCTTCGTGAGCAAGATGACCGATGAAAGCGGCAATCTGACGGCGGAAATCATCACATCCAGTATCAGGAATTTGAATCTTTTCCTCAATCTGACGCATGAGCCTTTCATCTGGCTTACGGTCCTGACCCGTGATTGGGTCTTTAATTTTGCTCTTGTTGATGTATGCCATCACATTGTCAATGTAATTTGTGCAAAGACGCTTGATTGCTTCTTTATCTCCAACCAAAGCTTTTTGAACCTCCGCTTTAAGAATATCTGTAAGCTTCTTTACAGCAAGGTCGATACAAGTGATGTAACGACCAACTTGTTCTTTGTTGGTAAGAAGAGAACTATGATCCAAACCGTCACGCAACTCATTTAAAACCATGAACATATTGACATAATCATGGTTGTTAGCGAGACAGTTGGAAATCTTGTCCTGAAGATAACGAACGGATACTCCACCGCTCATGCCTTCATCTGGATACTTATCCTTCAATTCCTTGACGGCTTCTTCGGTCCAACCGGGAAGCAACTTGCCGTCATAAAGTTCTGCTTTTTCAACGAGCGAAAGCTTTCCATCCTTATCGTCTGCTAGGCGTGTGAGAATACTCCACAAAGCAGCAATTTCAAGAGTGTGCGGGGCAATATGCTGACGCACTTTGCCGGGACCATAGTCCTTTTCCAAAATACGGAGTTCTTCGTTCCACTTTAGTGTGTATGGAACATCGATCTTGGTAGTACGGTCACGGAATGCTTCCATGTACTGATTGCTCTTCAACTTCTGGAACTCAGGGTCGTTGGTATGCGCCAGAATTGCTTCGTCAATGCTGACTTGAGCGAACTTCTTTGGCTTAATGCTTTGTTCTTGGGATGCTCCAAGAAGGTCATATAGAAATGCTGTGTCGAGTTTAAGTGCTTCAATAAACTCGATAATTCCCCTATTTCCGCAGCAGAATTCACCATCAAAGGAGAATGCTCGGGGATCGGAATCTGAACCAAAATTACCGATTTGGCGGAAATTGATGTCGCCAGTCAATTCAGTCGAATCTTGATTCTTTTCATCCTTTGGTTGGAAGGTTGCAATGCCGCAACGATCCGCTTCGGAATAAACCTTGCGAACTACACGAATGTGTTTTTCAAGAACTTTTTCAAGATCGCCATCATAACGCTTAAGCAACTCATTCATGAACTTCTTGCACAAGGGATCAAGTTCATCGCTGCATTTAAGTGTGTAAAGGTCTGGTCTTTCGTTTGGAGGTGTCAGGCTTTCATGAATTTTGTTGAGTTCATCAACAATTTGTTGCCTCATATCAAGCGGGAGAAGCTTGAGCGGCTGTTCATGCATCGGGCACTCGCATTCGGTGTCCGTAAACAATCCATCTGATCCTGTAGGAAGATCAACCCATTTGAAACTGTACCATGCACCTTCATTGGTATGGCTGTACTTTTCCATACTCCTCTTTATGAGTCGGCAAATGGTTGACTTGCTGCTGCCAACTGGTCCGTGAAGCAGAAGGATGCGCCTCTCGGTTCCATAACCTCCAGCAGCGCCTTTAATAAACTTAACAAGCGCATCTTTCATGGGAGTGAGTCCGATGATCGGATAGGATGGATCATCGAAAAACTTGTAATTTGTGTATGTCTT
>OGWB01000049.1_pt1 | contig 13141 bp, 20 predicted proteins | sample 1575961 | NCBI WGS metagenome assembly OGWB01 (sample SAMN07581556, study PRJEB24739) | freshwater metagenome | place: Singapore | collected 2015-04 | reverse complement strand
AAGATTAGTACCTATATAACCTGTTTGTATCTGCATCTTTGTCTTAGGGTCAATAGTATAAACGCCCCATCCTCCGCACTTAAGTTTTTTAACAATGGGTTTTTCGTTAGCCATAATTTAATTATATATTAAACTATGAACAGTGCAACTACTGCATCACCGGGGCAGTTGCAGGTGCTGTAGGAGCCGATGTCGGTACTGTAGAGATTGAAGCTTCACCGTCCTCGCTCTTATGATTTAAATGATCTGAAGCAATAGAAAGAATTTTCATAATATCGCCTTTCTTATACTTCTTAGGGTGGGTAAGCAAGTGATCACAAAGATCTAATGCTTCATGATTTACATTATAATGTGTTGTCATGGCCTCTTGTTCTTCTGCTTCTTCTTTAGAATGAATAGCAGCAGAAATTGCAGCTCTGCGTTTTTTTAAAAACTCATCTTGCTTATCTACTTTACCATCATTATTAATATCAGCATCCTCATTACCTATCGCGTCCATTTTTTCATTTATTAAAGTTCTAGATGTAACATAATTGCTAAACATTTTATAGTCATCTAATCTCATACTATTATTTATTTATAATATTACATTTTTTTACACTTTTTTCGACTAAATATTTTATATGTCTTTTAAAGCTATAATACCAGGAAGAAACTATATTACCTATGAAGGTGCTTTATCTGGAAGATTTTCTAACTATACTCCTCAGCAAATTGTTTATGTTGATACATCAGCCCCTCAGGGTAGATTGTTTGCAGAAACGATTGCTGATAGACCAGGTTAGCGTTATGATGGAGGTAACCCTCCATCGTTAAATGAAATTAATATGATTGAAACATCTAAAACTTATCTTATTCAAGCATTTCAATCATTCAATTTCGGTATATCAGGATACGGTGCAATTCAAAACCAATGGTATACCATACCTGCTGTCTCAGTTGGTACTACTATGAGAGCGTATTTTGGCTTTGATAATAAAATTTTAGAAACAAATATAGTAAATTGTATTGAACCTTCTGATGCTTTAATAAATGCACAAGGTGTAGGGTTGATTCAGATTATTAGATTTAGCCCTCTTAACCCTAATGTATTGCAGCTTTGGGTGTCAGATGGTTCAAGACAGGACTTTACTACGTTTGAACCTGGGTCTAGTTATTTAGTTCAGAGTAATTCACCTATAGCCTATAGAATAACGGTTCCTAGAAAACCCGGGGAAGATAAAAACTACCTTCTAACTGAAAGTAAAAGATTTTTAGCTTCTCGAAAACTACCTGCTGTATCAGCGCTTAATATAAGAATTTAACTACCATTACCAAAGCCCATAGAAGGTCTTTCTTTTGTATCAAAAATCTCTAAAAACATAATTTTATCTAAAAAATACCAATCATTATTAATTTTAATATACTTTTGAGAAGGAGAAATTTCATTTACTTTACCCTCCTGGACGTGAAATTTATTGTTAGGAGTGTAGGAGAATAGGATTTTTCTATCAATAATGTTCTCTATTTTAACGCTGTTCATATAAAAAATATCCTGTGCCGTAGAAAAGCTAAAACCGGCACAGGAATTAATTTGTTTACACTGGCTTTTCTTTCTTTAGTATATAAGGACTTCTAGAGATATCAAGATAAATATATTAATATGGCAATATCGCCTAGACTAAGAAATTTGAGTTTCAACACCAAACTTTTAAGAGGACCAGGTTCTTTTATGGGAAGAGGGTTGTTGTTACCAACATCTACTCCGAATAAATCACCTTCACCCACACCTACTCCTACCAAGACACCTACTAGAACTCCTACCCTTACCCCTCAGCCTACCCCGGATCCTACTCCTACAAAGACTGCTACTGCTACGCCTATTCCAACACCATCTATTACAGCAACAAACATGGCAACCCCAACACCTACTGCGACTCCCGAATCACCTACTCCTACGCCTACATTTACAGCTACTCCTACAATGACACCTTCTATTACTATATCACCAACTATTACCCCATCCATTACAAATTCACCCTCTTTTACACCTACAAATGATCCTACCCCTACTGTAACGGAAACAGTAACAGAAACACCCACGCAAACCCCGACAACATCTGAATTTAGCATTTCGCCTACACCTACTATAACTAAGACCCCCACAAAAACCCCTGCTCCTACAAGAACACCGACAAGAACTCCGGCTGCTACAAGCTCTAACACACCGACGCCTACCCCAACTCTGACAAGGACCGGTACACCCGCTCCCACCAAAACAAGAACTCCTACACCAACACCTACAAATACTGTAACATCTACTCCTGCAATTACGCCTACAATTACAAGAACTATGACTCCTACTCCATCAGTTACAAAAACAATTACTATGACACCGTCTATAACAAAGTCGCCTAACCCAACACCTTCTCCTTTAACGTTTAGTGTATTTTTCGATGATTTTACTAGAGCTTCAGTGTCACCTGGAGGCTCACCTTCATTAAATTATACTAATACTACAACAGGAAATAATTCTGCTTCTATAGGATCACAAGGAGGTTCATCAGCTTTACTAATAACAGGTGCTAATAACGGCTCTTCGTCTAGAACTGCTATCATGGCTGATTACGGCGATACAAACGGCTTTACCGGCTCAGATTACAGAATTGAATGGGCTGTTAATTTTAGAACTAATTGGAACTCTACATTTGACGGATTGAATTCGACACAATATGGAGCTGCGTTAATAATTAGTAGTACAGATATTAATCCTGCCGCGGCTACGGCTAGTGGATGGGCTCTTTTATATGGAGGGTCAGGATTTAGAGAATTTAGATTAGTAAAATTTTCAAATGGATTTACTTCAAATGCTAATTTAACTCAAGTACTGTCTTATGGGGCAAATAAATTTAACGCAACAAATTTTGTAAGCGTTAGGCTATCCTTTTTATATGGCTCAAAGACTTGGCAAATATTTACAAGAGATGACGGGGGTTCTGCATGGAGTAATCCCACAACTGCGTCAGATGCGTCATCATCAATTATAGATTCTACAGGTGTTTCAGGTTCATTTTTTGGTTTATTGTATAAATCAGGCGGAAGCGCAACATCTAATAATGTATGGTGGGATAATTTTACAATTACTAGGAGTTTTCAATAATATGGCATTTTCACCTAACTACAAAAATCTTCAAAATAGAATTTTAAAAAATTCTATTAATTTTACGTCTTGGAAAGGACAAATTTCTAGAGGTCCAGGGAGCAATGTTGCAGGAGCGTCATTTAGACCTACACCGTCCCCTACTAGTTCTCAGCCCTTAAGTTCTCCTACGATTACTCCTACTATAACCCCAACATCTCAATCTCCTACTCCTACCATTACAGAAACTGTAACACCTACAATAACACCAACAATAACTAAATCTCCAACTGAGACACCTACTAATACTCCTACATCTTCTAATACCCCCACTATCACAGTAACTTCCAGTATACCTTCTATAGCATTTACGCCTACTATAACTAGAACTCCAACACTAACACCAACCTATACAAAGACTCCTACTGTTACACCTACTATAACTCCAACTATTACGGAATCGCCTACTATAACTCCAACTATTACGGAATCGCCTACTATAACTCCAACTATTACGGAATCGCCTACTATAACTCCAACTATAACTAGAACTCCAACACTAACACCAACCTATACAAAGACTCCTACTGTTACACCTACTATAACACCTACACCAACAGAACCTTTGAGAACCTCTACTAAAGCTTACAGAAGTAATGGTAGTATCGCTAGGGAGGTGATCGGTAACATACCTTCATTTTGGGCTAGAGAAAGGAGAATATATTCTGTTTCTTTTGCCAATGATGGTAGCTTGACTTCTATTGGTGAAAGTGCATTTTATAATAATGAAATAAGAGATGTCAACATACCTGATAGTGTAAATGACATTGGAAGCTACGCTTTCGCGTCTAATCGTGACTTAAGCGCTGCAAACATACCATATGGTGTAAAAATAGTAAATTATGGTACATTTGAATCCTGCGATTTAAGAGCTATACACATACCTGACAGTGTTAATACTATTGATGGTGACGCATTTGGTTTAAATGCGTTAACAGATGTTACTCTTTCTAGTAATTTGACTAGTATTAATACCAGGCATGCATTTTCATACAATCTATTGTCTAAAATAACTATTCCTGACAGTGTAATTATAATTGGTGAGTACTCATTTTATAACAATTTATTGACCGAATTAATTATACCTATGAGTGTGACTAGTATTGATTTACACGCATTCGGTAATAATACCAATCTGTCTTCAGTGAGTTGTTTTAATTCATCCACCAGCTTCATAAGTACCGAGGCATTCATTAATACAGGTAATCCTTTGACTATACATGCTAGAATAAATGATAATACCTGGACTGAAGGCAATGGTCAAACCTTTCAAGGCAATACAAACGTTAATATTATTAAGGATTTATTAGATATATATCCCACTCCCACACCTACATTAACTCCAACTAATACTGTAACACACACTCCTACTCCTACTCCTACTGTAACACTCACTCCAACTAATACTGTAACACCCACAAGCACTCCTCCGTTACAGATTCTTAGTGGTCTCGGGGTCTATTATACAGACTACAAAGGAAGCGGAAGAGATGTTTATGTATCGACCGGGTATCCAATTTCAGCTATATTTGATAAAAACCCAGGTTTCGATTATGCTACTTCCATGAGTCTCATATCTGCATTAGATAGATGGGGGCAAATTTTAAATGGAAGTTCATTTAATACGAGAACAGTAGGCTCCACTATCTATTCTGGAGACTCTTATGTATCAAACCCTCTAGCATCGCAAACGAATACTTCCACTGTTATTTATTTAAGTACTTTTTATGCAAACTCCGGTCCATATCAAAATACATTAGGATATGCAGGAATAGAATTAAGAAGAAGAGCATCAGAAGTAGGAACATCTCAATATAATATTCCTTTTCAAGGATATATGTCGTTTAATTCCTACTATACAGGACTCGATGTTGCTACTCAAACCGCAGGAGGTAAAAACACTTTTTACTATACCGCCTTGCATGAGCTAGCTCACACTTTAGGTATAGGCACAAATTGGTATGATAATACAAGCACTACGCTAAGACAGTGTTTTATAGTAGGTGCAGGTGATAATAGTACAAATCCTTTAGGACTAGGACTAAGTGCTAATTTCTTTTATACTTTGAGTACATTAGGAAATTCTAGACCATCATCGCAGTTAGGCAGCAATACATCTATTGATGGTGAATCATATTTTATAGGTGATGCAAGATTTCACGCTGCATATAATGCTAATAGTACAGTAGGAACTATTTCTAAAGCTGTTACAGCTTATAATAGTTTGTTTAACTTAAATCTTTCTGCTATTCCTGTAGAAAATGGTAGAGGGTTTGGCTCCATAGGCTCACATTGGGATGAAGGAGGTTATGAAGATACGGGTAACCCTTCTTATGGAGATGAAAATAGACAATATTATGGAAGCAATACACCCGGTGCGCCTTCAATGAATGACGAGCTAATGACTCCTCAATCAGAAGGTGAATATGATTGTCCTCTTTCTTTAATTACTTTAGGGGCTTTAGCTGATTTAGGGTATAAAGTTAATCTATCTTTAGCCGATACATATAACCCTAGAGTGTTTAATGTATACAGTAACGGTTCAAGTAGCCCTCTTTACATTGGTTTTAACGGTAATACATATAATGTACAGGGATTTTCTTTCGATTCATTTACAGGAAAATGGTTAGTTTTAAAGCGAGGAATTACATATTCATTTAATATATTTACTGGTGCCTCGCATCCCATTTATATAGTGACTAGTGAGGGCAATACAGGTTCTCCTCCTGCATCCCGCGTAACTAGTGGGGTTACCAATGATGGTATCGGGTCAGGGACAATGACCTGGGCGGTGCCTACTAATTTAGCAACAGGGTTTTACTACTTACAATGCGGTAATCATTCTTCTATGAGTACTTTAGTAATGGTTTATTAAGAAATATGGTATAAATAACATTATGAAATTTTTATCTAAATTAGAAGCTCGTAATTTTTTAGAAACTAAGCACATTACAAGAGACAATCTTTCAGTTGAAGAAATTGCTGCAGTAAAGGAGTTTTTTACAGATGAAGAGTTACTCGACTTAAGTTTTGATAAAATAAAAATAGAAGACTGCTTCCATCATCACGACTTAGATATTAAACCTCAGTAATAGTCACATTAAGTTGTGACTTTATCCACTTAGAATCCGCCCCACGCCCTTCTTTAATTAGTTTACCCTCGTTTTGAAGTTCACGAATTAAAAACCCTGCTCGGGTAGAGTCGATTCCAAGCTTTTGACAAACTTCCGGAAGAGTGATAGTATTAAGCTTAAGAATAGCGTCTCGCTGTTCTTTTTTCTTGTCACTTTTATTAGTACGAGTTTCTTTTTCTTTACTATCAATTACAACCTCAGTTTCAAAGTCATATCCGCTATATTCAATAAAACACTCAATATCAGTCGCAGGACCAAACCGGTTTTTATCGAACCTTACGCAACGAGCATTCATTTCAGCATCTTTAATAGTATGAATACTAATATTAACATCCACGGCGTGGATAATAAGAGAACTACCCTTAATACCGCCCGCTTTAGTATTATGACAAATTAAAATAACCGCACATTCCGTTTCTTTTGCACGAACAACTAATTTTTCAATACAATATTTTTCTAGATCGCGTCCGCGCTTAGTACCCTTAGTAAGACCTTGAAAAGAGTCTACTACAATTACATCTAAATCTTCCATGTACTTTGAGATAGTATCGACATCAGCTTCGTTACATACACTAATGTTTTTAACTTGAAGACGTTTACATGTCATTGCCAGCTGAGCTACAGACTCCTCAGAAGAACAATAACCTACTTTATAACTATTATTATGAAGATTCTCGAGAAGCTGAAGAACAAAGGTAGTTTTACCCATGCCAGCACGTGCGGTAAGTGTAATAGAGCTTCCAGGAAGAATACCACCTCCAAAAGCAGCATCAATCTTTTCATTACCGCTTTTCATACGGCGGTTAAATACTTCAGGAATTACAACCGTATTTACCGGCTGAAACTTCGTCGAGGTCATCTTAATGTTCATACGTCTAGTATAATGGAAAGTTAAATTCGGTCAAGTTAAAATTTAAACTTTATAGTAGGTACCAGTTCGAACGATTTACATCTATCGAGCATTTCAATCATTATAAGTCTTCTATAACGGAGCAAGTCATCTGGAGACCAATATTTTATATCGTTAATTAGTTTATTAGGGTCGATAATGACCGTCCAATTAGGTCTTATACCAAACTCCATATATGTTTGAATATCTTTATATCTTTTTTGCAAATCTTTTAACTCGAGATTTGCAAGTTCAACCGCAAAGTCTCTAGTCCTTGGGTCCAAAAAATCTGTTGTAGAACTCATTTGGATAATATGTTGATTCTATTTCTTTTAAATTTAAATTTATTTTTTCAAATAATTCTTTTGCACATTTAAAATCAATGTATACTTTATGTCCATTTATTTTATTAAAGCCGTTCTCTTTAAACGTCAATTCAATTAAAGGAACTCTATGACCTCTACCTACTACTTTCTCAACATTAACAATTTTATTAGTAATTTCGTTTATTTCTTTACGCTTCATCTAGCTTCTCCAGTTCTTGAAGTTCTTTAGATAGTTCGTGAATTCCCGCATTCGCTAACACTAATGATGATAATACATAAAAAGTATTATTATCCGGGTCTTTTTTTACTTTATCTATGTCTAGACATTCAACAATTAATCCAATGTTATAAAGCCGGTTTTCCGGTTCTATTTTACTTTCTTCATGAAGTAATTCAAATACTTTAGTAGCAGCTTCCATAGGACTGTCAGCTTCTACGCCAACAATATCAATAGAACCTGTTTTAACTCGCCAACGTTTTATCACGCTTTTCCTCTGCTTGAAGCGCGTCATCTATATTAGATAAACTTTCTGAATATACACGATCGGCTATAATCAATTTACCTGAACCTTGCTCACCAAAGTAAATTCCTTTAAATTTTCTCACTTTACTATTAGATATAGAGGTCCATTGAGATTCTGGAACCCCTAACATTTTAAGAGCATCAACACGCGAACCTGGAAGAGGTTCACCCGATACAGAGCAATAATATATCTTATCCATTATTAAAGTATAATTGAAACTTAGATTTTGACATACCATTCCATCGTACCCATCAACGTTATCAAATGCTGTTACTTTAGGAGGTGGTGCGTAGCACCCCATAGCTAAATCCTCGACAAACGCTTTTGCTACTCTATGAGGGGTATTAGCACTATTAGGATCGTTTCTCCAATCATACCCTAATGCATCCATGTATGCTTCGTAAGCTGCAGCTGCTTTAAGTATGATTTGCTTTCTTTCTTCTTCAGTATGAGGGTTATTGTGATTCGCAAAAGCTAATTTCTTCTTAAACATAATGGCTATTATATGATAAGATGTAACGAGATCAACATAAATAATAATATGAGATTTAGTAATATAATTCTTGAAAACCTTAATAAAACTGCTTTAAAAAAAGTTCGCATTAAAGTTGATCCTGCTTTAATAAATTCCGGAATAGACCTTTCAAAGGTAAATGGTTATGAGGGGTATGTTTTACATGAAGGATTAAAGAGTTTAAAAATACTAGTTTTAGCTCCAGAGATGAGCGTTGAAGAAATACCTTCTGAAGTATTAGAAGTCATAGCTGCAAAAGAAGAACAGGATACATTTGATGAATTTAAAGCTTTCTTAATAAATGAATTGATAAAGAATGGAAAACCAGAAAACGATCCATTAATAGATAACATAAAGAATAGTAATTGTATAAATGAAATTGAATTATATGCAAAACAAGGTGGGTTTACCGGAGATAATTTATCTGAATTGTATAAACGATTTATATTAACTGATGAAAACTAAATTCGATTCTTTAGTAGAAGCAACAATGATGGATTATTTAAAAGCAGGGGCAAAAACTGCTATTAAAGCACCCTTTAAAGCAGCAGGATACGTTGCAAAAAAAGCTATAGATCCAAGAACGTATTTAAAGGGTGCTGGAGCAATTGTGGGAGGAGCACAAAAAGCAATTGAAGCACCGGGTCAAATAGTAAAAGGATTAACCCAAGGCCTTGTTTATGGCCCGGGATATGCAGGTGATCCTACCCAGCTTACACGTTCGGTTACTGGGGGTATACAAAAAGGATTGGGAGCGGCAGAAAAGGGCATTACCTCTGCTTTACAGGGTGCAAAAAGTTCTGTAGAAACACAGGTTCAAAAAGATCAAATGAAAAAGCTTTATGGTACCTCGGACATAGCTAAAAATGTGCAAACGTTTGATGCAAATTATTTTATTAATAACCCTTCAATTTATAAAGGTATAAAATCTCCGGATAAATTAGGTAAAGGCGATGGGTTTATAGTAAGAAGTAAGTATGGTGGCCAATTAAGCCAATATAAGGTGCTTGCAAATAAAAACGGAATAATTACAGCAATTCCTGCTGCTATTAATAAATAATATTATGCCGGCAAAATCTGAAAAACAAAGAAAATTTTTTGGTGCAGTAATGGGTGCCAAAAAGGGTCAAAAAGGTGTAAAAGGTGCAGCTAAAAAAGCTGCTAAGAATATGCCAAAAAAAGAAATTAAAAAATTCTTAAAAAAAGAATCTTTTGATGATGTTGTGCATAATCTGTTAGAGAAATATATCAATGGCAACTGAATTACCTCTTAAATTAAGAAAAAGAGGATTTTATATAGTAGATACTACTGAAAATTGTATTTATACAGAAAACGATTTACCGAAAATCTTTGCAACAAAAGAAGAAGCAGAAAAATTTTTAAAAGAAAATAATATATCCGGTTATGTCCGGTGAATAAAATTTTAGAGATAATTCAGCACGATGCAATAGGTGATTTTATAATTTGCAATGGATTAATAAGAGAATTAGTTAAGAAATATATACAAGAAGGATATGTAAAGTTTGTAATAAGGGTCAAGGACTGGCAAAAGCCAACAGTGAGTTTCATGTATCGTGATTTAAAGGAAATGGAAATCCAGGCCCATAGTGAAATATGTAATTATACGTTTGATGCAACAATAAAAATTAATATGAGTACGGGAGAGCAAGGATTAAGAAGTAAAAACATTTTTCCTAAAAGTGTTAATTGGGATGCTACTTTTTATGCAGGGTATGATATAGATTTTACAAAAAGATGGAGTTCATTTAAATGTGATAGGGATTTAAATCGTGAAGAGGAATTATATAAAAAACTTAACCCTGATAATTTACCATTTATTTTTATTCATAACAAATATACTTTGGTAAAAACAGAAAAAATAAGAAAGGATTTATTTGTAATAGATTTAACAGAGGGTCATACAGATAATATTTTTGACTATTTAACTCTCTTAGAAAAAGCAGAAGAAATACATGCTTGTGATTCATGTATAGTGCATTTAGTTGAATCTTACCCAAATGTAGGTAAAAAATTATTTTATCATAATTATCCTAGTAGGTCCTCGGGGATGCATTGGACACCATTAAAGGTATGGTATGAACCGGGCTAAAATAAACAGTTGATTTTTAAAATATTTTGATTATAATATTAAAGATAATAGAAAGTTTAATACTGTATGTCTTATAGTAGTACAAAGATTATTGAATTAGGAAGTTGTGCATTTAGACAGTGGAAAGCTGAGAGTCATTGTAGATTTATTCACGGGTATAGATTAATTGCAAAATTTTGGTTTGAATGTAGTAGTTTAGACGAACGTAATTGGGTTGTAGATTTTGGAGGTTTAAAAGAATTAAAAAATTTATTAGAAAACCAATTTGATCATACATTATGTGTTTCAATTGACGATCCATTTTTAAGAGACTTTAGAGCCTTGCATGATAGAGGTGTTGTAGATCTACGCGTAATGGACGGTGTGGGTATTGAAAAAACTGCTGAATGGTGTTTTTATGCAGCTGATACATTCATACGTGAAAAAACAAATGAAAGATGCAGGGTTTCGAAAGTTGAAGTTTGGGAGCACGATAAAAACTCTGCAATCTATAGTATTGACAAAACAAATAATACCGTAACGTTACCAGCGCGTACAAATCAGCAAACATCTACATTTCTAGAAGAAGTTACAAAAGAAACAGGGGTAAACCTTTCTAATGTCTTGAAGAATGTACCGCCTACAGTTGCTGAACCAAATCCAGCTGCAGCACAACCTCAACAAGGCCCGCGCCCCGCACCGGTTGGTAATAATGTAACTTCTGGATATTCTAACTTTTTTGGTGGAACGAGTTGGGGAACGTAATGGATGCTGAGAAAAAACAGCAATTATATGGTGGCGAAATTTCGGATTATTTAAAAAAACCTGTAGATAATAAAAATGATTTTAAATCAATAAACGACATATACGAGCGTCAAATTAAAACTAATAAAGATATTTTATCAAAGCTTAGGCTTGATCGTAGCTATAACCTTAACAATAAATTTTAATAATTTACTTCTTGTAATATCATCTTCTGTAAAATGAAATACATGTATTCCGTGGTTGTTGCTATCTTCTGAATCAAAGCCATTCATTATATTTTTAAAACCAGATTTTTGAATATCAGATTGTAAAGAGTCACCTATTACAAACAACTTACAATTTTTACCAAACCTTGTTAAAATGGTTACAAGTTCACTATGCTCTAAGTTTTGAGCTTCATCAACTATTACTACACTATTTGCAAAAGTCGCACCTCTAAGAAAATTTACTGGTGTACACTTTAAATACTCATTCTCAAACAACATATTAGTGATCTGTTTTCCTACAAGCTCATCACATTTCTCAATAAGAGGTATACTCCAAGGCTTAAATTTATCATCAACTTCTCCAGGTAAACTGCCTAACTTCCTTGTAGCAGATTCTACTATACTTCTTATGTATATCACCTCATCAATCTTTTTTTCTTTAAGCATAGACAGAGCAACATACGTTGCACAATATGTCTTAGAAGAGCCCGCAGGACCGTCGCAGAATATTATATGTGAATTCTCATCAAAAGCTTTTTCAACAAATGATTTATGATGTTCATTAAAATGAAATTTTTGATCAACTTTAAAATTGAGAAAAATATCTGATTTAATGAGTTTTTGTTCTTCGCGGGCAGCTTTTTTAAGCTGTCTGTCTTTTTTTGACATCTATTAATATTTATTCTTGAACATCATAAATTATGTCTTATAATATAAAAAAAATGAGTGAAAAAACTATCTTTTTAAGTAACGATAAAATATTTTATACAATTGAAGGTGAAGGTGAGTTTGTGGGTCGACCATCAGTTTTCATGAGACTTTCAATGTGTAATTTAACATGTAAAGGATTTGCTTCAGCAGATTCACCTAACGGTTGTGATAGTTTTATTAGCTGGTCCGTAAAGAATAAAATGACATATGAGGAAGTATATGAATTTATGGCACAGAATAGTTTTAATTGTCGGCTTAAGGATGGTGCTATTTGGAAGCTCACCGGGGGTGAGCCTCTTATTCAGCAAAAAAGTTTATTAGAACTTGTAGATGGATTTATTCTTAGATTTGGTTTTGTACCAAAAATAGATTTTGAAACAAACGCCACAATTGTACCTGATCATCAATGGAAAGATTGGGGTGCAACATTTACAACTTCTCCAAAATTAAGCAATAATGGTGATCCTGTTGAAAAACGATACAAACCTGAGGTACTAAAATGGCATGCGCAAAATAGATCAGGGTTTAAATTTGTTGTTAGCGGTGAATCAGAGATACGTGAGATTCTTGAAAAGTATGTTTATGAATGTAAAGTTCCAACAGACCGTATCTGGTTAATGCCTTGTTGTGGTAGCAGATCAGAACATTCTGAGAAAGCTTATGTTGTTGCCGAATTATGTAAGAACAGAAGGTATCGTTTTTGACTATAATGACAAGGATACTTGGTATATGGGTAGGCATGAAGATGCTAAAATGGTTCAGTCTCATGTGGATGACTTGGAAAGTCTGAGTGGATATCATTAT
>OGWB01000047.1_pt1 | contig 13411 bp, 11 predicted proteins | sample 1575961 | NCBI WGS metagenome assembly OGWB01 (sample SAMN07581556, study PRJEB24739) | freshwater metagenome | place: Singapore | collected 2015-04 | reverse complement strand
GGAAATGCGTTTTTCTCTGGTGGTGTAACATTAGCCAGTGGACTTACTGTGGCTGGAAATGCGTTTTTCTCTGGTGGTGTAACATTAGCCAGTGGACTTACTGTGGCTGGAAATGCGTTTTTCTCTGGTGGTGTAACATTCAATTCCACAACCGACCATGCCGGTGTGGCTAGATTTGCAAGTACATCTACTTTTACAGGATTGGTTACTCTTACAGGAGGAGCCACTTCTGCGGCTGTGATTAGTTGTGCAACCGCTCCCACACTGGGGCAGCACTTGGCTAACAAGAGTTATGTGGAAAGTTTAGATAGAATCGGTGCATTAGCACTTATTATTACAACACAGCAGTCGATGGGCGGTCCCGGCGGAACCACCAATCTTATTGCCGGTACATATGGTGCAGGTTGGACAATTTCTAATCCATATGGAACTAGTCCCGGAAACACAACAATCACACCACCTTCTGGAACAAGGTGGAAAGGATTTTATATCAGCAATGCTGGTACTTATGTTAAAGAAATTGATGTTGGAACTGGTGGTGTTGGTGCTTCCTTTAGCACCTCTGCGTTTACTGGTTACGCTTTATTTACTTTAACAAGAATCGCATAACACACAATAAATACCTCAAATGTCAGAAATCAAAGTCAACACAATAAGTCCAATCGGTTCAACTCTGACTCTGGGAGCACCAGTTGCTGGTTTAAGCGTTGCAAGCGGAATCACCGTTGGTGGAATAGGTTATTTTTCGAGCGGTGTTCCTATTACTTTAAATGGATTCGCCATAAAAATAGCATAAGGAATAAACGATGGGTTCATCACTCATACTCACAGGCGGCGTAGCAACCGCAAAAACCTTGAGAGAAGTCATTACGCAACCCGCTCACGGGTTTGCTGTGGGTGATGTGCTTCGTTGGGACGCTGGTTCTGCCAAGTATCGTTTGGCTATGGCAGATTCAGCAGAAAACGCAGAAGTGGTTGGAGTGGTAGATACTGTTGACGATGCCAGCAATTTTAAATTGGTATACAGCGGATATTTGGATGTGTCCACATTGGCTGGAATTACTGTTCCTGTTCTGTTTTTGTCTGGTGCTTCAGCAGGAAAATTGGTCACAACACCACCTAGTTCAATAGGCTCAGTAATCAAGCCTGTGTTGACCAAAGCCAACAACACTAACGGATATGTTTTAACCAATTATTTGGGCACACAAATTGGTGGCTCGTCCACCATTGCAATAGACGAGATTCAGCCTGTAGGCACAATTATGCCCTTTGCAGGCACAAGCATTCCTGATACATGGTTGGAGTGCAATGGTACATCTTACGATATTGCTTCTTATACTGAACTGTACAGCAAAATAATAACAACCGATGGTGATCGCGTTCCTGCATACGGTTATGTGGTTGAAATAAGCCTGTCAAGTGGATCATCTGCTATATGGAATGCCATAACGGTTGGAGACACTATAATCACCAATGCAACCTCAACAACTCCCACAACAACATCATATGACATTATTGGAAGAGTATTGAGTAAAACTGCTTCTCTTGGAGGATCGCATCCACTTACTGTTCAGATTTTTCCAAACTATTCCGCAACCAATAAAAACTTTGTATATCCAAACAAATCTCCGTTATCGTTAACAGGTCAAGTAAAAGCATATTCTAGTGGAACTGGTGATCCGTATTATGCAGTTGCAAGAGGAACTGATCGTGGTGGGCCAGGCACAATCAATACCGTAAAAATTATCAAGTTTAATACGCCTGATATGCGTGGGCGTGTTGGTGTTGGTTTAAATTCAACTGATATAGGTGAATGGGAAAGTGATGCTCTGATTAGTGCAATTTCTGGCAACTACCCTTATGGATCATTCGGTGGCGAAGAAAAGCACATACTCACAGAAGGAGAGTTGCCGTCTCACAGTCACGGATTGAAGGCTATTGCCATACAACTTGCCTCAGGAACTCCTACATACAATTTAATTAGTGCTGACAATCACGGCGGAAACCTTAGCGGGACTGTTGGTTCATATACTGGTAGCGATTTGTTGCCACCACGAACAGGTGCAACAGGTAGTAATGTCTCCCACAACAACATGCCACCGTATCTGGCAGTTCGTTACATCATTAAAGCCAAGCCGTACACCCGTGCAGCCATCATTGACGGGGTTGACCTGCCGTACAGCAACCTCCTGATTCGTTCCACCGACTCCAACTCGCTCCGTAGCGAACTGCTGAGTGGTGTGAGCGGTGGCGACTTGGTGTTCTACACCAACAGCGGTGAAGCATCCAAGACAGGCACAGAGCGGATGCGGTTGACTGCGGGTGGAAAAAATTTGAGTCTTAATACAGCAAATTCTTATTTTTCTGCTGCTTACGACGGTTCTGCCAATTCTCAATATTCTTCTAAACTAGGATGGAACTGGCTTAATTTAGGAAGTAATGGAGCAAATTGGATTGTTGCTGGAAGTGAGTCAGCAACACCACAGTCGGGCAGTTTATACATCGTAACAGGAAATACCAATGTAGGCGGAATAACATATTCTGTTAGTTCTGCTGTTCCACACAATGGTGTGACTGCAATGTATATTGATAGATTTGGTAATGTGGGCATAAACATGAGCACTGCTCCAGGTGCGTCTCTTGATGTGAACGGCACTCTCAAGGTTGGAAATTTTGGTGGTGCTACGAATGTGATGGTGAAACCAAGCAATGCCACTCCGGGAGCGGTTGGATATGTTCAACCATTTTATTTTGCATGTAGTGGTCAAACATCTCGTGGAATTCCTGCTGGAACTTGGTTTGTTTACGGACAATGGGTGGAAAATGCAAACGATTATGACAACGATCCCACCAATTTTATGGCTAAAGTATGGACAGTTCCAACAGGTAAGTATTTACATATTGCTAGTGACGATCAGTTGTGGGGTGTGACGGATGGTGGGAACGGTGGAAAAATAAACTTGCATTGGAAGATGAGTAATAGTGCCACAGAAAGCATAAGTGGTGCAGTTAGCGGTTGGGGGGCTGGATGGAACACTTTTGTAATTCCTCCCACTTCCAATCCTAGTGCCACAACAGTAGGATCAGATACAGTTACAGCAATGTCAGGCTATGTTTTTGGATACGCTGAATACGACACTTACGGTGTTCGTGGATTAGGAAACAATACATCGCTTGGACCAGGATACGGATACATTCAACGAATAGCATAACTCCTATAAATAACAATATATGCCATACTCAACAATTCCAGTAGCACTAGATCCCGCGATAGACGCTCTTAAAATAATTGCGAGCGATACCACTATCTACATTGCCCCCGATGCGTTTGGAAAAACTGGTTCTACCCCCACATGGACAGGGTTGACTCTTGGAAACGACACCACAGGCGACGGAACACTTGCCAAGCCGTTTGCCACTCTGAAAAAAGCATGGGATGCCGCCAAAGAATATTTTATTACAGGTAACACCCAACTCACTATTCAGTTTCAAAAAGGCATATACACCGCAGAAACAGAAACATGGTTTCCAGAGGATCTAAACCATCCACAAGGTCAAAACATAATAATAACTGGTGATCCTGCGGCTGTAAAGCAACACTATCTGTGGAGAGTTGAAGGCTATTCTTGGGATTTAAGCGAATTCAGCGGCTATGGACACACTGGAAATGCGTATCTGTGGAGCAGAGACGGAGGAACAGCACACGGCTACACAGGGCAAGATATTGGTGGATATGTGACTATTAGCAATGCAAGTCTTGGTTCCCGTGACTACTATAGTGACTTGTACTCTGGTGCACCAGGAAGCAGCGGATCATTTGAAGATAGAAAATATAGTACCACTCTGAATAGTGGAAGAAGTCTGATGTTGAGTGTTGGAAATCACTTTTTCAATCACAAACTTCCATATGAAGAAGCAGACGGAATTTTGGGATTGGCTAAAATCGGTGGTGCTAGTGCAAATGCAGGCATACTGAATCTTGTATTCAAAAATGCTAATGTGGATACTCGTGTTCCTTCGTATATTGGAAGTACACAGATAGGAAACGGTGGATGGGTTGGATACAGCGACACAAGCCCTAATAGCGGAAGAATTCCTAGTGGTTTAAGAAACAACGCATCGTGGGCTGGATCTACCAATAATTATCCTGAGACGCAGTACAGCGAACCCAATGGTTACTATGGTTTAACCGCATGGAACAATTCTGCAACGGTTGCCAGCGGATTTACTTATCCGTCTTTGCCAGCAGGAGTGACTCATATTACTGACGATGTGCATGTTGTCACTAATTTTCCTGTTGTTATTCGTTACAATCAAGGTTTTAGCAAGCGTGCTCCTCTAAATCTTTATAGTTCCAAACTTAAAGCAATACAAAATCTGATGTTTGTGAATTCCAACTTGGACGGATGGACTGACCAAGGAGACACTCCCGTTAATGGTGCAACAGGCCCAGAAGGTGCAACTGCTGGAACTTACTCGTCTTCTGTTTCTATTCGTGAAATGTTGACTGAAACTGGTCGCGGAAAACCTCATCTTTTAAATGTTGAAGATGGAGAGGTAGGGATTCGTCACATAGGTGCTCTTGGTTTTGCATCTGCCGTAAACGCAATAAACAGCAAAGTCACACGATGGGATGATAGAGGGCTGCAAAACGCATACACCGATTCAGAAGGGCACACAGCAGGATTTCATCTGTGGAGAGCAAATCCTAAACAGCCACTTTATAACTGTCCTGTGATTACCGCTTCTCATATGATTAGCGGAATTCTAGCACAAAATTCTGAAATAGATTTTTTAAATGGAACAGATCAAGATCCATACAACCCACCAAACGATACAGAGTACAGTTTGTCACGATCTAACCCTGTTGGAAAATTTTTAACAGATAACAGTGTTTGGATTCAGACAGTTGGTTATGTTGGATGGCCAGTTCTTGCTACAAACAATAGCAAAGTAAAAGTTTCTAATATTTGGACAAGTACACTCAGCAGCAATCCATCATTCTTATTAGCAATAAATTTGCCAGTTTACGCTGGTTCTACTTCTGGTTTGAGTGCAGGCGTGTACAACCACGAATCGTGGTACAATAGTGTTTATAAAAATATTACCCTATACATGGATCTGCCAACTTCTCTTGGTTCTGGTTACGGTGCAGGAATAACTGTTGGTAGGTTGTTCTTTTGCCAAAATGGAGGAATAACTTTCAGTGGTGGAGGATGGAGTGGAAGTTCATGGACTAATAACTCTGCTGGTTATGGAACCGGACAACCATTGTATCATGTTTACACAAAATTTTACGGATACAAGATGGGAAATGTGAACTTACATGAAGGACAAGACTGGGTTACTGCACTTACTACTAACGGTGGAACACTTTGTATTCGTGCGTATAGCGACAACGAAGGCACTAACCTGATTAGTGGATTGACCATGAACATCAAAGCAGGAAGTGCTAATATTCAGATGCACGGCAGAAACGGAAGTCGAATTCACGGAACTACTGCAACTGCTATGGATTTAGGTGTCAGTTTTGGATTTTTTAACCAGTGGTATTCTCACCAAACTGGAAACCGTTCTATAACAGTTCATAATAATTCTGAAATGTATGTTGACAAGTTGATGGTTGTAAAAGGTGGATATCGTGCCATAGATATCGGATGGAGCAGCAAACTAAAGTGTCGTGTTCGTGGACAGTCTTCAATTGTTGTTTCTGAATACGCAAAAGCAGCAGTAAGTATTCACAACAATTCCGAAGGAGTTTTAGGGAATATACTTGTAAAGAATCCACAAGTTTACGGAAGCACTAATAGTCTTGATGCTGTTAAACCAGAAGTTTTTGCTTTGTTAATCGAGAACAACTCCAAGGTTCATCACGAAGCAAACTTGGTTCAAGTTGCTTGGCCTTTTGCGGCTGCTGCATTCAACAGCCACGCAGGTGCAACTATAGGATTTGGTTCCACCGCAGATGCCAAAGAATCATTGCTTAGAACTTATAACAATAGTGGAATGGTTAGTGTAAGAAATGGATCAGACTACTATGGATATCCTTCAAGCGCAAGTGCTGGAACTACTTTTGATTTGTTTGCTCTTGAGAATGTTAGTTATCCAATAATTAGCGGACACCGCGTGTCTATAATGGACGGACACGCAAGTGGATTTACACAAGCCAGAGGACAATACGGTTCATCAATTTCTTATTACAATTCCACTGATGCGGACAATTACACTAAACAAGTCAATAAGGCAGGAATAATAACAGTTGTAAATAATTCGTCTCTGTCTCCTGCTCCATTCAAGAGAATTGCTGGAGATTTAAATACCACTACATCTGGATGGGGTGCTCTTGAGTATGCTAAGAACAACCTATACAGTTGGGCACATATGGCTGATGTTAATGGGTGCAATTTGCCTTCTCGGTTGTCAACACGAGCAACCGCTGGAAACTTTACCGCCACTCGTCCTGTTCCTACCTACAATAACGGAACATCTAGTCGTTACTATCAATGGTGGGATGTACTCAAAGGAAATACTTTTGGTAGTGTTGCCACAGCAGCAGGAGACAACAATCCATCTTATGTCAAATTTGGCGGATATATTGGATACTTGACATCTGGTGATTTTGGGGCAAATAATTATGCCACAGACGATAATAGTGGATCAGTTGACAGAGGAACATATGCTGCCGCTTCTTATCAGAATCAGGGGTTGATTATGACTCCAGTGTATAATAGTACCGCTAATGCTGGACCAAACTTGCCTCTTCAGATATTTACAACTCATATGGGTCATCCATTCAACAATGTAAAGATTCTAACCTAACATGGCAAAGCAATTAGTACAACTAAACACAGACGGAACTTATTCTATTCTTTCGTATGATTACGATTCCACTCGTTTTGTTCCCGAAAACGATAGACAAATTCTGATAAGCAGTGGTCTTACAGCACAGATAGAAAATGTGTCCGAAATTCGGGGTGATACCACCATCACCACTGGATATTCTGTTTTTCCTCTAGCAGAGCAAAAAATATCTGGAACAGGATACGGAAAATTTTATCCATCTGAATTGGTGTTTCAATCTTTCTTTACTCCACAAATCATAAACTATCTTACACTTAACGGAGTCACAGCAACAGAATACAATCCTACAGTTGATACTGTTGGTGTGACTGGTTATGTTGGAATTCGTGCTGCAAAATTTAATGGATCGTATTTAGATACCGATACCGCTGCCGCAGGCATATCACTTCCAGGATTCACTTCTGCTTCGTATTTCTTGGTTTCTGGTTGGGTGTATATGAATACTTCACCCACATCTGCATATGATCCAATTATAATTACTCGTAGTCCAGATGGAGTTAGTGGAAGCACAAGCGATTCGTTCCGTCTTGAATATGACTATTCATCTTCTCGTTTTCAATTTCATTTTTCTACCGCAGCAAACACCGCATCAACTGGTTTTGACCACACTATGAATGTGTCTCCTGTTGGTGTAACACTTAATGAGTGGAATCATTTTGCCGTTGCATACACTAACGCTGGTAGTAGTGCATCAGTTAGTTCGTATTGGAACGGAAATCAAATTCAAAAATATACAAGTGCCACAGGTTCAATTCGTGAATCTAAATCTTCTGTTTATGTTGGTTGTGGTGGAAGCGGAAAGAAACCGTTCAAAGGATGGATTGACGATTTAATTATAAGTACGGGTACAACTCTTGAAGCACTTCGTGGTTTCAGACACGGAACAACAGCCACAGTTCCTTCGTCTCACCAAGATGCTGGAGTTTATACTGTTTATTATTTAAGTATGGATGGACCTTTAGGAACCTCATATTTCCCATGCGATATATCTAACAAAGTTTGTAGTAATGTTGCATTTGCAGGTAATAACTTGTACATCTACGGATCAATAGGTGTAACAACATCAAATATGTGGAAACAAACATTTAACGGTGTTTGTGGTGGTCATGCAGTTGCTAGTTCTTCTGCTGGTTATATTTTTGGTTACACCAGTGGTGCTTGTTGGATTCCTACAGAAGTAACAGAACTATCAAGCGGAATAACTTCTGCAAAACAATACAGAAAAGATTTGGCAGACTATACACTTCGTGATTATTTGGGAGCCACCGCAATGCAGGGTGCGAGTGGGTCAAGCGGAGACTTTGTAAATCTGTATAGCGGCTCAACATTCCCCACATCTTTTTCATATTATGCAACAGAATACAATCTAAATTATTTGAGAAATGTATATGATGCAGTTATAGTTGCAGGATCAACTGCTCCTGTTGCTGTTGAAGACGCATACGGTAATTATTACTCCTTTAATACTGGAGGTGTAGTGAATCTGTACAAAGATGTTTTAAATTATTTTAATACGGTAAACACAGAACGAACAAGCATCAACACCAGTATAGATTCTAAGAGCACATTTACCACACTTAAACAAGTCAAAGGATTTACTAACCCTAAAATAGTGGCTAAACTAGCAAAACTAGGAAACGACTCGATTTTCATTTCCCCAATATCTACTATCACTGGAACCAATCGTTCTCCTGAAAATAATTGGGATATTTCCAAAGAATTGCAAGTATTGCCACCACTTGATGACTAATTAAAACATGGCTATATCACTTATTCATTATGGTCACAGCAAAGTGGTTCTCAATGGTCGAGAATACTCGTGGGATGATTTTTTAAAAGTGTGTGGTGACTACAGCGTTCCTTTCGGTTTCCATACCCGAGTTTACGAAAAAGGAGTTCGCCACTACATAACCGATGGCGACAACACCCTATATTTACGAAAATACGATGCAGGCTGTGACGGGTGGTGTGCTCGTGAACCAGAATTAGCAGTTTTGGTTCAACGATTGAAGATTGAAAACGGAGAATAGCGACACCGCACATCTCCTAAATACTTGAAAAGGAGACTGTATGGCTGTTCCACAAACCCGTCAACAACTAAAAGAATACTGCTTGCGAGCATTGGGACACCCCATGATCGAAGTCAATGTGGAAGACTCTCAAGTAGAAGATCGTATTGACGAAGCCCTACAGTATTTTGCCAAGTACCACCACGACGGTGGTATGCGGATGTTCTACAAGTATCAACTCACTTCTGAAGATGTTTCTCGTAAATGGATAGACACCACTCCAGTTGATCCGTCTATAATGACCATCAACAGAATATTTCATATGGGTTTCAATATTACTACCCATAACATTTTTAATATTCGCTACCAGTTAGCCCTGAACGATTTCTATGGTTTGCGTACAGGACAAACCAATCTAAATTACTATGTTTCAACCATGCAATATATTGAAATGTTGGAGCAGTTGCTTGATCCTGAAAAACAAATACGATTTAATCGTGTAACAAACAGATTGTATATTGATGCCACAACCACCGACATACAAGCAGGCACATACCTTATGATTGAGGCATACACTGCCAACAATCCTGAAACCGCAACAGAAATCTATAACGACAATTTTCTAAAGAAATACACCATTGCTCTAATCAAGCGTCAATGGGGTGTAAACCTGTCCAAGTATGAAGGTATGCCTCTACCTGGAAATGTCACATTCAACGGTTCAAAAATATACGAAGACGCACAAGCAGAAATAGAAAAACTAGAAGAGAGCGTGCAACTCAAGTATCAGTTGCCACCCGATTTCATCACAGGCTAAAGCATGGCAGTTAACCCGTATTTTCGCAGAAATAATGTAGGCGAGCAAAACCTACTAGAATCACTCACGACCGAAGCGATAAAAATTCACGGTCACGAGATGGTATACATTCCGCGAGAAACGGTGAAAGACGACAAAATTTTCGGAGAAGAGGTGTCCAAGTTCAAGGACGCAAACCGCATTGAAATGTATATGGAAAATGCGGAGGGGTTTGATGGCGAAAGCGATATGACTCGTTTCGGTTTGGATATTCGTGAAAACTGCACTTTTGTCGTGTCCAAGCGTCGTTTTCTTGAAGTCATGGGACACAACAAAACCATTCGTGATTTGGGTCGTCCCCGTGAAGGCGACATCATCTACTTTGACTACCCGTTCAACATGTTTGAAATCAAATATGTGGAGCACGACAACCCCTTCTATCCACTAGGGCAGCGATACTCGTTTAAACTGTATTGTGAAGCCTTCAAGTATACACAAGAAGAAATTGACACAGGCGAAAGCGATATGGACGATGTTGTTAAGGCTGTTGCCACATATCAAAAGAGACTCACTATCAATATTGCTACTGGTAGTGGAAGTTATGTTGTGGGTGAAGAAGTTTACGCTGGAACTGCCACTAACAAACACGCAATTGGTAAAGTTGATGCCAAGTTTGATCCGACTGGAAATGCACCGTTCTACTTGACCGTAAATGTTAATAGCGGCAAGTTTGAGGTGGGTGATGTTGTGCGTGGTGTTACCAGCACAGTTGCATACACTATTACCGCTATTGAAGATATCGATACACGAGTCACCAACTCGGATATTCAAGACAACGAAGCACTGGACTTGGAAGCCAATCGTGACAACATCTTTGACTTCACAGAAAAAGATCCATTCTCTGAAGGGCTGTACTGATGTTCTCTCAGTTCTACAACGGAACAATCAGAAAAATGGTTGTGGCATTTGGTTCCATTTTTAACCAAATCAAGATATCCCGTGAAGAAAGCAGCGGAACCAAATACATTGAGGTTCCCATTGCATATGCTCCCAAAGAAAAATATAAGGTGCGTCTTGCAGGCGACCCGTATCTACAAAATCCCATGCAGATCACTCTACCACGCATGGCATTTGAGATAACAGGATTTGCATATGATCCTGCTCGCAAGCGTAACAGTCTGCAAAGAAATGTTGTTCGTGATACCCAAACATCATCCATGAAATACACCTATGCAGAAGTTCCTTATAATATTGATTTTGGATTGTATATTTACACCAGAAACATGGACGACGGATTGCAGATAGTGGAGCAGATCCTTCCTTATTTCTCTCCTGAATTCGTCACTACAATAAATTTTGATGATGTCAACAAAAAGGTTGATGTGCCTTTGTATTTGAATTCTGTGTCTTCAGAAGAGGATTATGAAGGAGATTTTCAGACTCGTCGTAGCATTATCTTCACTCTTAATTTTACCATGAAGTCCTACATCTTTGGTTCTGTCAAATCATACAGCGAAATCAAAAAGGTGGATTCCAAGATTTACGACTTCAACTATTTCCCAAGTTTCACCGCAGGCAATACTCTTGCAGGTGTCACAGGCATCAGCAGCAAGGTGTTCACGGGAATCACAGGGCCAAGCGGAGCCAGTTCCAGCAAGTATAACTACACTCCGTATACCAAGATTTATGAGTATCAGAGTGGAAGCACTCTTGCTCAAGGTGTTACAGTTGAATGGTTTGGAAACATGGGCATAACTGCCCCACCGTATCCTAGTTGATTGGAGATTTTATGGGTGATGGTTTTTCTCATATTGAAAATGTTCTTGGGGTAGGCAGCACAGCAGACAGCGTAGCAATTGTGCCGTCTGCACCTATGCCTATGGTCAAGGTACAGATGCCGCTCCTGTCAGAAGAAGGACTGGCAAAAGACCTGACTCACGACTACGAAACGGCTCGCAAGAATCTGCGTGAATTGGTGGAAGCAGGCAAGAATGCACTAGACGGTGTGATTGCTGTGGCTCAAGAGGGCGACTCTCCCCGAGCGTATGAAGTGGTAGCCCAAATGATAAAGACCCTTTCAGAAACCAATCGTGACCTGTTAGATCTCCACGACAAGGTGAAGAGCATTCGAAAGACTGAAAACAACACCACAAATAACCACACCACAAACAATGCCATCTATGTGGGATCAACTCGTGAACTGCAAGACATCATAAACTCTGCACGATCCAGTACCAAAGCGTTTATAGACACTACCTCTGAAGACTCTAATTGAGTTCAACATTATGAATACAGTTTTAGCATCATTTTGGGTTTATTTTTTATTGTGGATAGGATTTAAAACATCTGCTATGTATGAGTATGCAAAATTATTTTCTTGGTTTAATTTGATTTCTCGTATAACTAAAATAAAAGAGTACGAGGAAGTGTTGAAAGGTGATTATAGTTTGTCGTACAGTTCTTACATTAGATCTGTATATCCTAATTTTTTTGTAAAAATGTTTTCTTGTCATTTTTGTATAGGTGCATGGTTATCTTTGTGTTCTAGTATTGCTTTTGGGATTTTAATAGAGTTGCCTTTGGTGTATTGTTTTTCTCTTCTTTTATTTTTTGGTTTTGATTGGATAATTAAGAAGATTACAACATGAACAAGAGTCAAAAGTATCTCGGCAATTCCAATCTGAAAGCGGCTGGAGTCAACATCAACTTTACTCCCAAGCAGATTGAGGAGTATGTGAAATGTTCTCAAGACCCTCTGTACTTCATCAAGCACTATGTAAAGATTGTGTCACTTGACAAGGGTTTGGTTCCGTTTGAGCCTTATGAGTTCCAAGAGGACATGATTGAGGCAGTTCACAAGAACCGTTTCGTGATCTGTAAGATGCCTCGTCAGAGCGGTAAGTCCACAACCATGATTTCTTTCCTTCTCCACTACATCCTGTTTAATCAGAACATGAGTGTGGCTATCCTCGCTAACAAATTGGCTACTGCCCGTGAACTGCTTGGTCGCCTAAAACTAGCCTACGAGTATCTGCCTACATGGTTGCAGCAGGGCGTGGTAGAGTGGAACAAAGGCTCAATTGTGCTTGAAAACGGCTCTAAAGTGCTTGCTGCGGCTACCTCATCGTCTGCTGTTCGTGGTGGTTCATACAACTGCATCATGTTAGACGAATTTGCGTATGTGCCGCAGAATGTGGCTGAAGAGTTCTTCTCGTCTGTGTATCCAACCATCACAAGCGGTAAAGAAACCAAAGTAATCATTGTGTCAACCCCCAAGGGCTTGAACATGTTCTACCGCCTGTGGGTCAATGCCAACAAGCAGGCAGGCGAAGAAGGCAAGAATGAATACTATCCGATTGAGGTGCATTGGAGTGATGTGCCCGGACGAGACGAAGAGTGGAAACGGCAAACCATCTCCAACACTTCTGAAGAGCAGTTCCGAACCGAGTTTGAAACCGAGTTCTTGGGGTCGGTTCACACCCTGATCCATCCTGAAAAACTAAAGTGTCTTGTGTACCGTACCCCTGAATATTTCAATAGTGAGGGGCTGCGGGTATACGCCAAACCACAGGCTGAACACAAGTATGTTATTGTGGTAGATACTTCTCGTGGTGTGGGGCAGGACTACCATGCGTTCTCGGTTATAGATGTCACGCAGATGCCGTACAGGCTGGTAGCCACCTTCCGTAACAACCAATTGGCTCCCATGTTGTATCCCAATGCCATCTTATCGTGACTGGGAAAC
>OGWB01000045.1_pt1 | contig 13659 bp, 30 predicted proteins | sample 1575961 | NCBI WGS metagenome assembly OGWB01 (sample SAMN07581556, study PRJEB24739) | freshwater metagenome | place: Singapore | collected 2015-04 | reverse complement strand
CTACATCACCGGGACAGGTGCATCCACCGTCCGACAGCACATAGCCACCTAGTCCGTGTGCGGCATCAGCACACTCCATGATGCACGACAGTTGCGGGTAGCCAACACCTGCAACCTTGCGTGTCGTGCAGACTGATCCTGGACCGATCCCAATCTTGACAATATTTGCACCTGCCAAGATAAGGGCTTCGGTCATTTCTCGTGTCACCACATTTCCTGCAATCAGGATATGTCGTGGGAAAGTCTTGCGAACAAACTCCACATATCGCACAAACTTTTCGGTGTATCCGTTAGCCACATCAATACAAATAAATTGGATGTGGCGATGGGTGTCAAGAATGTCCTGTGCCTTCTGAAGTTCATTCATGTTGGAATTGGCATCACCCATTCCCATCGTATACACCACTCCACATTGCCCCGAATTGTTTCGGAGCCATCCGTTCATTTCGGTGTCCCACTCGTCCTTGCTGTAATACTTGTGAACAGCACAGAGTGCACCATGATCCTGTAGGGCAGTTGCCATGCGGAAGGTTCCGATAGTGTCCATATTGGATGCCATGATGGGCACACCTGTCCAAACGGCTTCACCGTTAGGAGTCTTGAACTTGAAGGTGCGATTCAGATTCACCTTGCTGCGGCTTTCAAGATTGCTACGCTTGGGGCGAATCAGCACATCAGCGAAATCCAACTTTACATCGTCTTCAATCTTCATGGTGTACTCCTTTCACAATGCGGGTTGGGAGGATCGAACTCCCGTGACGGGTTTGGAAAACCCGCGTAATAGCCTCTATACGAAACCCGCAACTACTTATCTCGCTCGGGAACTGACCCGAACTGCCCTCCGAAGGTTCTCGCGGTCATCGGCACGAACTGCAACAAATTCAGGTGCAGTCTTGTGCGACCAATCCATAAATCCCACAAATCCCACCTCACGGGAACACGCCACACAGGTAGTAGTGTGGGGAAGTGCTTCCAACCGTAGTGGCGGAATTTGACATCCACAAGTATCACAATTACGCATGAGCATACCTTTCAAACTTTTGCTTCACGGTTCGGCATTCCACACGAGCCTCGCCGTCCTTGTGCATTCGTCGCTGCTTGAGAATAGCCTTGTTCCATCCGAACGGCTTGCACACTTGCTGACGCGAGCGGGAGACTGCTGCTCCTTCGCGTTCGGCTTCAAGATCAAAACGGTCAATCACTCGCTTGGGCATACAGGTAGTATACCCTATAAGGAGCAGGTGTCAAGCGGCAGAGTATTTGATTGTAATATTTAAGTAATTTAAAAATTACATCAAACTTAAAACTGAAAATGTATTACCACCGCCCGGATCAGCGTAACTAACACCAGCAGCAACAGCAGGAGTTATTATTACTGGATTTTTTGGCCATGTCAGATTTCCAACACCGTATCTAAACCAAGCAGTAGCACCGTTGGTTCCTGTAACATGAACCACATCAACTCTTTGACTGCCTTGATAGCCCAGACACAGCATCAGACCACGATTAGTTTGTGGAGAAAAATATGTGACACCGGGTGGAATAGGTTTTGCGTAATTATACTTGTCCATTAAGAAATCCCAAAGGCATTGGTTGTCCAAGGTGAGCCGAAAGACACTCCCCACATACGAATAGGAACAAGAAGGCTTGTTGCTCCGGGGAGACTGATTCGTGTTGAATATGTTTTTCCACTCTGGTCAAAAGTAATAATGTCTACGGGTGCGGTGTTGCTGCACACTCCAGAGTGACAAATATACACCCCACGATTGGGGTTAAGTTTTTGCCCACTGACTGCTGTTTGTGTTGTTTGATACTTGTCCATTAAAACAACCCCGAAAATCCAGATCTACCAGAAGCAGAAACTGCACCCAGACCGTACACTCTGAACGGCAAAACAAAATTTTCTGCTGAAGTGTGATGAATATACGACTGAAAGGTTGCTCCGGTTACTCCTTTCAGAATAACATAAGTAGCGGTTAGTGCGGATGCAACAGTTACTCCTGTTGTCATAAACAGCCCATTAGCACCAGTTTCAAAAGCAGTAGCACCGGGAGTTCCATTTATTTGGTCTGACCAAGTAACAAATTGTTTTGCAGATTTATATGTGTCCATATTAGACTTTCAATATGCTATTAAAACCGACATTGGACTACTGCCGTAAGACGCACCCGATATACCCCAAACAGTAAGAGGAAATATTTCAGTAGTAGTCACACATACTCTGTTTGCTTGAGTAGCACCACTGGCTGTATAGGTGTATAAATCAACTGTGCAACCAGCACCACCGCCAGTAAAAATTACCGCTCTGTTACCTTTTGGTATTCCAGTTACCAATAAAGGCTGACCAGTAGTCCACGAATACTGTTGAAATCTGTGGTATATGTCCATTTTAGAAATAGTAGTATAGTTGGTGTTGAGAAAGACCAGTAGACGATGGGTCTAAATAAATAGTAGGGTTTCCGCTAACTCCTGCAATTTCTATTGGAAAATATTGAGAAGCACCCAATGGAATAGCAACTCTTTGGTAAAAGGTTACGCCTCTTGCGTCCCTCAACAAAACATCAAATTGAGTTTTCCAATAGTAATTTTGCCCTGATGTGGTAGAACCACAAGTTATACAAAATCCTTTATGGTTTGGTGGAGCATCAGCACCAAAAGTTCCAGCCTGAACAAAACTGTGAACTTCTGATTTTGCGTTATGTACATGCCATGCGGATAAGGGCATATGTTCTCCTTGTCTACTATTTAGACAAAAAGAAAGGACGGCATTTCTGCCGTCCCGTCCTGCCCGTTCAGATGCGGGTGGGCTGACCCCACGGCTTCAAGCCGCCATTGCCATTCTGTTGGCAATTATGGTTTACAACTGGTTTTTGACGAGGCGAGTTGCCTGCCCCGAATGCCTCTTGCTTCAGTACTCCACGCCAGTCGAGTGCCTGTACAGCCCCAATAGGGTTAGGAAGGATTTGCACCTTCTGTTCGGCTGTGTCGGTCAATTCAGTAGACCGTTTTACGCCGATGCGAGTCTTGTCAACTCCGCGTGTTCACACCACGCCGCTAACCGTTTGAAGTGGAGCCGAGGGGAATCGAACCCCTGTCCTGATCGTGTTTCTATCCGCCGTCAACAGCATTACTGATATTTAGCGATTTCCCGTTCCCACTTGGCATCAATCCGATGGGGCATGGGAAAGTGTTTCGCTAGCCTGTGTGCACGGAGACGAACCGCTCGTGGCACACGGGGAGTCTTCTTGGGGTCAAGCAGATCGTAAAGAAACTGCCGAACCCCGTTCAGACTGTTTACTTCTTCATGCGGTAGTGTCATTTTGTGCCTGTGCTTCCTTTAAAGCCTTGAGCAGTTCCGAGTACATGGCTTTCCATGTCTTAAGAGGAAGGAATGCAGGATGCCCTGCGGCTTCATCCCATACCCACCACCCTTTGGCTTTGGTTGAAAGGTAACGGAACATGGCTGCGTCAAGAGCGTGAACTCCTGTATCGCCACCTTCCCACTTGAGAATCATGCCCCAAATGGTTACTTCCAGTCCGTCTTGCCATCCTGCCTGATAAGCGTCTTCGCTCCAATCACGCATCACGCGGAGTAGTGCGTGTTTTGCGACTTCGCTTTCGCTTGGCTTTTTGCTTTTTATCTTTGCCAAAAATAGCCTCCCAATTCTTTGACCAAGTGTTGTAATCAACGGGACGATACCTATCACCTTTGCCTGCCGAATGCTTGCCGCCCATCAGCGAACCGATGGGCGGGGATAAACGATGGGTTCAGACGGAGCAGACGGAGCAGGTTGGGTGAAATGCTTCTCTACTGCATCCACAAGCAGGTCGTTCACCATTTGGTTGAAGGTGCAGTCATTGGCATGAGCCAACTTGGCAATCTTCAGAAAGGTGGCATCACCCACCTGCATGTCTAGTGAAATTGAGGTTGTCTTCTTTGGTGTAGCCATGTTCAATCTCCAATGCTTTTTCCATTAAGGCTGTATGAAACCACTTCACGAGCACACTCACTCACCCACAATTCGTGTGGGTTGCATCCCCATTCCTTTACGGCACGGAGGATAAGACTATTTAGGTTGGTGTCCCGATCAAGTTCCACGATGCCGTCAGGATTTCCTTCCTGTGCAGCAATTGCATCTTCACGGGTGGCAAGGCAGAGTGCCCACTCGCCGTCTGAAATGTAATCAATAATTGCGTGCTTCTTCTGACTTTCGATTTCGTAAGAGTCTTGGTACATGGTTTCCTTTCGTGAATAGGCGGTTCAGGTGTCGATCCTGAATGAACCTGGTATAAGCAGGTCTGCGAAGCCGTCCGCCCACCGCCCAGTGGTTGCCCTAGTATAGACGCATTTATACGGTCTGTCTATGGGCAAGTGCAGATTTTTCTATATTTTACAGAAGAATTTGCAACCCCCTGATTTGAGGGATTTCTTTTAAGTGATTACTTCTGCCGACGAGTCTTGCGAACAGGCTTCTTGCGACCCTTGATCCGCTTGCTGCGAGCCTTGGTCACGCGGGTAACAACTGCCGCCTCAACCGCTTCCTTCTCCACCACAGGACTGTAATACTCGGCGTGATAATCGGTGTACACATCAGCGGGCAGATTGGTCTTCTCACGGCTAACCCACCACTGCCACACACTCAACACCAGAGCAGCACCCAGCGACACACCAAGCACAAAAAATCCAAATTCAGCCATTGTCAGTTTCCTCTGTAAAAGATACACGAGACTTCTTGTTCACGACATGACCTGAAGCGGTCTTGAGCAGGTAGTTACTCTTCTGCCTGTCTTCGTCGTGTCCAAGTCTCCAGTTAAATTCAGGAACGCCTGCACCACGCAAACGCTCCGTACACACACGCAGCATATCAGCAACCACTTCAGCAGTCAAGGCTGCTGCACCGCTTTCATCAAGTGGAATAGGAATGTCGATATGCAAACGAAACATTACTTACGCAAGTCCTTGAAAAGAAGTTTGTAACTAATCCATCCACACAAAACTGCCACCACAGCAGACATAAGAATCTGCCATACAGCCCAAAGCACCTCACTCATCTCCATTATCTCCATTTGGTTGCCTTTTCCATTCGTTCAAGAAATTCACTCAACTGTCCTTTGAGTTTGAGATTTTCTTCACGCAGTTTTGCCATGTCCTCAACGGCAAACTTGAGCGAAGCGTTTTCTGCAACCAAATTGTCATGCTTCTTTTGGAGTTCTGCGTTGGCTCGCATCAGTTCCTTGATCTTGTCCAATGCGGCATTCATTTGATAAGCGTATCCACTCACGGCATTTCTCCTTCTGTGGGGTAATCAAAACGGGCTTCGTGCCAAGTCTTGTGAATCAGCAACCCGTCCCACGACGGACTCCAATACCACCCCACACGAATCTCGCCTTCGGTCAGGGGAAGTTGAGGATTGTCCATCAGTTCGTTGTACCGCTCTTTACTCATTCCGTTGCGATCAAAATCGTCACGGGAGGTGTCGGCGTGGTCAGAACCATCAGGAAAGAAATCACGAGGATCAGGCATTACTGCACCTCCACCAGCACATAGGCGTAATCAGGCTTGTCAAAAGTCTTGACCATAGCCGAGTCGGTGTAACCCATCAGGTCTGCTGCGTCTTCAGGCGATAGGCATGTAACGCTCTTGATCTCCATGAATCGGTGGGTGATGGGAAAATGCCCAATGTCTTCTTCAAGGGTATCTCCGCTCATCACACACGGGCCTCCCTCAAAGTCTGCCATCGTGAAACCTGTAGTTTCGTCGCTACTGAATCTCATGTAGAGAGTTTCACCTTCCACAACAAACCGCTTGGGGTCAACCTGTGTGACCGAACGAATCTGTCCGTAGCGAGAAGTGAAAGTGTAGGAAGTTGGGTACTGTCTCATGCCTAAAGTATACCATCAAATGGGGAGGAGTCAAGCCGTCCTACTGTATTCTGAATATTCTATATCCAGTAGTATTTGAATGCTATCATCCTTCAACCCAGACACTGTTACTTATACGAGTGAAAAATTGGGGTGAATATAAAAGTCAATACTTTAACGAGATTGTATTTTTGATTCGTAGGTGAGGATTTTGTCGCGTAGCACTTCCATTGTTTGTGCTAGTTCACGCCAACCCATGTTGTCCAACAGATACGCCTCGTAGTCCTTGACAGCCGCTCGTGCAGCGTCTAGGAGTTCGTCTGTAGGGGTCTTGTCTTTGTCGTGGCGTGGCATGGCTTACCTCCATAGGAATCGTTTTAGCAGCCTTTCCCACCACGACAGGAAGGGCGGCATAAGCGGCTCTTCCTTCGCTTTCAAATAACCTAATTTCTTTAGTTCCCGTTCCTCCAAAAATTCGTACTTTAGTAATTCTCGTATCTGATGGGGCAGAATCATCTGCACAGAATCAGAATAAGTTATCTTTGCAAATTCCAAAAGTCCGTCAATGCTCCGTCCCTTGTGAACAATCCGCCAAGTGTCGCCGCCGTCGTGAGACTCACATAAACCATAAAGCCCACCCCCATCGTCGTTGCTCAACAAATCAATGCCGACGATTGGGATGGGCTTTTCACTCATGCCGAGCCTCCTGATTATTTAGGAGGTGGGCGGATTCAGAGTTTCGCTGATTTCAGGCTTGTGGACGGAATTGTTGTATTCCTCAATACTGGTCAGCAGTTCGGTGAGCCTGATGGGCGGATGCGACATGGCATCCCTCATGCGGTTGAGTTCGCCAAACAGTTCGTCGGGCGTGTCACCCACAATCCCCACAGGGTCTTCGGTGTAGCCGATGATGCGGTCGCCCTTGTAGTGTACTTCGTGAATGGAGTACCACTGGTAGCGGGAGTCGGTGTCGGTGTGAACAACGCGGTAGTTCCAAGTAAACGATGGTTCAGTTGTGTCAGTCATTGGTTTCCTCTTGTAAAGTAAGAATTGCTCCACGAGTGATGATGTAATTCCAATACCCACGAGCAGTTTCAATGTCTGTGTCGTAGGTATTTACAGAATCTTTCTTTCCCTTTGTCCAAGCCTTGAAATACACAAGTTTTGGATGGGCACTATCGGTTTCAAACTGATAGATGTCGCATTCCTTTGGGCCTTGTGCGGCTAGTTGCCACTTTCTTCGTGTGCGGACAGGGTTCATTTTGTGATTCAGAGATTGGACTGGCAGGGCTTGTAGCCCGACTTGACGAAGGTATCCCAATACGAACGGGCATCCTCCACAGACAGACGAACGCCGTGCAGTGCATTACCTGGCAGCGGCTTGCCGTCCTCGTAGACGGTAATCAGCACCGCGTTGTCGCCGTTCTTGGTGTTCAAGAACTTGATGACGAACTGCCCGTTGTCCATGTAGAACGCCTGCATGGGTTGCGTCTGTGCCGCAGGAGCAGCAACAGGAGCAGCAACCGTGCCGCTGCCGTCGTCTTCGGTGAAGAAGTTGATGTCGTTGGCAGCACCCCTAGCAAGCACGGTGCTGATGGCTTGCATCTTGGCGTACTTGTCAAACATGGATTCGGTGAAATGGTTGGAGTTGAACCACCAGCACTTGCTGATGCTGTCCCAAGCAGCACCGTCAGCCTTGGCAATGTCCTTCTGCTCGTAGGGCAGACGGAGAACCACGGTGAACTGATGCCCGTGGGGCAGATCGCTCCACTTGATGGTGGAGTTGAACACGGGCGACTTACGCTCGCCACGGAACAGGTTGTGCTTGTTGAACCAGTTCACGCTGTCCTGCGTGATTCGACGCTGCGGAAGCCACCAAGACCACTTCTTGGCGTTGGGCAGGTAGCGAGCACCACGGCTCTTGGCTTCGCTGCGGAGTGCGGTCGCACCCTTGGTGCGGAACGGAATGTCCAGCCACAAACCGTAAGGGAGCGGCTTGGTCGCGTCAAAAGTGAAAGTGTAAGAGTTCTGCATGTCTCCATTATACCATAACGGGAAACAAAAACAAGCCCCGCTAGGAGCCTGTTTTCGCAATGTGTTACCGAGTTATCGGACGCTCCTGAAAACGAGGCGGTTAGGCGGGAGGGTAAACCTCAACCACCTTCAAAGAGTCGGGCTTGAATGAACGCCAACCCTTTGCCTCCAAATCGTAAACAGGAAGCGTATCGCTCTTGCGAGACTGCTCGCTGCCCTTGGGATGGTCATCGGACGGAATGATCGTGGTATTCCGTGTGCCGACGAGCACTCGCTCCGTTCCGTCCTTCTTGGTGAAGACCAAGCGAACGACTGCTCCATCATCAAGGTAACGCTTTGCTGTCTCGTAGAGTGATGTCATGTGAGTAGTATAGCCTGTGATTGGTGGGTGTCAAGCAGGTGGGTGGAGTTTTGTATATTTAATTACCCACCGTACAGATCGCCAATTTCTTCTTCCCAAACCTTGTCGGTTTGAGGAATTTGGGAATCGTCACCGTCTGCAATAAGTGAAAGCAGAAATCCGTCAAATGAGTAGAACGGCACGGGACGAGCAGGATAATTGCCCCTCTGAAGAATTTGAACCATTCGCATCCGCCCCACAGGATTCATGGAATGGCAAATCGCGTTTCCGATGAACGGGGTGTGCTCACGAATCCAGTCCACGATGGCTGTGCCGTCACGCCACCCAGACTGTTGATTGTATTCGGTGGGGTCTTCAAGATCATGGTCTAGAAACACAACATCCCACTTGCCCTTTGGAAGTTGTGCAACCGCTTCGTCGTAATTCTTTGCCCACACAAATTCCACATGAGCAGTTTCAGGGGTGCGATACAGTTCGTTGAAAATCTCCCAACGCTCTGACATATCGTCCACGAAAAGGACACGACGCTTCTTCTTGGTGTTCATTGGTTTTCTCACTTGCTCTTCTGCCTGATAGGCATAAAAATCCAAAACAGAACGACCCAAAACAAGAATCGTCCAAAGTTTGTCCAATTGATTTCAGGGAATTCCATTTTCATTTACGCTCCGAGTGCGTAGTTGTCGGTTTGTGAAGTGTTAGCCGCAGGCACTTGAACGGTGAACCGCACCCGACGCGAACGCCGCTGTGCCGCCCGCTGCTGCCTGCTAGCAGAAATGCGAGGGATACGAGGCATCCGCGTAACAGGATGGAACGATTCAATTCCATAAGGATATCTGGAAACCAAATAGAAGTCCCTCGCAAGGTCTGACCGCACTTCGGGATCAGGATATGCACCGCTCCAATGGTCTTGGCTGTACATCGTGGAAATGGCTTCACGATACTTGCAAGCACTAAAGTTCATTCCTCCCTTCACGCACCCTTCAGGAGTGTAGGCATCAACAGGCTTCCACCCGTCAGCCATAAACATTTCCCAAAGGTGTCGAGCGGATTCCACATCGCCTCGCCACAAGTTCACAGGCTTGTGGAAAATGCCATCGGTAGGAACTTCATCATAGGCATACGGCTGTACAGACGAGTATTGACACACCCTGAATTCGTAACTACGAACCCCAAGTGTTCCCACCTCTGCGTATCGCTCAAAGCACACACAGTCGGGCAGCGACGGGTCGGTGACGGACGGGTGCTTGAGAATCCACATGTCCATGAGTTCGGGCTTGTCCATACACACAAATATACCACATACGGGGAGCAAGTCAACCCCTACGAATATTTCTTTGCAAAACAAATATTTGCCCGCGTCGCGTGCGGGTGCGAAGTTTACGAATTATGTAATCATTTAAGTTATATTTACAAATTTTGGTGTATACATAAACTTTACCGAATATGTTAAAGGTAGCGAAGCACTCATCACTCCCGTAGAACAGCCCCTCCCTCCCGAGGGGCTGTTTCTTTAAATGAAAAAGGACGGCATTTCTGCCGTCCCTTCTCGTATCCGTGACTGTTACGGATTACTTGCAGCAGGCTGCGAGAGCAGAACCCACAGCGTTCCATGCCCACACAACGCCCTTCACAGCGAAGGGGAGTAGAGCAAAGAAACCTGCGACCTGTAGAGGATTCTTCCAGCAGAACCAGCCAGTAACGGGACAATTAGTGTTCTTCATTTTTGTTTTCTCCTTTGAAAAGAATTAGAACTTGATACCGAGAGATGCAGTGACAGCCCACGAGTTCTCGTTGGCAGCGTTTACTTCCTGCCATACGGGAACGCCGAAGCCTGCACTCACATCAACATTGTTAGCCACAGACCACAGAGCCTTTGGGCCGAGGAAAGCCACATTGCTTCCTTCGGTGTACCACTGGTTGAAGTCTACGCCAACAGCAAGTGTGTTCCACTTGTAAGCAACAAACGATTCAGCGTTGAGTCCGTAGTTGTTGTAAACGCCAAACAATGGGCTATAGGCGTTGTTACCAACCCAACGGTAATCAAAGGTCTGGCTGTAGACAACCGAACCCCAAGTCAGATCGTAGTTGAATCCAACATGAGGGTTAACATTGTCTGTGCCGAAACCTGCTGAACCTGTCGGTAGCCACGCACCGCCTTCCACGCTGAAGTTGGTGGATGCACCGAGGAACTTGGCACTCTTGACAAGAGCGTAATCCACGCCCACATCAATTGCACCGTAACCAGTGTAGTCCTGTGAGTACACAGGAACGGTTACATGCCAACCCAGCATATCGTAAATCTTGCCCTTTACAGTCGAGTCAAGTTCCACAATGGTGTCTGCGTTGGTCTTGCCCCAAAAGTTCAGAGTCTCCTCTACGCTGATGCTGTTGACAACCGCAGGGGCAGCAACAGGAGCAGCGGGAGTAGCCTTGGCTTCGGGAGCCTGTGCACTTGCCACGGTGGCTAGTGCTCCGAGTAGTAAACTTGCAAAAGTGTTCTTCATCAATTCTCTCCTTTAAGAAAATGCCCCTCACACGAGGGGTGTAGTATCTATCGCCTTGTGAACGCAATCACACAACCAACACCATACTTTACTTGGGGTGTGGCGATTTTACAGCAAAAAGGGAGCCTTGCGGCTCCCTTTGCAATTTTTATTTTGTTGTTTTATTTTTTACTTACCACCCGCAGTGTCGCGTCCACATGCGGAGGGAATATTTTTGGCAACCCACTTCGGGAAATGCCAGCAGGTCTTTTACTGCGGTGCTTTTTGTAACCGCCTTTGGTCATCTTGGCTTTGGGTGAACGCATATCAATCCTTTCTCAAATGGTTTATCTAAAGAACGACACCATAATGTAATTAGCATTATATGGATTACTAGGAGTTCCATAGTCTCTATTTAATGTACAAACATGTATAGAAGTTTTTTAGGGACTACTACTCCATACTCAACGAAACACAGAAACAGCAATGTAGTTTGCATCGTATGGGTTGCCGCCTCTATTCATCACTTGAATATGGAATGATGTATTGGTTGGAACAACTATTCCGTAAGGGTTTGCAGCCATACTAGTATCCCAATAGGTAAATATGTTTATCATGTTTGCACTTGTGTTGTCTAACCAACTGGTAGATACATTTGGACAAAAGTTTGAATCAATCATTGGGGTTTTAAAATTTATGCCGTATCCCCCAGTCATTGTTTTTGTTACACTGTGGATATTGTCTTGTGAATTCACAATACATTTTTGTATAGTCAACACTCCACTTCCTGGGGTAGTAGACAAGGCATTAGTTATAAAAGTGTTAGACAAAAAAGAAAAAGTAGACAATGTTGAACTTGTAATAGAATAGTTTCCAACAGCCAATCCACCACCAGAAATCGCAGAGACTCTTATAATGTGTCCTGGCAAATATTCGTGCTTGTCTAGAACCACTGTAACTCTAGTTCCGTCGTTGGTATACGCTGCCGATACAGTGGATGTGTTTTTACCGTCGATATTTGCCCACGCTCTCAACATAATATTTACCTGTTCAGCAGTTCCACTTTCGCAAACTCTTGTTGATGCGAGAATCAGGATCACGAGCGGTTTCAGCAGAAGTGAGTTTAGCCTTCATGCCTTTCATTCGTGAACAGAACGACTTGCGACGCTTTGCAGCCTTGGAGCCTGCCTTGAGTTTGGAGGGCTTGGTGGTCACAGCCGTCTGGAGTTTGCTGCCAGGATTTTCACGGCGATACGACTCCACGCCCTTCTTGTTTAATCCGCCTTCAGGATTCTTGCCTTCGGAGCGTTGCCATGCAGCCGACGCTTCTTTGACTTCTTTCTTCTGGGGATAGTCCACAGACTTCTCAACTGTCCGCTTTCCGCCCGGCCCAACCGAAGCCACCTGATATCCAATTTTCTTTTTGGGATTCAATCCAACCTTGACCATTGGCTTTTTGGCTTCAGACAATTCCTGTGCCGAAACCTTTTGAATGGCTTCGTTCAGGGACGCAAATTTTTTGGAATCAAATCGCATAGGGTTCCTCCACCGTATTTATGCTCCGTAAAAAATAGGAGGGAGTCCCGTTACCCGTGGGACTCCCCCTACTATGGCGGTCGAAAGGTAGCGAAGTTCCCTTTGCATGAGCAGCGTAATCTGTTCGCACAGTCCACGCCAACCCAGACCGTAACTATTTAGCATTCCTGTGGTTGCAATTTACGCAATTTGTGGAGGGGTTGCCCCCTTGCGATTTTTTTCGGTGTGTGCTGCAAGGCTGTAGCACACAACACCCATTTTGTCTCCCACAATACTTGCCCACAGTACGCGAGCGTCCGCTGTGTCCATGTACACGGTGTATCCTTCGCTCCGGTGGAACTCTACTTCACAGTAATGGATTTCGTAGGTGGGGTGGTAGTCCATTCGGAAATTGAGAAACGAGTAGGCACGACCAAACGGATTCCACGGAACCTGCACCGCGTTGCGGGTGAGTGCGGTTCTCAGTACCCACCGCTCACACGCTCCCAACGGCAGATGCAGATCGTTCCACACCAGTTTGATCCGCACGGTGTCGCCTAGCACGGGAAAGAACTGCCATATCCGCGACGAGCCGCGTTCACGCAATTCGTAGACCCCGTTCGCGTCCGTCATATCTCCTCCCACTTGTTGGGCCACAGCAACCAAAACCTGCCGCTGTCTGTGCTGTACTCCAGCCACCGCTCACGACACGCACTCCACAGGGCTTGTGCGTCCTTCCACTCCATCCACACGCGTCCGCCTTCAAAGGCATGAACGGTCTTGGGAGCAGACACGCTACGCACACGCAGTGCTGTGTCCCACTGTACACCCGCAGCGTAGCCACACAACTCCACGCTCATGCCGTTCACCACCCACATCCCGCCCCACCGCTCCCAAGCGGGCTTGAACCACAGGCGTGAGGTGAAACTGCCGTTTTCTGAACTGTCACGGCAGTCACGCAGCCCCCACAGGTGTTCTGTAGGCTTTGGGTATTTCCCCCTAATGTCCAACCGACCCAACGCGGGCAGGGTTTCCAGTACCGTTTGGGGCGAGAAGTGGTGAAGCGAAGCACTCATGCGGTTTGTCCTTTTTGTCCTTCCACAATCTTCAGCAGGTCTTCCACCGAAATCAGCCATATGGGCTTGCCACTCTGTGCAGCGTGAACGGTGGTGTACCAGCCGTTGCGAATCAGCATCTTCCAAATTATGCGAGCGGTTTCCAATCCCACCGTCCACTCGTGACGACCGCTCTTGGTCATCTGCCGCATGACTGTGCCACCACTGGCACACGCTCCCAGAACTTGGCTTCAGGATGGCAGAAGGTGATGCGACAACTGTTGAGGTGTTCCACAGGGCGAAACTCCACCCAGTAGATAAACCCAGTGTCCACACCGTCTGCTTCGGT
>OGWB01000044.1_pt1 | contig 13851 bp, 13 predicted proteins | sample 1575961 | NCBI WGS metagenome assembly OGWB01 (sample SAMN07581556, study PRJEB24739) | freshwater metagenome | place: Singapore | collected 2015-04 | reverse complement strand
GTTTCCCAGTCACGATATGGCCAGAGAGGTTTTGTATAGATACCAATTAATGTATGAAAATTTACCTTTATGGATGCAACAGGGATTAAAAACTTGGAATAAAGGCGATATAGAATTAGAAAATGGTTGTAGAATATTTACTTCAGCAACTTCTAGTTCTGGTATTCGTGGTAAATCTGTTAATTGGTTATATATAGATGAGGCAGCTATTATTCCCAACAATATAGCAGATGAATTTTTTACTTCGGTATATCCCACCATATCCTCTGGAGAAACGACCAAGATATTGTTGACTTCAACTCCTTTGGGTTACAATCATTTTTGGAAATTTTGGAATGAGGCAGAACAAGGTCTTAATGGGTTTGTACCACATTTTATTTCTTATGAAAAAATTCCTGGTAGAACTAAAGAATGGGCTGACGCACAAAAGGCAATGTTAGGGGATCTTAAATTTAATCAAGAGGTGCTTTGTAAATTTCTTGGTTCATCTAATACTCTTATAAATCCAGATGTCATTGCCCGATTATCAGCTAAACCGTTTATTTTTAGAAAAGAAGGTTTAGATGTTTTAGAAGAACCAATTAGAGTTTTTAGAAACGATGATGGAGATTTAGAAGGCAAAAATCATACTTATGTTTTAGTTGCAGATACATCTAGAGGTGTCGGAGGTGATTACTGTGCTTTTACTGTAACTGATATTACAGAATTTCCTTATAAGATAGTGGCAAAGTATAGAAGCAATAGAATAAGCCCTTTGATGTATCCAAATATAATATTTAAGGTTGCTAAAGATTATAATAACGCATTTTGCCTTGTGGAAATAAACGATAATGGTCAACAAGTAGCAGATGCGTTATATTCAGATTTAGAATATGAGAATGTATTTTTTATTGGACATAATAGTAAATCGGGACAATTTATATCTGCAGGTTTCCAACCTGGCGCTACATTGGGAGTTAGAACAACTAGAAACGTAAAATCTTTGGGCTGTACTAACTTTAAAAGTTTAGTTGAAAGTACTAAGTTGTTAATTCATGATCCAGATATTATTCATGAAATTTCTACGTTTATAGAACAACGAAATACGTTTGCTGCAGATGTTGGTTATCATGATGATTTGGTAATGACACTTGTTCTTTTGGGATGGGCAGCAAATAATTCTTTCTTCAAGGAATTAACAAATATTCATTTAAGAAATGAACTTTATGAAGAACAATTTAAAGCAATAGAAGAGGGGTTAACACCATTTGGGTTTATAAATACTGGCGAACTCAAGGATAAACCTCCTGAAGTTGTAGGTGATGATTTGTGGTTTAGTTCGGATCCAGAAAAAGAAATACAAAAACTTAAACAAAAATGGATTGAAAGCGTCTAAAATGATTATTTTATAAATAATTAGTAATCATAGTTGAAGACAACTATCTATAAAATTTAAGGAGAACAAGATGGCATTTCAGCTTTCACCTGGAGTAGTAGTAACAGAAAAGGATCTCACTTCTATAGTTCCTGCTGTTGCTACAACTGCTGGAGCTTTTGCTGGCGCCTTTCAGTGGGGCCCTGTAGACGAAGTAATCACCATTGACTCTGAAAATAATTTGGTAAGAGTTTTTGGCCCTCCAGATAGCCAAACCTATAAATCTTTTTTTACAGCAGCCAATTTTTTAGGATATGGTAATAATCTTCAGGTGGTACGATCTGGAAATAAATCGGTTTTGAGAACTTCAGTTGCCTTGTCAGGAATAAGTACAACTATCACTCTTGGTTTCGTTAATATCGTCAGTCCCGATGCAGGTCCCTTTGGAAATAGTAATGCTAATATAACAGTAACATTTGATAGTCCCGCCAATACTGCCATAGGAGCGGGAACTTACAATACCACAAGTCAAACAGCTACAGGATATGCCACAGTTTTTGGCAATGCTATAACTTCAATAGTAGTAACTAATCCTGGTTCGGGATACTTTAATCCTCCTCGTATTACAGTTACAAATTTAGCGAACGCGAGTGCAGGTCTAACTGCCACATGTGTTTTAGAAAATACTAAACTTGTATTTAATCAAGATGACTATGAAAATAACCATGTAGTTTCGCCGGTTGGAACATTTGGAGAATTTTGTGCTAAATTTCCAGGCAAAAAAGGAAATTCTATTAGAGTAATAATTTTTGACTCTACGTCTAGTGCAGATTTTTCAGTTTTCTCTGCTAATACTGGATTTAGGGGAGCTCCAGGAACTTCCTCATATGTATCAGAACGGGGAGGTTCGGGTGATGAAATGCACATAGCAGTTATAGATAGGGATGGAACTATATCAGGTACACGTAATACTATTCTAGAAAAATACACATTTGTGTCCAAAGCTTCTGATGCAAAACTTGCAGACGGAAGTTCAAATTATTACAAAGAAGTAATTAATACCAAATCTGAATACATTCGTTGGTTATCACATCCCACTTATCCGGGCATAGACAATTGGGGAGCTGAGGCAAGAAATACAACCTTTGGAAGATTAGGTTCTATTCCAGGTTCTTTTCCGAGTGGTACTTTAACTTTAAACTTACAAAATGGAGCACAGGGGATACCTACAATAGGGAACCTTACTAATTCATATAGTATATTTGCAAATGATGAGCAGTATGATATTAGTTTAATGCCCATGGGTGATGCTAACACTGCTACTATTCTATATGTTTTAAATAATATAGCAGATGTGAGAAGAGATTGTTTGGTGTTTATATCTCCGGAGGAACACGACGTTATAGGTACAACTACGCCTGCAACCAATATAGTAAGTTTTAGAGATGCCTTAAATATAAATTCTTCTTATGCTGTAATGGATTCGGGTTGGAAACAACAATATGACAGATATAATGATGTTTATCGATTTATTCCGTTAAATGGTGATACTGCGGGACTAGCAGCAAGAACTGATTTCATTGCTGATCCTTGGTTCTCCCCAGCAGGATTTAGCAGAGGACAAATTAAAAATGTGATTAAATTAGCATATTCGCCAAGCAAAACTGATAGAGATACATTATATAAAAAGGAAATAAATCCCGTGGTTTCATTTCCAGGACAAGGCACAGTACTTTTTGGTGATAAAACTATGTTAACCAAACCAAGTGCATTTGATAGAATAAATGTTCGCAGATTGTTTATTGTATTAGAAAAAGCAATAGCAACGGCTGCTAAGTTTCAATTATTTGAGTTTAATGATGCATTTACCAGGGCACAATTTAGAAATCTTGTAGAACCATTTTTACGAGATGTTCAAGGAAGACGAGGTATAACAGACTTTAGAGTCATTTGTGATGAAACAAATAATACTTCCCAGGTAATAGATGCAAATGAGTTTGTAGCAGACATTTATATTAAACCTGCAAGATCTATTAATTTTATTCAATTAAATTTCATTGCGACTAGATCAGGAATAAATTTTGAAGAAGTAGGCGCATAAGGGGAAATAAATGGCTATAAGATTTAATGTAACTCAGTTTAAGTCGGCCCTTACCAACGGGGGTGCTAGACCTAATCAGTTTTCTGTAACAATGACTTTTCCTGTAGGATTTGTACCTAACGCAGCGTTGGCGGGCCAGAAAGTTCCTTTTTTAGTTTCACAGGCTTCTATGCCCGGTCAACTTATAGGAGTAGCTCCAGTTTTTTATAGGGGCAGAGAAGTAAAATTTGCTGGGGACAGAACTTTTGCTCCAATACAATTAGTAATTCTTAATGATGCTGAATTTTCTATAAGAACTGCTTTAGAACAATGGATGAATGGCATAGATAATTTAATTACTAAGGTAGGAAAATTACGTCCTTCTGAGTATATGTGTAATATGCAAATCACACAATTAGACAGAAATGGTAATGAACTAAAAGTTTATAGTCTACAGGATGTTTTTCCTTCAGATATAGGTGATGTAGCATTAGATTTTGGTTTAAATGATACTATTTCTACATTTGGAGCGACGTTTCAATATCAAACTTTTACGGTTAGTCCTACTCCTTCAGCCCAAATTTTAAATAGTATAAATTTTTCAGGTATTCAGTAAATTTAAGTGATTAATTATGGCTGTTAAATTATTTGGTTATACTATTAGTAAAGACAATGAAAATAGTATTAAATCTTTAGTACAAGATTTTGCAACTCCTGTACCAGATGATGGTATTACCACGGTTGAGGGTGGAGGATATTTTGGAACATATGTAGAATTAGACGCTACTACAAAATCTGAAGCAGATTTAATAACTAGATATAGAGAAGCAGCAATGTACGTTGATGTTTCTTCAGCTATAGATGAGATCGTGACTGAAGCTATAGCTTCACTGGATGATGAAAAACCGGTACAAATCAATACTGATGCTTTAGATTTAGATGATCAAATAAAAATGTCTATAAAAAAAGAATTTGATATAGTACTTAGACTTTTGGATTTTAATAATAAATCATATGATATTTTTAGACGATGGTATATAGATGGTAGATTATATTTTCAAAAAGTAGTTGATTTACAAAATGCCAAAAAAGGAATTATCGAATTACGTCAAATAGATCCAAGAAAGATTAAAAAGATTCGCGACGTAAAGAAACAGAGAGATACTAAAACTGGTATAGAAAATATAGTAAATATAGATGAATTTTTTATTTATAATGACAAGGGTTTATCTTATAATGCTAATTTTTCAACTACCGTTAATAATGGTAGTCTAAAAATAGCTCCTGATACAATAACTTTTGTTCCTTCAGGAATCAGTGATTTGGAAAAAAATATAGTTTTAGGATATTTACATAAGGCAATCAAGCCAGTAAATCAATTAAAAATGATGGAGGATGCCTTAGTAATCTATAGATTATCCAGAGCTCCAGAGAGAAGAATATTTTACATTGATGTTGGTAATTTGCCAAAGATAAAGGCTGAACAGTATTTGAAAGATATCATGGCTCGTTATAGAAATAAGATTGTCTATGATTCTCAGACGGGTGAGATAAGAGACGATCGTAAAATGATGTCAATGCTTGAGGATTTTTGGTTACCTAGAAGAGAGGGCGGTAGAGGAACAGAAATAACTACACTGCCTGGGGGAGAAAATTTAGGGCAAATAGCTGATATTGAATATTTTCAAAATAAATTATACCAAGCTTTAAATGTTCCGTTGTCTAGATTACAACAACAATCTGGTTTCAACTTTGGACGTGCTGCAGAAATTAGTAGAGACGAAATAAAATTTGCAAAGTTTATAGACAGATTACGTAAAAAATTTAGCACTTTGTTCGACGATTTGTTAAGACACAATTTGATTTTGAAAGGTGTTATTGCACCTGCTGATTGGGAATATATAAGAGATAATATTACTTATAGATTTTCACAGGATCAATATTATTCAGAAATGAAGAATGCAGAGAATTTAAAAAATAGATTAGAAGTTTTAGCACAAATGTCGCCCTATGTTGGTACATTTTTTAGTAAAAAGTATGTTCTTAAGAACGTATTACGGCTAAATGACCAAGAGATAATGGAAATGGAGCAAGATATGCAAAGCGAGCCTGCTCAACAGATACCTTCAAATGCTAGTTAACAGTAGGAGAGATTATGGATAACTCAGTTGTTATAAAGTCTATGGTAGACGATATTCTATCTGATAGAAGTAGCGATGCCTTGGATAAGTTTAATGAATCGATGAAGTTTAAAATGGCTGATGCTATAGATGATAAAAAAAACGAAATAGCTAAAACCATTTATAATGTAGATCAAGAAGAAGTATCTGAGATGGCGCATACGAGTGTTAAAAATAGTAAAAAACAGGCCAGTGCAGATCGTAAGGAACAAAATAAAGAAAAGGCGAAAAATGCTTTTCAAAATATGTTTGGTGGAGAAAATGTCGCTGCTAAACTTGGTATAAGAAAAACAAAAATTTAGTTACTAAAATTGACTGTCTATAAGGAATAACAATGCCAGTTACCAAAACTGTTCTTAAGAAAACACCTCAGGTTGCTGTGGTAAAATTAGTTGGTTCGGGCAGTTCTACTATTGATTTAGATGTAGATTTAAAAACTATAGACGAGTCTTTTTTGGGATATGCGAATGCCAATGTTAACATTTCCGGAGTAATGTGGTCCTTTAGTGGCACAGACTCTCTTACAATAGCCAGAAATAGTACAACAGTTATGGTTTTATATGGTAATGATAATTGGACATTTAATCAGCAATATGGATTTACTGATACTTCTAATAATAATTCTAATATTGTATGCACATTATCCGGTTCAGGAGGAACAGTTTTTGTGACTCTTTCTAAAACACAAGGTTATACATTGCCGAATCAACAAGTTCTTTATAGTAAGTACGACTAAAATGAAATTAATAACAGAAGTTACACAAGATATTCAGTATATTACTGAAGAGAATGGTGATAAAAAAAATGTTTTCATTGAAGGCATTTTTATGCAATCAAATAAAGAAAACAAAAATGGTAGAATATATCCTAGATCTGTGATGGAAAAAGAAATAGGTAGATATCAATCTTTAATAGATCAAAAACGATCTTTAGGAGAATTAGGTCATCCACCTAATCCTCAGATTAATTTAAATCAGGTATCACATTTAATAACAAGTTTAAAATTTGAAAATGATAATGTTATTGGTCGAGCTAAAATTTTAGAAACCCCAATGGGTAAAATTGCAAGAAATTTTATAGAAGAGGGTGTTATGTTGGGCGTATCCTCTAGAGGGTTAGGGTCTTTAAAAGAAAAAAATGGTATAATGGAAGTTCAAGACGATTTTCATTTAGCTACTATAGATATAGTGTCAGACCCTTCAGCACCGGAAGCGTTTGTTCAAGGTATTATGGAAAACGTAGAATGGATTTGTGATAACGGTATTTGGAAAGCTATTCAAATAGAACAGGTTCAAAATAAAATTAAAAAAACGAAATTCAAAGATTTAGATGAAACAAAAATTAAAATCTTCGAACAATTCATGGCTTTGTTGTCTAGAAAGCCATAATTATAAATAATTGAGTAAATTCCATTAGGAGACGACAATGTCAGTAGAAAGCAAAATTAAAGAATTGCTTGGGCGAGTAGAAGCAAAGGCAAATCTTGACGAAGCTGATCAAATGGGTGCAGGATCTGTTAGTAAAGATTCTACTATTAAGCCTGCTAACTCGGGCGATGCTTCTAGTCCAAAGCAAGGAAGTTCTGAAGATTCTTCTTTTGAAACAAGAGACGAGAAAGAAGATAACCAAGGCGCCAAAGTTAGCAGAGGTATTAGTAAAAATGACCTTCAGGCCAAAGGGCCTGGCACCGCTCCTAATTTTACAACCGTAAATGATCCTTCTAAAGTAGTAAATATGTCTGTTGCTTCTGGGAATAAACCAATGAGCGAGGAAGATGAATTTGAGGATTATGAGAACACTGTAGAAATTGTTGAACCAGAAGCTATTGATTTATCCCCTATTTTTGGTAAAGATCTTTCTGAAGATTTCAAAGAAAGAGCCACAGCAATTTTCGAAGCTGCAGTTATTGCTCGTGTAAATCATGAAATGGAAAAAATTACTGCTACTCTTGAAGAAAAGTTTATACAAGATTTTGAGGAATTGAGAGAAGGCATGATAGATAAAATTGATTCCTACATGAATTACGTTGTAGAACAGTACATGCAGGAAAATGCTTTAGCAATTGAAAATGGTCTTCGTACTGAAATTGCTGAGGATTTTATTTTAGGATTGAAAAATTTATTTAAAGAACATTATGTTGAAGTACCTGAAGACAGATATGATGTAATAGGAGAACTACAAACTAAAGCAGAAGAATTAGAAGCTAAGTTAGACGAAGCAATTTATACTAACGTAGAATTAAGTTCTCAAATTGCTGAACTTAGACGCGAGGCAATTATTGACGAAATGTCTAAAGACTTAGCAGATACAGAATCGGCTAAATTAAGAAAACTAGTTGAGGGTGTTAATTTTGATGACTCAGATATATTTAAAGAAAAAGTATCCGTTATCAAGGAAAATTATTTTCCAAAAAATAAACCAGCCCCGACAGCTCAACCACAAGTACAAACATTGATAGAGGACACTTCCGAAACAACAGACACTGCCGTAACAAGTAGCACCGTGGAAGTATATGCCAAGGCATTGTCCAGATCAATTAAGCGTACTTAATTTTAGGTTCCTAAGGAGAACAAGATGTTTTTATCAGAACAATTACAACAAAAATGGGAAGCAATTATAAAGCATCCTGATCTTCCAGAGATCAAAGATGCATATAAGCGCGCCGTAACAGCAGTCTTACTCGAGAATCAGGAAAAATCTTTGCGTGAAGAGCGTTCGTCTCTTTTTGAGGCTCCTGCAAACAATATTCAAGCAACAAGTGGTATCCAAACATACGATCCAATTTTAATAGGTTTAGTTCGTCGTTCTATGCCTAATTTAATGGCGTATGATATCTGCGGTGTTCAGCCAATGACTGGTCCTACAGGATTAATCTTTGCAATGAGATCAATCTATGGTTCAGAGCGTGCGAATACATCAACACGTGTAGAAGCTCTTTTCAATGAAGCCAATACTGCGTTTACTGGTGCAGGCACACATACTGGATCTAATCCAGTCAGTGGTTCTTATAACACCAGTGCAGGGTTAACTACAGCTTCAGCAGAAAACTTAACAGGTACAGGCGCTACACAAGGCGGCGCATTTAGCGAAATGTCTTTTTCAATAGATAAGACAAGTGTAACTGCTAAGTCACGTGCATTAAAAGCAGAGTATACAGTTGAACTTGCTCAGGACTTGAAAGCTATTCATGGTCTTGATGCGGAAGCAGAATTATCAAACATTCTTTCTCAAGAATTTATGTTTGAGATTAATCGTGAAATCGTTCGTTTAATCTATACTGTTGCTAAGCCAGGTTCCCCAGCAACTGCCACAGCAGGTACCTTTGATCTAGATATTGATTCTAACGGTCGTTGGTCTGTAGAGCGTTTCAAAGGGTTATTATTTAACATCGAACGCGATGCTAATGCTATTGCTCAAGATACTCGTCGCGGTAAAGGCAATTTTATAGTTTGCTCTGCAGATGTAGCTAGTGCTTTAGCTATGTCTGGAGTTTTGGACTATGCCCCAGCATTATCAACAAATCTTAACGTAGATGACACAGGCAATACTTTCGCAGGTGTTCTAAATGGACGTTATCGTGTTTATGTTGACCCATATTCAGCTAATCTAAATGCTGCTAATCAGTTCTATGTAGTTGGATATAAGGGTGCTAGTCCCTATGATGCAGGTTTATTCTATTGCCCATATGTTCCATTACAAATGGTTCGTGCAGTTGATCCTAACAGCTTTCAGCCAAAGATCGGCTTTAAGACTCGTTATGGTTTAATTGCTAACCCATATGTGACATCATCGGCAAATACAACTGACTTAGATGGTGCTACATTCACAGCAGATCGCAATCAATATTATCGTAGAACTAAAGTATTGAATTTGATGTAATCGCCGTTAAGAGCGATCTTAAGGGGACTTCGGTCCCCTTTTTGTCTATATAAATATAAGTGGAGGTGCAAATGGCATACACGGGTAATATTAATTTTATAAAAGAGTCCTATGAAAATAGCAGACCAACTACTTATGATTTTTTAAGACCCAATGCTTTTAGATTTACTATAAGAGATCTACCGAATACTTCTTATACTTGTCAATCTGCTAATCTGCCCTCTTTAGCTTTAGGCCACGCATTACAACCGACTCCTTTCGTGGACATACCTACAATCGGAGATAAACTAGTTTATGGTGACTTTACGGTGAGGTTTTTGATATCCGAAGATATGTCTAATTATATAGAATTATACAAATGGTTGGTTGCTTTAGGATTTCCGAATGATTACACTCAATTTGAAACCTTTGCTAAATTGAGACCTACAGCTTTTCCTTTTATTAGAAATAAACAAAATAATACTGAAGTTTTGGCATACTCAGACGGCACTTTAACTATTTTAGACTCGACAAACAATCCTAAAATTAATATAATCTTTAAAGAGTTATTCCCCATTTCCTTAGAATCATTGGATTATGACGTAGCAACTTCCCAGGTAAATTATTTAACAGCAATAGCATCATTCAGGTATAAATTATTTGAAATAGAAACATTGTAAATCTTTTGGAGTTAGTATGGCAATTAAATTGAATCCCACAAAAATTGTTCCACAAAACATATCTGCACCACCTCCTCCCACAGTTGGACCTAAACCTGGTCAATTGGAAATAAAAATTGAGGAACTACGTAAACAAAAAATATTCGTAGGTACTCCATGTTATGGTGGCATGCTACATGAGGCATATTTTCGTTCTGTTATCCGAACATTAACCTTTTTTAACCAACATCAAATTCCCCTGGCGTTTGGAACAATTGCAAATGAGTCTCTAGTAACTAGAGCTCGTAATGTTCTATTGGCATATTTTCTACAGTCTGGATTTTCGCATCTTTTGTTTATTGATGCGGATATTGAATTTCAGACAGAGGATGTTCTTAAACTAATTGCCCATGATAAAGAGGTGGTGGTTGGTGCTTATCCGAAAAAGGGTGTCAATTGGCAACGTATTCGTGAAGGCGTACAAGGCAAGGATAGTATGCCTGATCAACAGATTGCAGCTCTTGGTAGTGATTATGCAATCAATTTCAAGTTTGTTAATAGAGATGCAAAACAAATTGCTATCGAGAATGGTCTTATTAGATTACATGACGCTGGCACGGGGTTTATGATGATTAAACGCTCAGCAATTGATAAAATGATTGGTTCTTATCCAGAATTAAAGTATAATAATGATCTTAATACTGGGCCAGAATTACAAGAATTTTTCTATGCAATGTTCGATACTATGTTAGATCCCACAGACAAGCGTTATTTATCGGAAGATTATACCTTTTGTCGCAGATGGCAGGCTATCGGAGGAGACATTTGGCTTGATCCTTCAATCTCTCTAAACCATTATGGTTCCTACAACTTCCAGGGCAATCCTGCTCAAATTATTCAAATTAATAGTTAATGAAATTATCTGACCTACAGGAAATGTGGGCAGAGGATTGCAAGATTGATGAGACGAATCTAGGCAAAGAATCTGCCCGCGTTCCACTACTTCATGCTAAATATATTAATCTTCTTTCTTCTACAAGACTTAATCTGAGAAAAGCAGAATCTGATTATCTTAATTGTAGAAGAAAGAAATACAGATATTATCGAGGAGAGATGTCTCGTGCGGAATTAGAAGAAGAAGGTTGGGAACAATGGCAGGGAACAAAACCATTAAAAAATGAGATAGATGAATTTCTACAAGGAGATTCTGATCTTATTTCCTTAACAGATAAAATAGAATATTTCAAAACAGTTTTATATCAATTGGAACAAATTATTCGTTCTATAAATTCTAGAACATGGGATATAAAGTCCAGTCTAGAGTGGCTAAAATTTACTAATGGTTTGATGTAATGGCTGATATAAGTATTAGAAAAAAAAATGAAGTTTATTTAATAATTAATACTTCTCCCTCTATAATGCAAGAAATATCTGAGTATTTCACATTTGATGCTCCTGGAGCAAAATTTCATCCCCTGTATAGATCCAAAGTTTGGGACGGTAAAATTAGATTAGTTTCAATGTTTACGAAAGAACTATATGTTGGATTACTAGACTATCTCAAAAAATTTGCAGATGAACGAGATTATGTTATAGATGACAGCAATTATAAAAAATCATATGACGAAGTAACATATGAGGAAATAAAAACATTTTGTGAAGGATTGTCTCTTTCATCTAAGGGACAAGAAATAGAAATAAGGGATTATCAAATAGATGCAATCTATCAGGCAATTATCAACGGAAGACGCTTACTATTATCGCCAACTGGTTCGGGAAAATCTCTTATTATTTACTGCCTCATTCGTTGGCATGAAAAGTATGGTAGACGACAACTCATACTTGTCCCTACAACAAGCCTTGTGGAACAGATGTACTCAGATTTCCAAGATTACTCCGAATTAAATGGTTGGAAAGCATCAGAACATTGTCATAGAATTTATGGTGGTCATGAAAAGTCTAATTTATACAACGTTGTTATTAGTACTTGGCAGTCAATTTACAAACTTCCCAAGACATTTTTCTCCGAATTTCACGTTATTTTTGGCGACGAAGCCCATCTCTTTAAGGCAAAATCACTTACCAGCATACTTAACAAATGTACGACTACCCCGTTCAGAATCGGAACAACTGGTACTTTAGATGGGACTAAAACACATAAGTTAGTTCTTGAAGGATTATTTGGTTCTGTATATAAAGTTACTACTACCAAAAAATTAATAACCGAAAAAACACTTGCTGATTTACAAATCTATAGTATTATTTTAGAATACCCGGAGGAAATACGAAAAATTGTAAAAGGATTTGATTATCAACAAGAGATGGACTTTATTGTTACTTATAATGAACGAAATAAATTTATTAGAAATTTAGCATTAGATCAGAAGGGAAATACTTTAGTCTTATTTCAATATGTTGAAAAACATGGTAGAATACTTTATGATATGATAACGGCAAAAGCTCAGAATAGACAAATATTTTTTGTTTATGGTGGCACCGATACAGAACAACGTGAGAAGGTTAGACAATTGACAGAATTGGAAAATAGTGCTATAATAGTAGCATCGGTGGGTACATTCTCCACAGGAATAAATATTAAAAACCTTCATAACATTATATTTGCTTCTCCTAGTAAATCAAGAATTAGAAATTTACAATCAATAGGACGAGGACTTAGAACAAGCGAAACTAAAAATAATTGTAATCTATATGATATTGGTGACGATTTATCGTGGAAATCAAAAAAGAACTATACATTATTACATATGATAGAAAGAATTAAAATTTATAACGATGAGAAGTTTGACTATAAACTTTTTAGAGTACCAATAAAATGACTCAGACAAAACACTACAAACTATTGAAATTAGTTAATGGTGATGATATTATTTGCACTACTTTAGATGATTTAGATAATGTTAATCTTAATACCATAATTAGTATTTTTGATCCTGTTGTGGTAAAAACAGTAAAATTACCAAGAGGCCTGGGTATTTACGAGAGCTATATTTTACAACCATGGTTAAGATATATTTCACAAACTGAATATAGAATACCTGTTAATAACATTATTGCAATTGTAAATGTGAATGAAGAAGAAACTAAAGGATATGTGGATTATTTGAATAGCAAAAATTTAGCTTTAGATGAAGAAGAAGAAAAAGAAGTAATTGATAATATGAAAGAACTAAATAACTTTTTGGAAAAACTTAAATCAGGTAATTTTTTTGGAGAATCAAGTGCCGAAGAAGAAACAAACCCAACAACAAAACGAATATTACATTAAGAAGAATTCAAGTTTGGCAGAATCACATTATGTAGATAATAAAAAATTTTTAGATGCGCTTATTTCCTATAAAGAAGATGTAAATAAATCAATTGAATTGAATATTCCACTACCGCAGGTGCCAAATTATATTGGTGAATGTTTTTTAAAGATTGCTACCCATCTATCATACAAAGCTAATTTTATCAATTATACATATCGCGATGATATGATTTCAGATGGAATTGAAAATTGCCTAGTTGCTTCAACAAAGTTTGATCCAGAAAAATCATCAAATCCATTTGCTTACTATACACAAATCATTTATTATGCATTTGTGAGAAGAATTCAAAAAGAAAAAAAACAGCAAGCTACAAAGTATAAAATGATGGAAAATATTGACTTTGAACAACTTATTGCTCATTCTGATGGTAATGAGGAATATATTACACAGT
>OGWB01000043.1_pt1 | contig 14066 bp, 21 predicted proteins | sample 1575961 | NCBI WGS metagenome assembly OGWB01 (sample SAMN07581556, study PRJEB24739) | freshwater metagenome | place: Singapore | collected 2015-04 | reverse complement strand
GTTTCCCAGTCACGATACTAGGTGGAAACGGGACTCCAAGGGGGTGGGGGTATATAAAAATAAAATTAGGGGTACCCCCCTTGACTTATTAATTCACTAGGGTAAACTCCGCCCCTGAAACGCACCCCCCTTACCTCTTTTTGGAGTCCCGTTTCCTCCAGATGTATACTGAAAACCCAAATAAAGAAAACCCGTTGCTGGGCGAGTTAGGTATTGAACCTGACACAGACTTTGCCGCTGAAATTGAACTGGAGAACGTCGTTTCGGCTCTCCAAAGCGCTATTCCGGCAAACCAAAATCAAAACATCCCCGCACATAGCGTTATTAAAACGCTTGTAGAAGAATACTCAAAAGAAGTATTCGATAGCCCTCAGCAAGCGCGCTCATTTATTACCAACAAACTGCTGGAACTCTCCACTTGCGGGGACCCGCGCCACGAATTGCGTGCATTAGAGCTACTTGGTAAGCTCAGCGACATCAGTGCGTTCACTGAAAAGAGCGAAGTTGTAGTCACGGCTAAGAGCAGTGCCGACATTGACCGTCAAATTAAGGAAAAACTGAGCCAAATCCTAGAAAAACGGGGTGTCAGTTTGGAAAAAGTCATCGAAGCCGAGATAATCGAGCTAAAACCGACACAAACTGACACAGAACTTGACGAATTAGACGAAGTTATCGCCCAGCGTAAGCAAAAAGACAGTAAATCCTCTCCCGAAACAGTTGAAAAAGACGATGAGTCAGTTTGAGGAGATTAGTGAGGCCGAATTAGCAGCTATTTATAAGCTGCTGCCTTCTCTTCCTGACACAGAGAAGCGTGAAATCCTCGCAAAACTCACGCAGCGCACCCGTCTAAAAGAAAAAGAGACGTGCAAACAAGACTTTATGGCATTTGTGCAGAAAGTGTGGCCAAATTTTATCCACGGGAGACATCATGTCAGAATGGCTAGAGCATTTGAGAGAGTGGCACGAGGAGAGATTAAGCGGCTCATTATCAACATGCCGCCCAGACACACAAAGAGCGAGTTCGCTTCATACCTGCTACCCGCATGGTTCCTCGGTAACTTCCCGCAAAAGAAGGTTATTCAGACCTCACACACCGCCGAGCTTGCTGTTGGCTTCGGGCGGAAGGTCAGAAACTTGGTGGATAAGGAAGAATATAGAGAAATATTTGAGTCAGTTGAACTACAGGTTGACTCGAAAGCTGCTGGGCGGTGGGCCACTAACGCTGGCGGAGAATATTTTGCTATCGGTGTTGGCGGTGCTGTCACAGGCAAAGGTGCGGACCTGCTCATTATTGATGACCCTCACTCGGAACAAGAAGCGGCGCTGAGCGAGACTAACCCTGAGATTTACGACAAGACGTACGAGTGGTACACGTCGGGTCCACGGCAGCGTCTCCAGCCGGGTGGGTCCATCGTCGTTGTGATGACACGATGGTCGAAGAAAGACTTGACGGGGCAGGTGTTGAAGGCTGCTGCGCAGCGTAGCGGTGAGGAGTGGGAGGTGATTGAGTTCCCGGCCCTCTTGCCGTCAGGGCGCCCTTTATGGCCGGAGTTTTGGTCCTTAGCTGAGTTACAAGCTTTAAAAAACGAATTACCACACGGTAAGTGGATGGCGCAGTACCAGCAGGACCCCACATCAGACGTAAGTGCCATCATCAAGCGGGAGTGGTGGAACGTCTGGGAGAAAGAAGACCCGCCGTTCTGTGAGTACACAATACAGTCTTGGGATACCGCGTTCCTGAAGACGCAGAGAGCTGACTTCTCAGCGTGCACTACGTGGGGGGTGTTCTACCAAGATGACGATACTGGCAAGTCGCAGGCTAACATCATCCTGCTCAATAGCTTCAAAGAACGGATGGAGTTTCCGGAGTTAAAACAAGAGGCTTATCGTCAGTATTTAGAGTGGGACCCGGACTCGTTGATTGTCGAAGCTAAGGCGGCAGGTGCGCCACTGGTGTTCGAGCTACGGGCGATGGGGATACCTGTACAAGAGTTCGTGCCGTCAAAGGGTAACGACAAGATTGCCCGGCTAAATGCAGTGGCTGATATTTTTGCTTCTGGTAGAGTATGGGTACCCAACACAAATTGGGCAGAAGAATTAGTAGAAGAAGTAGCGTCGTTCCCGTCAGGTGAGCACGATGACTTGGTGGATAGCATGACGCAGGCACTGCTTAGGTTCAGGCGTGGAGGATTCTTACGCCTTGATTCTGATTACGAAGACGAGCTTCCGGGCTTTAGAAGCTCTAAGGACAAACGATTCTACGCGATGTAACGCAAAGGACAAACGATGGATATTCAAAAGGCACTAAACCCCGCCCCCCTAGGGTTGGATAAAGAGATGGAAGAAGGGCTTATGGGGATGGGGCCTGCTATCGAGATTGAGATTGAAGACCCCGAGAGCGTAACTATTGGTATGGATGGGTTAGAGATTACGCTAGAGCCGGGTGAAGAAGATAAAGACGACTTTAACGCGAACCTCGCAGAAGAAATGGACGAAGGCCAGCTAACAGAGCTTGCTGGCGATTTGCTTGGGGATTTTGAAACCGACACGGCGTCTCGTCGGGATTGGCTTGAGACTTATGTAGATGGTTTGGAGTTGTTGGGTATTAAGCTAGAAGACCGTACGGAACCGTGGCCCGGCGCCTGTGCTGTGTATCACCCCCTCCTAGCAGAAGCTCTGGTCAAGTTCCAGAGTGAGACCATCATGGACACGTTCCCTGCGGCGGGTCCGGTCAAGACCAAGATTGTTGGTAAAGAAACCCCAGAAAAGGTGGAAGCAGCCGAGCGTGTTCGTGAGGACATGAACTATCAGTTGACTGAAGAAATGCCAGAATACCGCCCTGAACACGAACGTATGTTGTGGGGTCTGGGCTTGGCTGGTAATGCGTTTAAGAAAATCTATTTTGACCCGTATCTGAACCGTCAGGCGGCTGTGTATGTGCCTGCAGAAGATATGGTGGTCCCCTACGGCGCGTCTGATTTGAGGACAGCCGAGCGGGTTACGCACGTGATGCGTAAGACCGAGAATGAGATTCGCAAGCTTCAGGTGGCTGGATTCTATCGAGATGTAGACCTTGGCGAACCCACCGCCGTGCTTGATGAAGTTGAAAAGAAGATTGCCGAAAAGATGGGTTTCCAAGCCACATCGGATGACCGGTATAAGATTCTTGAGATGCACGTTGACTTGGTGCTGCCGGGTGATGAAGACGAGGATGAGGACGGAGAAGAGACTGGCATCGCACTGCCCTACGTTGTGACTATTGATAAGGGCACCCAGACGGTTCTTGCTATTCGCCGTAACTGGGACCCCGAGGACGAGACCAAGCAGAAGCGTCAGCACTTTGTCCACTATGGGTACATTCCGGGGTTTGGGTTCTACTGTCTGGGCCTTATCCACCTGATTGGCGCGTATGCCAAGTCGGGCACAATGCTGATTCGTCAGTTGGTTGATGCGGGCACTCTGTCTAATCTGCCGGGTGGCTTCAAGTCTCGTGGCCTGCGAGTTAAGGGTGATGACACTCCGATTGCTCCGGCTGAATGGCGTGACGTTGATGTGGCCTCTGGGACTATCCGCGACAACATTCTGCCGCTCCCATACAAAGAACCCAGCCAAGTACTTATGGGGTTGATGAACCAGATTATCGAGGAAGGCCGACGCTTCGCTAGTGCTGCGGATATGAAGGTCTCTGATATGTCTGCACAAGCTCCGGTGGGCACTACCCTCGCCATCCTTGAAAGAACGCTGAAGATTATGTCGGCTGTTCAGGCGCGGATTCACTACACGATGAAGCAGGAGTTCAAGCTCCTCGCTGGGATTATTCGTGATTATGCCCCCGAGGAATACGAGTTTGACCCGGAGGTTGGCAACCGCCGCGCACGCAAGAGTGACTACGACAACGTCGAGGTTATCCCGGTAAGTGACCCGAACGCAGCGACTATGTCGCAGAAGGTGGTCCAGTACCAAGCCGTGTTCCAGATGGCCCAAGCAGCACCTAACATCTACGACATGAAAGAACTCAATCGTCAGATGTGCGAGGTGCTGGGTGTTAAGAACGTGAACAAGCTGATTCCGCGCTCTGATGAGATGAAGCCGAAGGACCCGGTCACGGAGAACATGAACTTCCTGAACAATGTGCCTAACAAGGCGTTCATCTATCAGGACCACGAGGCACATATTGTTACGCATATGGCGTTCATGACCGACCCGAAGCTTGCTGCCTTAGTTGGACAGTCGCCGAATGCACAGCAGATTCAAGCTGCTATTCAAGCCCATATTGCTGAGCATCTTGCGTTTGAGTATCGCAAGCAGATTGAGGAACAACTTGGTGTGCCGTTGCCAGACCCGGAAGAGCAGCTTCCTGAAGATGTTGAAGCAGATTTGTCTCGTCTGATTGCTGCAGCCGCCGAGAAACTCAATCAGAAGAACGCTGCAGAACAACAGGCACAACAAAACGCACAGCAAGCGCAAGACCCGCTCGTGATGATTCAGCAGAAGGAGCTGGAGATTAAAGAACGCGAGCAATCCATGAAAGAACAGAAGGCGATGGCTGATGTGCAGATTGAGCAGCAACGCCTTGACATTGAACGTATGCGCATCGAGTCGCAAGAACGGTCCAGCATGGCGAAGATTGAGTCTGAAGAAATGAAGGCCGGTGCCAAGCTTGGTATGGACGCAGTTATTAAAAATAAACAGATTGACAAGCAACAAGAAACCGAAGGTGCCCGCATGGGTGTAGACATAACAAAGCACGAAAAACAGATGGTACAACAAGCCCTGCAACGGCAAACATCTAGAACTAAGGAATAAAAATGAATAGTACGCTGGAGTATCTGATTAAGAAAATCGGAGAAGAGCGCAACAGCATCGCAGACTGTTTGGTTGATGGCAACCTGCAGGATTTTGCGCAATATCAGTTTTTGTGTGGGCAAGCCCGAGGTCTCTTGGCTGCGCAAGTAATTATCCAAGACCTTGCATCTCAATTGGAGCATTCCGATGACTGAAGAAGTCACGCAAGAAAAACCGTCGCAACTGCCAGAACCGAAGGGCTACCGAATCCTGTGTGCGGTTCCTGATGTTGGTGATACCTACGAAAATGGCCTGCTTAAGGCCGATAAGACTAAAGAGATTGAAGCAACTTCTACGATTATTCTCTTTGTCTTAAAAATGGGTGACCAATGTTACAAGGACCCACAGCGCTTCCCCACCGGACCTTGGTGTAAGGAGGGAGACTTTATCCTGTGTCGTGCTTACGCCGGCACTCGCATTAAGATTCATGGGCGTGAGTTCCGTCTGATTAACGACGACACAGTTGAGGCAGTTGTTGATGACCCACGCGGCTACAGCCGCGCATAAGGAGCAAATCATGGCAGAGCAAGAAAACAATATGGAAATGGTGGAGTTTCAGTTTCCGGACGAATCTCAAAAAGAAGAACCCGTCGAAAGTAATTTTGAAATTGAGGATGACACCCCAGAAGAAGACCGGGGAAGAGAGCCATTACCCGAAAATGTTGTTCAAGAACTAGAAGCAGATGAACTTGAAGACTATTCTGAGCGCGTGCGCACTCGCATGGCGCAGCTTAAAAAGGTTTGGCATGACGAGCGTCGAGCCAAAGAAGCAACTGCAAGGGAGCGAGAAGAAGCGCTTCGTATTGCCCAACAAATCGTAGAAGAAAACAAGCGCCTTAAAGCTACGCTTTCTTCTGGTGAAGAGATGTATATGCAGGCCCTTAAAGACGCTGCGGAGCGAGAGTTTGAAATCGCAAAGCGAGAATATAAGGAAGCATATGATGCGGGAGACACAGAACGTGTTGTTGAAGCGCAACAACGTTTAACTAGTGCACAATTTAAAGTACAGCAAGCAACAGGGTACCGCCCGCAATTTAGTGCACAAAAAGCTTTACAAGAACAAAATACTCAAGTATATACAGAGCCAGAACGGCCCCAAGTTTCTCGTCCCGATTCAAAAGCGACTTCTTGGCAACAAAGAAATCCTTGGTTCGGCACCGATGAAGAAATGACCAGCTTGGCTTTGGGGCTGCATGAGAAGCTGGTTAAAAATGGCGTAGACCCTAGGTCTGACGACTACTATAGTCGCATTGATACCACAATGCGCAAGAGATTCCCCGAATATTTCGGGGGTACGCAGGAGCAGGCAAAACCTACCCCTCGCGCAAAGGCCACGGTTGTTGCACCGGCAACGCGAAGCACCGCGCCTAAGAAAATCGTGCTGACCAAGACGCAAGTTAACCTTGCTAAAAAGCTTGGAATTACCCCGGAGCAATACGCTCGTGAATTGATGAAGGAGAACGCAAATGGCTGAAAATCGACTGTCTCGTGAATTAGATACTTCTGATTCTGTTAAGCGTCCAGAAGCATGGACGCCGCCGGAACTTCTGCCCTCTTTTGAGAAGAAGCCGGGTTGGGCGTATCGTTGGATTCGTACTAGTATGGTTGGTCAATCAGACACTCGCAATGTCTCTGCCAAGCTGCGTGAAGGCTGGGAGCCGGTAAAACTGGCGGACCATCCCGAAATGCGTTTTTTTGTAGACCCCAACAGCCAGTTTAAGGATTCGGTTGAAGTTGGTGGACTTCTACTTTGTAAGACTCCGCAGGAATTTGTGGGCCAACGTAATGCATATTACATGGCACAAGCACAAGCCCAAACCGATGCGGTGGACAATAGCTTAATGAAGGAAAATGATGCTCGTATGCCTCTCTTTAAGGAACGCAAGTCCACTACTTCGTTTGGAAAAGGTAAATCTTAATATATTAGGAGCTAATTATGGCTTATCCGACTGTTAGTGGGCCTTACGGCCTAATTCCGGTCAACCTACTTGGGGGTCAAGTTTTTGCGGGTTCTACTCGCATGATTCCCATTGCAAGTGGTTATGCAGACGACTTGTATTTTGGTGACCCGGTAAAGTTCACCAGCACTGGCACGCTTATCCGGTCCGGTCTGGCTTACAACAGCGCTACAACTGAAACTGGCGGCACGTTGGGTGTTTTCCTTGGTTGCGAGTACACCCCCGCTGGTGGCCCGCTCTATGGCAAGCAGCGTTTTCAATACTGGAATGGCGGCACCGTTGCTTCTGACGCTGTTGCTTATGTGTGTGATGACCCGGATGTTGTGATGAAGGCGGCTGTTATTGCCTACAACGCTAGCAGCACCCCGGTTATCGGCTGCGTTCCGTCAACTGCTCTTGGCACCAACCTGACCCCGATGGCTGCTGCTACTGCTAATGATGGTACGGGTGGTAATGTTTCGGGCAACTCGAATGTTGGCTTGATGCTGTCTTCGACTAATACCCGCCGCACCACCACTGCACCGTTCCGCATTGTTGGTCTGGTACCGGAAACCGAGCTTGTTACGCAACAGTCCGGCACTACTACTAACGCTAGCACCGCAGTGACGTTGTCGGCTGCTAATAGCAACATCAAGACTGGTATGTTGATTACCGGTACGGGTATTGCTGCGGGTACTACGGTTGCTGCTATCAGTGGTACTACGCTGACTTTGTCTGCTAATGCTACGGCCGATGGCACCGTTACCTTGACTTTTGACGGCTATCAGGAAGTGTTGGTTAACTGGACGTTCGGTTACCACGCTTACGAAAACGCTGTGGCAATCTAAGGAGATAAATCATGGCAATTTCTCGTGCCCAACTACTGAAGGAACTCCTGCCCGGCCTGAACGCGCTGTTTGGTATGGAGTACGCTCGCTACGGCGAGGAACACAAGGAAATCTACGAGACCGAAACCTCGGAACGTTCCTTTGAAGAAGAAACCAAGCTGTCCGGCTTCTCGGCGGCTCCGGTGAAAAACGAAGGTCAGGCTATCGCGTACGACAATGCGCAGGAAGCTTGGACTGCTCGCTACAACCACGAAACCATCGCTCTGGGTTTCTCGCTGACTGAAGAAGCCGTTGAGGACAACCTCTACGACACGCTGTCGGCGCGTTACACCAAGGCTCTGGCCCGTGCCATGTCGTATACCAAGCAAGTTAAGGCTGCTAATGTTTTGAACAACGGTTTTTCGGCGTCCTATCCGGGCGGTGATAGTGTTGCTCTGTTCTCGACCGCGCACCCGCTTGTTTCCGGTGGTAATAACAGCAACACCCCTAGTGTTGCCGCTGACCTGAATGAAACTTCGTTGGAAAACGCTGTGATTCAAATCGCTGCGTGGACTGACGAACGTGGCCTGCTGATTGCTGCTAAGCCGCGCAAGCTAATTGTTCCGCCCGCTCTGATGTTCGTTGCTACCCGTCTGTTGGAAACCGAACTTCGTGTCGCTACCGCTGACAACGATATCAACGCGCTGAAGAACAACGGTTCGATTCCGGAAGGATATAGTGTCAACCACTTCCTGACCGACAGCAACGCTTGGTTCCTGACTACGGATGTGCCGAATGGTATGAAGCACTTTGTTCGTACTCCGCTGGCTACTTCGATGGATGGTGATTTCGACACCGGCAACGTTCGTTACAAGGCCCGTGAGCGTTACAGCTTTGGTTGGTCGGACCCGCTCGGCATGTTTGGTTCGCCCGGCGCGTAAGAAAACCCAGTATTTTCAGGGGTTTCAGAGGGGGCTTCGGCCCCCTTTGTTTTAGGGGTTGCATAAAAATAAAGCTCTTTGTATAGTAGGACCAAAGGAGTTGTCCATGCCATACAAAGTAGACATTTGTGGGATATATAAGATTGTTAACAAAGTCACAGGCCAGTGCTATGTTGGGCAGTCCCAATACACAAAAAAAAGAATTAAAGAACACTTTAGATTGCTTAGAAATAACAAGCATTCAAACAAGCATTTACAGAACGCATACAACAAATACGGTGCTGAAAATTTTTATGGAGCAGTTGAAATTGAATGTGAATCAGCAAAAGACTTGGATGCCCTTGAGGAACAATTTTTAAAAGGCACCGCGTGGTTTGAAGAAAAAACAGTTTACAACATCGCTGATTTTGCAAAAGCTCCAATGCGAGGCAAAACGCATTCAAAAGAAGTAAAAGAAAAAATACGTCTTGGACGTAGAGCGGCATCTTTTGATTACCAAAGTGCGGAGTATCGCGCCACTTTATCAAGAGCACAAATGGCACGCTTTCTTGCGGACCCAAAAGCTGTTGCCAAACTAACATTTATTCTTGAGAATGACCACATGTCTTACGCAGAACGTGCTAGACATCTTAATTCTAACACTAGCTCAGTTAGAAAACTTGCTTTAAAATACAAGCATCTTAAAGGAACACTATAATGGCTCAAACTCGATTTTCTGGCCCAGTAGCTTCTGACAACGGTTTTGAGGGTGAATTTCTGGGCACCCTTGCCATCACTGATGATGGCAACACCATTACTACTACCAACACCGCCACTTCTGGCACTTATCAACCGCTCGTCGTAGACACCACTATGTCTGGCGCAGGCGCTGACGGTGGCCGTTCCAAGTTCGCTATGTCCACCAATGTGGCTCTTGGCAGCTTCTCTAATGCGCTGAAAGCTGAAGTCACTTATGGTGCTTCTGGCCGCACTACTGGTCTGGGTTCGGCGTTTGTTACTGAAATGTCGCTGTCGGCTGGCACTTCGTCTGGCACCTATGCCCCGCTTGAAATCGAACTGAATGTTCCTTCCGGCGCTTCTACTGGTACTGGAACTTCTCTTATTTACGCTTCGGTTAACGGCGCAGGCGCGGCTACTTTTGATACCAATGGGGCTATTCTGACTCTGGCTGGTCTCACTGCTGGTGCTGCTGATGCTGTTGCTACCCCCGGCGCCACCTTTGCTAGTGCGAATGCCGCTCTTGGTGGTTCAAACGCTCGTGGTCTTAAAGTCAAAATTGGTTCAAGCGTGTTTTACCTAGTCGCCGTTCCTGCCGCTACTTTTGAGGCAGTCTAATACTGACTATTTACTAGGGGGCTGACATGGCTTCTATGCAATATGACGTTAAGGCCGCACATACGGAGTCAACGGCACTGTTAGTGTCTTACCGAGCGCGCGTAAAAGCGTACCACTGTATCTCTGGAGGAGCCGCCGGAGACGTTATTTTTCGTGATGGCGGGTCAGGCGGCGAAACACTTTTGCAATTCAACATTGGGATGGGCACGCAGCCAATTACTATGTTGATTCCCGGCGAAGGCATTTTGTTTGAAACAAATATTCATGTGACCTTGCCAGCCGACGCAAAAATTACGGTGTTCTATGGCTAAGACTCCGGCGTGGCAACGCAAAGAAGGCAAGAACCCCAAGGGCGGTTTAAATGCCAAGGGGCGAGCGTCTTATAATGCAGCTAACCCCGGCAAGCCGGGACTGAAAGCGCCACAACCGGAAGGTGGCCCTCGCAAGAAATCATTTTGCGCTCGTATGACTGGTATGAAGAAAAAGCTTACCTCTGCAAAAACTGCCAACGACCCTAATTCGCGCATCAACAAAAGCCTGCGGGCGTGGAAGTGTTGACATGACAGAACACCATGAATCGGTAAAACAAGCGGTTGATGCGGCGTCTATGGTTACGGTAGCAGGGACGCTCATGAATGTACTACCGGCAATTGCTGCGGTATTCTCAATTGTTTGGTCAGTAATCCGCATCTATGAAACCAAAACTGTACAAAAGTGGGTACAAAATGCCAAGCGTAAGTAAGAGGCAGCACAACCTTATGGCAGCGGTGGCTAATAACCCCAAGTTTGCCAAGAAGGCCGGGATTCCTCAAAGTGTTGGGGAAGAATTTATGAAAGCAGATAAAGGCAAACAATTTAAGCGAGGTGGTGAAATGAAGGAATCTAAGGAAATGATGAAGAAAGAGGTGTCTTTCATGAAGAAGAAGGGCGCTCCTAAGTCAATGGTCAAGCATGAAATGGCCGAGGCCGGTATGAAGATGGGCGGCGATGTCAAGAAGTGTGCCAAGGGCGGCGGTATCGAGTCCAAGGGCAAAACCAAGGGCAAGATGGTCAAGATGGCAGTGGGTGGTTATGCCAAGGGCGGTATGCCCAAGAAGGGATGTAAGTAATCATGGACCGCAAATTTACCAAGCGGGAAATGGAAGATATGTCACAAGACGTGACGGAGCCGCTGCCGGGTATGCTTAGCCCTATGGACCAAGCCTACAAGGACAAGATGGAAAAGAAAAAGAAAAGCACTCCGCCCCCAACCCCCTCCCCCACTCCTGAAAAACCCAAGAAGATGAAAAATGGGGGCATGGTTGGTTCTGCTTCCAAACGAGCGGATGGCTGCTGTGTTAAAGGCAAGACGCGGGGCAAGATGATATGAGAGCTAGTCGGGGTATGGGTTGTATCAATCCTTCCAAGATGCCGAAGGCTAAGACCATTCGTCGGAAGGACAACCCCGACCAAGTAACTACCTTCAAGGAAGGTGGTGAATCCCGCGTCAATGAAGCAGGCAACTACACCAAGCCCGGTATGCGTAAGTCTTTGTTTAACAGCATCAAGGCCGGTGGTAAGGGCGGCGCTCCGGGTCAATGGTCGGCTCGCAAAAGTCAGATGCTAGCAAAACAGTACAAAAAGAAGGGTGGAGGTTACCGTGACTAAAAAGTTTCCTGATTTGACCGGCGACGGCAAGGTTACGCAGGCCGATGTGCTTAAGGGCCGTGGCGTAGATGGTATGAAGAAGGGCGGTAAAGTTAGCGGCAAAAAGTGGATTCAGGAAGCCATCAAGAAGCCCGGCGCTCTTCGTAAGTCTATGGGTGTTAAGGAAGGCGAGAAGATTCCGGCTGGCAAGTTGGCTAAGGCCGCTAAAGCCCCCGGTAAGATGGGTCAACGTGCAAGGCTTGCTCAGACTTTGAGCAAGATGAAGAAGAAGTGAAAGCTTTATTTTAGCGCGCTGCTAATAGCGGAATGAGATGTCCCAAACATTTTTGCAATCTGTCGAAGACTGTACCCAGCGTCAACAAGAGTTTGGTACTCCGCTTTGCGTGTTTCATGAATTCTGCGCTTTGCACTTGCAATTTTTTGGGGTTCCCAGTTATGGCGCTCACCGCCAAACAAAGAGTTTTGTTTGCAAGAAACCCAACGCAAGTTCTCAACGGCGTTATTTAAACGGTTTCCATCAACATGGTCTACTTGTGGAAGATTGTTGGGGTTTGGTAGAAAAGCTTCTGCAACTAGCCTATGAACATATTTTTGTGCACCACGACCCAAAGCAACTCTGTAGTACCCCGTTGTATGCACCCAAGCAGATAGCATTTTTTGCTTATCAATCTTTACGCGGTGCTGTAAATTTCGTTGTGGGATATCAGACCAGTTTGCGCGTACATTTCCTAGATTACTTACGGAATAGCGCCCAGAAGTTCCAGCTATTTCAATCCAAGTTTCGTTCATTTAGTTCTCCTTTATGCGGACTATGACATGGCACTACGAAAAAGTCAACAGTCTTTAAAAGCTTGGGGAGACCAAAAATGGAGGACTCGTAGTGGTAAGCCGTCAACGCAAGGGCCAAAAGCAACCGGAGAGCGATACCTTCCGGAAGCGGCGATTAAGTCGTTATCTTCGTCAGAGTATGCTGCAACGACTAGAGCGAAGAGAGCAGGCAAAAGAGCAGGAAAGCAGTTCGTAGCCCAACCAAAATCTATTGCGCAAAAAACAAAACCGCACAGACAAAAGGGGAAGTAAAGTGGACTACGAACGGTATCGGTACCCGGATGGCGAAATGCCTGTATGGGTCGAGAAGTTCAAGGAATGCGAGAAGTTTATTGCAGATGCGCTGGAGTATTGTAACGGTACACACGAGCTTCAGGATGTAGCAGACCAGATTGCCAGAGGAGAACTTCAACTTTGGCCCGCCAATGAAACGGCCCTTGTCTCGCAAATCATCACGTACCCCAAGCGCAAAGCAATTCACATCTTTTTAGCTGGCGGTAATATTGATGAACTAATTAATATGGAAGAGTCAGTGTTCACATGGGCCAAGATGCAAGGCTGTGACATGTTGACTTTTTCGGGTAGACTCGGATGGAGTCGAAGCAAACTAAAAAATCGTGGGTATAAAGCAGACCACATGTTGATGGTAAAGGACCTTTAAAATGGGAATGGGTGGCGGATTTGGGCAAATAGGCGGGGCTACCGGAGTAGGTAGCGCTACTACGCAAACAGGCAACCAACAACTTGCTGCGCCTACTGGGGGTAAGGGGGGCAGTATCCCGCAGGGTATGCAACAACCCATGCAGCGAATTATGCAGCCCCAACAGTTCCAACAACCATACCGTCCTTTTGGTGGGGATGTTTACGGGTACAACATGAACCGCTTGGCTCGCCAAATGGACCCATCCGCTACGTTACCGGTACAACCTACCCCCCTGCCGGAATCTATTTACACCCAACCGGGGTTTGTTGATTATGGATACGGCGCTCCGCAAATGGGCGGCAAGGGTGGTGGTATGGGTGGTATGGGCGGTTATGGCCCCCCGCAGTTTTTTTCGCCTTTTACCGCACCTAATCCTTTCTATCAGCCGCAAGCGTACTTGCCCCAACCTACCCCCGCTCCAGCCGCACCCGCAGCTATGTATGACGATTCGGCTCTCCGCGCTCAAATAATAGAGCTTCAAAACCAGCTAGCCGGTAGGCCCCCAACACCTCCCCCCGCTACTAGCGCGTCTACCCCGAATAGTGTCCGTGGTCTTTACCAACAGTATCTTGGGCGGGACCCTGAAAGCGCTGCAAACGAACAATATTGGAACCAGCGTTTTGGTCAAACTATTGACCCTAACGAGGTTGAAGAATTTGTCCGCGCTGCAAACCAAGAGCGCAGAGCACGCGGTATGGCTAATGTGCCCGGTTTTGATTTAGGCGAGATTGATTACGGCATTGCTAATAGAACTAATCTATCCCTTAATCCGGAAGGCGCATCCGCCGATGCCCCCGCCCCCGCCCCTGTATCTACAACTACGAGACCTAATATTGGAGGGCCGTTTACTTCATTTGTAGACGCAGCAAATGCTGTTGGTTCTCCACCAAACTCGCCGCCGCCTCCAAACCCGACGCCTCCCTCCGCCTCGCCGATCTCTGTCTGTCGATGGTGCAGTAGGGCTGACGCTCGGTAGGCCACTTGCGATATCGTGACTGGGAAA
>OGWB01000042.1_pt1 | contig 14127 bp, 41 predicted proteins | sample 1575961 | NCBI WGS metagenome assembly OGWB01 (sample SAMN07581556, study PRJEB24739) | freshwater metagenome | place: Singapore | collected 2015-04 | reverse complement strand
CTTCCGATCTGTTTCCCAGTCACGATACCCCCCGACAGTAATGGGCTTAAAATTTATTTTGACAAAATAAAATACGTAATAAAAGAGTTTAATGTAATTACTCAGCAAATTAATTATGAATTACTAAAAACCGGGGATTATAAATTAACGGTTAAATGATTAATAAAAATTGGGTTGTTACTAGTTTTAATAATATTAAGTAATTTTTCTAAGCTTTCGCCTTTTTCATCTGTATTTTCTTGTTTTCTTAATTTATCTAAACTCCAGAATCCTAGTGCTTTTCTTACTCCGTTATGATAATTTATAACCTCCACATCTTCCTCAATATAATGTTCAGCAAGAGGAAAATTAAAAGGAGGTTCCATCAAGTTGATAGGGTAGAATAACCCATAATCATTTAAATTTTCATTCATTCTGGGTAATTCATCTTCCTTAACTGATTCCCATCCCTCTCTTGTTTTCTTTACAAATGTAGTGGTTAACAAATATTTAATATTCGAATTAATAATATTATCTATTATTTTTTTTCCTTCTTGAAGAGGGAGATGTCCGAGCACATCTCTTACTAAGAGTAATTCATTCTCAGGGATTTCATCTTCTATTAAATTTAAACATCTAAAATCAAATTTAGGATACTTTTTCTTATTATCCTCAATACAAGTCTTACTTATATCACACCCTACATAACGATCGAAATAATGAACAATTTCTTTTATCCAGTTAAAATCACCACAAGGAAAATCTGTTAAAGATTTTATATTTTTTTGTAGAATAAGTTTTACTATTCCTTCTCTTATTTTTACAGTGCTCTCCAATAAGCTTCCATGACCAGAGCGAGTTTCAGGATAATGACCAAAACCATAATGTTGATAAATTAAATCAAATTTTTCAGCAATAGAAGACATTTAAAAGATTTATGGTAACATATTAATTTTTCAATATAATAAATAATAATATGTTGTGGAGGCTTTATGACATTAAATATGAATCCTCAAGAACTGATCTTCCTTCTGAAATTCATGTAGATTTAAATGATTTGGAAAGGTTTCCTTGGATGAAAGATGTCGAGGTAGGTCCTATGCATCTTAACTTTAAAGCATTTAGAGCTATAAAAGAAATAACCGGTTGCGTATCAACGAGTTGTAAAGTTGAAATGCTTAAAAAATATTCTTTGCCTTAATTACTATTTCCATTATACTATATGTATGATGAATAAAAAATATACACATAGTTTGTTAGTTTACGTTAAGAAGAAATATACTTACGGGAAACGAGAAGAGCAATTACAAGTACTTGCTGACGGATTGGGAGGTAAATTTATTGGAGGGGGTACTGACCTTTCAACTAAAAAGCGTGACCAGCAGTATTATTTTAAAAGTATTGATGATGTAAGGACCTTCCTTGATTATCCCACGGTAAAAGAGGCAATTCTTTCTGAAGTTGATATTGTAAATGTTAAGGGGGATCTATGACATATGCGCGATTAAGAGATGTATTAAATATGCTTGATAAAGATGCTCTAAGCCAGGAAGCATATTTCCTTGCCGGGGGCACTCTTCACAGAATTGAATATATTGATTCATTTCATAATGATGAGACGTTAGCTAAGAAGTTTAGTTCAACTCCTCATCAAGTCTTTATTACTAACACTAAAGAATTGTAAAATTTCAAGAGTGAAAGGCAGGTGCTATAGCTGTAACTGAATAGGTTAGACCTCAGCGCGCCCGGCACATAGCCGGGAAAGCGAGACTAAGTTTCTAATCGTTCCTTTTACTCTTGACTTAATTTTAAGTTCAGCCATAATATAGGTATGATGAATACAGAAACAGTTGTGCCAGAGATTAATTTCGAAGGCGGGAATTATTATAAAGATTACACGTTTCAAGTAATAGATGTTCTAGATAAAAGTTATAATGTGAAGCTTACTGTCAATCGTCGTAATAGTGAGCGTTACGGGGCCAAAGGAAATGTTTTTTATATTGATGGTACTCCTTGTCCTCATGAACTTTCTACTTTTCATAAATTTTATCATGAAGAGCTGAAGCCAGGGCCTCAAGGTGTTGATTTAGAGCAAGATAAGAAGTGGAAGAAGTATAACCGAAATGAGGTTAAGATCTTCAACATGTATATTAACCGGTTTATGGATTATCTAGGGGGCATGGGTTATTCTTACCGCCCGCTTTATCACTATATTCTGGATGCCGGTATTGATAACCGTAAATGGAATATGTACGCAGGCTGTAGTCTTTGTAAATGTTCGCCCGGATTCAAGATGAAAGGTAATCATATTACAAACCATTCCTTCTCACTTACTTTTACTGAAATTAAACCTCAACCATGAAAGAATATTATATTTCAGAAGTGTATGATGGTAGGCTTCCTCAGTATGAAGTTGTTGAGGTTGAAACAAAAATAACAAAAGTTCTCAAAACGTTTGATTCTGAAGAAGAAGCACAAGAGTACCTGGAAAGCTTGACTTAATCTTAATTTCATTCATAATATTGGCATAATGAACACAGATACATTGCCTACATTAAACCAGTTTTGGAAAATTCTTCGCGACCATGATTGGACTTATCAATACTCTGATGACCATAGTGTCTGGCAGAGAGGTCATGCAGAGCTTTGTGAAATTCATAACATTGTAAAAGAGGGTGGAGAAGAGTATGACAAGTTATTTGAAGATTACAAAAAGTATGCTTGGAGGGAAGATAACTCTGTTCAAGAGCCTGAACGACCTGCTCCCACAAAACAACAGCATGAACAAGAAAAAAGAGCTCTTAGTCAATTGTGTTCATCCTTAAGAGATATATGTGATGATTTATGGAGGGTTGAGTCCAATCAAATTACTCATTCTGATCAACTGTGGCAGATTGTTAATCCGTTGACTAGTATGTTGAATAAGGCTAGAGATGTTGTTGAAGATAAAAGCAAATCACAAAACTGGAATACAGTTGCTTGCAGTGGTTATCGTCGCATAAAAGAATATCTTGACCATAATTAATATTCTCATATAATATTACCAATGAGCGCATATATCTATAAATTAGTTAGCCCAAAGAAGTTTGCTTGGATGGATATTCAAATCACTCCTATCCAGTCTATTTGCAGTAAAGTATTCTATCTTAAATACTGGTACAAGCCTGCAGCTCTTCCTGACTATGCTGATATCAAAAATTATCGTAAAGTCTGCGATGCTCTTACTAAGCAAGAACTCAAGACTCGTAATAACTTTAAGGGGTTTGAAGTAAATTATGGAATCATTGTCTCAGATAGAGATAGGAGTATTGGTAACCCCCATGCTATCCCTGGAGAGTACTTTGGTGTGTATCAAGTTATAGATATGAAATCTAATAGACATGCAACAATGGATAATACTATTACTATTAATGATGAGGATATGAATTTAAAATATTACAAAGCGTTTCCTCTGAATAAAGAACAGATCAAACAGATGAAAAAGGATGAAGTGTCTATTAGGTTGCTTGAGAAAGGAGTTCCAGTTTAATATGGGGTATTCAGATAAAATGTTTGAGGAAGCTTTAAGCGATCTTAGAGAAGACAACAAAGAGCTCCGTAAAAATCTTGATAAACATGTCCAAATTGGGGCAGAATTTTCTGGTATTATCAATGAAATGTTAAAATACGTGGAAACTAAGAATAAAGAAGACTATCTTTATTTTTGTAAGATGGTAGAAAAGGCTTTAGAGAGTAACAGATAATGAAAACTCCCAAAATGTATCAGAAAAAGAAGTTTAATGGTAGGAAACTAAAGGGCTGTAGGTATGAGTATTCTACTTGGATGGGAAGTGATTTAGGATGGGTTGATACCTTTCGAGACATTGAAGGGGAAAAAGCTCTTACCGCTTATTATACAGCACGTGCTGATTATGAAGAGCGTGATTTTCAACGCAAAATGGGTCTTTGGAATTTAGATTATAAAAGGCTTGCCGAATAATATAGTTCCTGTATAATCATTGATATGATGAAGACAATGACAGCTAAGCAGTATCAGAAACAGTTTGAAACGGATTGGAATGAGTGGCGTGATATGTATAATAATCTCTCACCTCTAGCGCAGACACATGTTCGTGCTGGTGCATCCTATAATCTGAGTAAAATGATGGAAGGTTCTGGTTGCGGTATTTCTTCTTCTGATATTAATCATGAAATGTTTAGCATCTGGAAGAGCGTTGGCAAGGATCTAGAGCATTATATTCAAACATGCTATGAGCTTTATCTGGAGCGTATCAATGCATCGTAAGTTTATCGACTTTACCGGCTCCTCTTATGCAGGAGGTAACATTGAAATGCTTAAAGAGACTATTTCATACGATAGGTGTGCACAGATTATTACAAACGCTTTCCTGAATGGGTTGGTTAAATCCGGTCTTCCTATTGATCAAGCTTTCAATGTATTTACTTCCAAGGCTTTTCGGCATAAGCTAGATTGGGACTTGGAGGATAAACTAGAGAAGGTAGCTTGTAAAGCTGGTCAGCTTGTAGGTGAAGAGTATAAGATGTATTATATGAAGCATAGAAAACAATTTAACTGGATGAATGATGAGCTGGATACTCTTATTCAACAGGAACTAAAGAGAAGGTTAGAAGAACATGAACAGGATAAGACCAGAAAAGTATGAATAAACAACAAGAGAAAGTTTCTTTATCTTTACCGTTTTACTGGGTATTTTAAGCTGGGGTATTATTATTTTCTTTGGTTCCTTAACCCACCATATACTATTTGTTAAATAATTTGGTGAAGTGGATTGAGTCTTTGGTTGCTATTTTTATCCTTTATCCATTAGTAATACTTTTAAAAATATATAATTGGCTACAAAAATGGAAGAATTAAGATTTTTTATTCTACAGTATAACGATAAATTTACTCGTTTCCTTCAAGATCTTAGTCCGAGTACCCGGGAGTTAATTCGAAAAAACAAAGATTTAGATGGGCTTTTTGATTTAGTCCTTGACTATACCATTGATTCTTCACAAAAACTAGATTACATGGAAAAGAACTGGAAAGATAAAGAAACTCCTTTACAATAATTGAATGAAATATACATTTGAAAAGTATGAGTTTAATGAAAGAGGACGTATTTTTGTAGGTTATCATACGGTGAATGCTTCCAGTAATGAGGAAGCCTGGGAATTGGCCCAGTCCAAGGTAGGAGAACATATTACTTTGATGCCTATTTATGTTCCCCAGGATCCTCAATAATGTGGGATCCCATTTCCGTTTTTTATTGCATGTGGATTTTGAATAGTGGGTTACCCCCCGCCCGGTTGAACGTAACAGAAACCATAGAACTTAAAGAAGCCTCTATTCTTAAATAAACAATTTATTTAAACGATCATTCCAATTGGTGTGATGAATTTTATGGACTAATCCGTAAGAAAGAAAATTGGTAGGTCTTCCCAATGTGGAGAGCCTTAAACTAAAAAGATATTTAGAAGAAGTAGAATCAGATTTGTCCGATGGAATGATTAAAGAGATTGTAAAGAAAGTAAAAAGAAGAGCAGCAAAAAAGAACTCGATAAGAGAAGGGGGGGATATGCTTTCTTTAGCACAGCTCCCCCTTAGAAATTTTCCTACAATGACTAAATAATAATAGTGAGAAGAGATGATTATCTGATATTTGAGGCATTCAATAAAAAGAAGATTCTAAAAGAAGACAAACATTGTGAGTATGCTTTAAAGGGGTGTGGGTGTAATGGGTGTGGGGGGTGTAAAGATAATCAGGAGGAAAATGCAGAGAATTCTTCTGTAAATACAGCATCAAAATTGGCCGATATATCTTCTTTGTTGGTTAATCTAAAAAGAAAAATTGAATTAAATGAAGAAACTCCTACAGCTTTTAGTCAAGAGGAGTTAAAACAAGATGTAGACAAAGCCGTAGAGATTTTAAAAAATATACAATACCCTTATTAAAAAAAGGGCTAGATTTAGCTTACAACAGGAAAATTAATTTTTTATATAGCCGGTAAAAATAATTCCCGTATAATAAAAACATGACCGAAATACAAATTAACTACTTCTTCAATGATGAAAAAGACAAAAGGATTACCATTGGTAATATGTTTATAAATGGACAGAGAGTTCATAGGTTATCGGAAACTCCTATTGGTGATATAGATGAGGGAGAGATTATGTTCTTAGAAGACCTAGAAGAATTGAATGAACTTACGGATAAGAAGAGAAAGGTTATACTAGAAGAGGTAGAAAGCTTGGAGGTTGATTATACCGATGAGGCAGATCTCATGTATGCCCGGGGGGGTCATGGGTGTGAGAGTTTTGATGAGTTTATTGACAAAATGAACTTTCCCGAGGATTATGAATAATGAATGAAAAGCAGTTTGTTGGGAGGTTTTTAGAGTGGTATACGTATTATGGCTATTATTTAAATGACAAGGGCTTGGATGAATTAAATAGAATAGCAGGAGAAATTAACGTGAAAAACTTAGTAAAAGCGGGTAAAAAACTGGAAAAAACCGGGAAATACCCCAAAGATTTATATAGATTTAAATACGAGAAGAAGTAAAGATCAAGTAGTTAGATAGAAAAATACTAGAATACCGGGAAATACTAATAAAAGCTGGCAAAATAATCAGCGGCCTATACAATAAGAAAATGATGAATAAAAACGATCAAGTAGGGTTGAAATTCGAGAAGTATGATGAACTTACTCTTGAAGGTAAAGCTCTCTATAATATGCTCTACGATTACTGTACTTACTCCAGTGATCCTCAGTATAAGACTCTCCACAAGTTTCGCAGTAAGATCAGTAAACTGAAAGGGCGGGACCGTGAATTGCTTATCGAATACTTTAACCACGATCCGGCTATTCGCTGGAATGGAATGTCTAAGGAGCCGTGGGAATATTATAAAGAACCTTATTGAACTATTATCCCCGTTCAATTATAATCGTTGTTATGATATATGTAAACTCTGAAATTTCCTCAACCTCAATATCTCCGGAAACCGTAACCTTGAAAACCGAGATTGAAGATTATCTAACCTTGTGTACAGTTCCCCATATTGCCAAACTCCGGGACTTCCTTTCCCGTATTAACCGTATACATGATGATAAGTCTAGACTGGCACTGGAGACATGGTTTTTAAATAAACAAGAGGTAGCCAATATTGGCATTCCCTCTTATATGGGTAGTTGATTTAACGGAGGCCGGCGCGTATACTAACTAAACGAAACCGTGACGTTTAGTTAGAGACGTCTAGAGGGGGATAATAGTTGTTTAATTATTATCCCCTTCTTATGTTAAAATAAACTCGGACAACGATTATCCCCGTTTGAAAATAATAACCTTGCATTCTCAAATCAATTCGTTTATTATAAAATAAGAATAAATATGATTGTGGCCGAGAAGTATAATTACCAGGCTATCTATAATAATGTAGTTGACAAAATAACTCAAGACTTAGACGACTGGTTAGATGCCTATGATCCGATAGTACCGGTATCGGAAAGATCCCTGGCCCTTATCCAGAGAATACCGGTCACCGTGCATAAGCACATCTCCGAATTGTCTGTGGCCCAGATTAAAGGCATTCATAAGATGTTAAAGAATAGAATAACTAGCATCGACCCCCTTGAACCCCTCTATACCATACAAACCGATTCTATAACTAGTATAGAAGACTATATAACCAAGACCATAGAAATTAATTTCGCACAAAGGTATGCATGATTGCAGCAGGTATTGAGTATGTGTTGGTGGGGTTGGGGTTGGGTGCTCTTTATTGGTACTGTACTATTATTAATAGGTGAAATGTGGTTTTTATAAAAGGTTGAAATTCAAGATTCAAACCTAACTATTTGTCATTGTAACATTCTGTAAGTCTTTTCAAATCAACAAATAAAACAACCCTTCATACTCAACACCTTTACGCGTAAAGTTAAGGTCCAGTCCTCCCCCCTCCTGCCGTAATCTTAAGGTGGTACATATAGTATAATGGAACTAGCATTTCTGTCAATAACAAAATAAAGCTTGTTTCAACCCAAAAAGCCCATATAATATAAGTATGTTAAATAAACAACAAATCAAACAAACCTATAACCTATACCTCCAATTTGAAAAAGCTATTAACAAACTATCCTATAATGGATTGTTGGATATGGTGGAGGATAAGGAGGTGGGGGATATGTGTTGTGAATTGTCTGATATATTAGGGGAAGTTAGGACTATTAGAAAGGAAAGGACTAAACTTAATAAGTTGGGTGTTGGCTAAATCCAATTTGCCTGTATAATATAAAAATGAAAAATGAATTTGATAGTTTAGACCAAATTGAGAGCTTTATTGAAGAGGTGGGGTGTAGAGATTTAGAGTTATATTATGATAACTTGAAAGAGAGTTATGGAGAGAGTGAATGGGGGGTGGAGCAAGTAATAGAAGAGTTTAGTAAGTATGTGGTTGAAAAACAGATTTATATTGTCTAAATCCAAATTTCAAATATAATATAGGGATGATGAAAAAAGAACTTACAAATTATAATGTAAATGTGAAGGTAGAATTGTGGATGGACATTTCTGTTAAGAGTAAGGATGGTGATATTAGTAGTGATGATGTGTTGAAGCTTATCACCCCTAAAATGATTCAAGATAGTTTTGAGGAATGTAAGAGGGATTTGGGTAGTGATATTATAAGCATTGAAGAGTGTTATGATGAGGATACATATTGCTGTCCATAATTTGGTTGACTAAATTCTAAATTCCAATAATATAGGAGGTATGATGACAACAGAAAGAGCAGAGAAGTTAGATAGATTGATGGAAGACATTCATGAATTGATTTCTGAGTTTACAGAAACAGTTAAGAAGTCAGATATGAAATGGGCTAAGAGGTATTTGAATAGTAAGAATTGTGGTGATAATGGTGATTTGGAATGTACAGCAGAATCATTAGTTAGTTTTGGAGAGAACTTAAAAGATATTGGAAAGAACTTTGATTATAACTTTGAATAAACAATAAAGGAGAATACAAAATGAGTAAGAAACAAACTAAAAAGACATTTGAAGTGGATGTGTTGGTATCCTGCTTCATTACAAAAGAAGTAACTGCAACTAATGAAGAAGAAGCCCACAAATTGGCTGAAGATAGTATTGACTTGAAAACTATCACTAAAGCCTGGAAAAATGGTGATTTTGAGATTGAGTGTCATGGATTGAATGAAGATGATGATGAGGATTTTAGTTGACCCAAACTAGAATTCAGCCATAATATAGGTATGATAACAAAAGCACAAAAGAAATACATTACAGCTGTCTTAGAGCAGTTAGTGGATGATGCAGGTTATGAGCATTATGAGAGTGGTGGGGTGAGTAAGTTGGATGATGTGTCTGACTACCTCAAAGAGATTGTGGAGATTCTTAAATGAGTACATTCACACCATACACTCAAACTAATGTTGTAGACTTCTATAAGGAGTTGGTTAAGAGGTGGGCAGATGATCAGTTAGATCAATTACATGAATATCCTATTACTGATAGGAAGAATGCATTAGAGAGTCTTATTGATAGCTCTCTAGAAGTTTTCAAGGATGACATTCTAGATGAAATTAAATCTAGAAAGCTCTCATATTTGAGTTGACCTATTATCCCAATTCAGCCATAATAGTTGTATGATGAATAAAAACAAATATCTATCAATTGACTTGTATAGAGGGAAGAGTAAGTGGATTTCAGAAAAGGACTTTCTGGAGTTTACAGTTGGTGATAAGTATGATGGTAAAGATAGTAAAGGGTACTATTATGAATATGAGAATGATGATGGTACTGTAGATAAAGAGTACTACAATTGGAAGGACAATTTTGAAGACATTCAAAGAACTCCAACTCATACCATCTATAAGAGTGAGGAATGTATGTTGATTGACTTCACAAATACCAAATTGGATAAGATTAGTTGGTTGAAGGAGAGTAAATGAGACAACTCTCCAACCACCACACCAAACATCTTAAAGAAGTATATGGGGAGGATGTGTTTGATCAAAAGCCTTTTCATGCTACCATCTATATGAATTATGGATGGGCTACAGATGACAACTCCATCACTACTAAAATCTATAAGAAGGATGGGAATGAATTCCTAACTACATATCAAATTGGTAAGAAGTTTGTGTATGATAGTGGGAAATTGTGAGTAGTTAAATAGAAAAACAAGCAGTAAAGTACTGTATAGTGCTTGTTTTTCTATAAAAAGGTTCAGTACAGTGCTCCCCCCTCCTGCCTTAATTGAAGGTGGTAGTATGATTGTATAGGGATTTGGGATTTAGTCAATAACAAAATTAACTTTTTTGAATTGAAAAAACTTCAATTTCTTTTATAATAGAAGTATGAAAATTAATAAAAGTAAATTGAAAGTGGGTTATGTATTTGAAGGGAGTGAGGGGAGTGAAGAGGTGGTGGTGTATATTGATAAGAAGAATGGAGAGGTGTATTGTAGAATGTTAGAGGAAGATGGTAATAGATATAAAATTGAAAAAGATGGAAGTATAAAAGTTTGAGGTTGATAAAAAAGTAAATTACAAATATAATAAAAGTATGATGAATAAAGTAAAAGAAGTAAATGTGTATGAAAATTATGAGTTGGAAGATAGTAAGTTTAGGATAAAGGTTAATAAGGAGTTTGAATTGTGGGAGAAGGGTGTTAGGGTGTTGGGGTTATGTGGTAATAGTAGGAGATGTATATTATTGAATTGGTATAAAGAAGGGTTGGTGTTGGATGGAGAGGGTAGTTTTATATTATGGGAGGGTATTGATAGGATTGTTAAAAAGGGAGAGGAAGTAGGATTGTGGGAGGTGGATAAATGTAATGGGAGGAAGTTGAATATAATTGATAAGAATGGTAGGAATTGGAGTAAGTTTTGGGAGGTTATAGTTTGGTAATTTTGGAGTTGATAAAAAAGTAAATTACAGATATAATAGGAGTATGATGAAAATAGATAAAGATGTGGATATGTTGTTGGAGAATATGGAAGTGCATTTTGAAAATGGTTGTGGAATTATAGAGAGTTTGAAATTGTGTAATGTGGATGAAAAAGATTGGAAGAAGGTATTAGAGTTATATAAAAAGTGGGAAGTAAAAGAATTGGGTTATAGTAATGAATGGGTAGAAGAAGAGATGGATAAAGAGAGTTTGGAGTTTTTGAAAAAGAATAAGATTAAATGGAATTTTGATTGACCTAAATCCTAAATTCCTGTACAATAATAATAACAATAAAGGAGATAACAAAGATGAAACTAGAAGATGGAAAGTATTTGAAAATTGAATGGGATAGTAATACGTTGAAGGTAGTTGACAAGAAGTATATGGATAGGTATATGGCGAAAATGTTAAAGGAGGGTTTGAGTGGGGTTACGGAGAAAGATGAGATTGAAGATATTACCCGACAATATGAATGGGATAGTAATAATTTTGGTAAAGGGTTTACTGAAATTTTTATTGGTAACGAAATTGATATGGATAATAGTTTTGTAAAATTGGGTTGACTAAAACTAAAATTCAAATAGAATAGGAGTAATGAAAATGAAATACGCGGTGTTAAATATTGATACGGAATGTGGTGGTGAGGCCTTTTTTACTACGATTGATAGTGAGAAGGAGTTGAAGGAAGTGATTGGTAGTTATACGACGTATAAGAAGAGTAAGGATGGATTGGAGTTGTTTAATGATGGTTGTGAAGATGATACGAGGACGACTATTATCCTGAATGCGAAGGGGTTAGAGAGAGTCCGTAAAGCGATTAACGGTGCTAAACCGTTCGATGCGAAGAAGATTAAGTTAGAAGATTATTTGAGTAAGGATGCCGCCGATTATAGTGATGATGAGGATGATGATTATTGAAGTTTGGAGTTGACTCCAAACCGAGTTCCAATATAATACGTGGTATGATAAATACAACCGAACGCGATAACCGATCCATGTTCCTCCATTACATGATTGAGAACCTCGAAAACGGTCTCAAATATGTGGAGAACGAAGCCCGAATTGATTCCGATTACTGGAATTATATTAAGAAAACGATTGAGAAGATGGATGCCGACCTCGAACGGTTGGTGGTAATGGTGAAGACCGATAAGCGTGAGGAAGAAGAGCAGATCAGATATGAGGATGAGGTTAAGGGTATTAGTTGGGTGAAATAATAATGAATCGCCCCATCGATCATCTCACAAGAGCGTTAGGAGTCATCACAACCGATCCCAAGATCGTAAACTTTCTACAAGACAACGACCCCCAAGCTCTCAAGCAGTGTCAAGAAGCTTTGAGAAACTACTTCAATCAGTTTGAAGACAATCTGACTACCTCACAATATGTAGATCAGGTAAGCGCACAATACAACCCTTTATAGTTGACCCAAACCAATATTCAGCCATAATAAGAGTATGATGACAAAGACGATCGCAGAGATGGTTAAGATATACAAGAAGGAAGATACTTGTAGGTATGCTTTGAAGTGTACCAACAAAGCCACCACTCACATCAAGCACCCCATCTTGAATAAGCTTCCAGTTTGCAAGAGTTGTGCAGACTTTTATAGGAGGATGGCATGACATATAAAGAGCTATCTGATCGTTTGAAGCAGCTGACTCCTGAACAGCTCAAGATGAATGTGACACTCAAGACTCCAGATGATGAGTATTATGGGGGTATCTATATTGAATTTGCAGATGTGCGTACTGAAGATCGTTTGGATGGTTGGCACCCTTACTTAACCAGCAGACTTTACAGTTGACGTTTACCCAAACTTCACATATACTATAGGTATGATGAATAAAGATCTGAAACAACTACTGAAGAACGAAGGATATCAAGTCCTCAAGAAGAATGGTAAGCTCTACTTGATTGACCTTCTAGGTGAGTTTGTGGACTCTATCCACAATACTGAAGATGACCTTGAAGCTTACGTTAACAAGTACATCTTCGAATATTGTAGTTGACCATCCTACGAATTCATATACAATAGTAGTATGATGAATAAAGAAGTGCAGAACGAGTTCTTCGACCAGATGATTGGTGAGTGGCGCACCGAAACCATCCCCGCCATTGGTGGTATCAAGTGGGGTAAGCGTGAGCAGCTGGGTGGCGAGACTCAGTCTGCCTACTACGATCATTCGTTCTTCAAGGTGCCCTTCTATGGTCCTTATAATCAGGGTCGTATCTGGAACGCTCTCAATAGGTTATATCCTTCTCGCTTCAACAAGTTCGGTGGCTACACCACCGTTAGTAGTGTGGAACAGCTTGACGATCAACACATTAAGGTAGAGTTGTGCTACCATATTGGAGACTAACATGAAGAGCAAACTAAGAGAGTTTGAAGACCTCATTTTAAACATACCAGAAACAAGCGAGCTTAAGGGATCGCTTAGGGATGCCATCAACCAGACTGATATTCGAGTTGAGGATAAACGTAGGCTTCATATGCATATAAGTCAGTGCAATAGTATCAACGACTTACAGAGGTTGTTCTACAACGCTTTACTCAAGTACGAGGGGATGGGAGTGGTATGAGTTGGGTAGGGAGAAAGCTAGCCATGTCAGATGATGTTGATCAGAAACAAGTTATCAATGAATACTTTGAGCTCAAGGAGAAACAAAGAGAAGAAGAGCTTAAGAAGTTCTGGGAAGAGTATGAACAGGAGTACTTCAATGGATAGGTTTATACAGTTCATTATCAATCTGTTAGCCAATTTACTGGCGTTAACCATATATGGGGTAGCCACATACGCAATATGGAAGGCCATTTGGTAGTTGCCGTTAACCTAACTTCCCGTATAATACTTGTATGATGCATGAAGTAGCAACCGCAGGAGAGGAGACAACCGCATACTCAGTGGGTTATTCCATTGGGAGGTTGTTGAATCTGAAACGTATGATTGAGTTGGTTGACTTCGATACCCATCAATCCAGTCCCATCTTTAGTAAGGATGAGATGATTGATGTGATCGATGAGACCATTAACCGTTTGGGTAAGGTGACTTACCCTTACAAAGTTTAAATGAAGGAGCCGTATGATGGACGAAACGAAGGTCTTACGAGTACTGAACTGGATTGTAAAAAGATCGCATGGATGGTCCAACACTCTCCTGAGTGGGATTTCGAGAACG
>OGWB01000041.1_pt1 | contig 14147 bp, 21 predicted proteins | sample 1575961 | NCBI WGS metagenome assembly OGWB01 (sample SAMN07581556, study PRJEB24739) | freshwater metagenome | place: Singapore | collected 2015-04 | reverse complement strand
ATTTCGCGGAGTGACTGGAGTTCAGACGTGTGCGCTTCCGATCTGTTTCCCAGTCACGATAGCAAAGAATTGATACGGTTACAGGCGTATCAAGAGAGCCAGCAGTGCGCCAAGAGGGTTTACTCTCGGCACAAGAAGCTGCCGCGCAAGAAAAAGAGCGTAGACCGCTTCGTCCTGGAGAAGCAAGGGCTAAGTTACCTGAGTTTGAGCGTGGCGTTGCATCGTTGTTAAAGCCGGGAGAAACCCGCGTCGAAGATATGCCTGAGTTTCAGCAGACAGCAAGCAAGTTTGGTTTGCGTCCTGGCGAAACAAAAGTAGATAGGATGCCTGAGTTTGAAAAGCCTGCTACGGCTGAGGCACAGCAGATACAAGAAGACATTGCCGCTCGGGAAAAAATTGCAAGAGACGCTGAACGTAAACGTGTAAGAGAAGTGCAGGCTATTCCTGGCGAAGCAAGAGCGGCTAGCGAGGAAATGCTAGACATCATTAGGCAATTACAGCTTGCCAACCTGCCTAACACGCGGAACCCTCTAACGACAAAACAACGAGAGTATCTGAAGAATCGTTTGATTGAACTTCAGAAACAAACTAAACCGCAACCAAAGGTAGGGCCGGATACTCGGCCAAAAGTACAATACCGAGGTCCATTAGCCCAACAACTTCCAACCGCATCTAGCCCTGAAGACATAGCAGCAAGACAGGCAGAGATTGACCGTCGCCGTCAGGAGGCAGGATTTCTCACAGCAGAACAGCGACGAGCTGGCATCATCAAAGTTGAAAAGCCAAAGATCGGAAAGGCTCCGATTCCTAAGCTTGTTGATCCAAGACCATTAACAGAACAGCAAGCTAACGCACGGCTTGGTGTACTGAAAGACATGCTTCAAATTGAGGGCGGCGATCCTAATAGCCTTGGCATCGTTCCGCATCCAACGGTTAAAGGTAAGTTTGCTATCAAGTCTTTCGACTTGCCATTTAAGTTATCCACGGCACAACAGGCTACGGCATTTGGTACGCCCGAGAAACCTGTTGTGATTGATCCGGTTGAGGCTTACGTCAACATCGCTAGACAAACAAACACACCAGCAGCACAAAGGTTTGTAAGGGATTGGGAAGCTGGGCGTATCCCGCGAGAAGATGTCCAACGTGCGTTACAGACTGAGCGTCAAGTATTACAGCTTCCTCCCCTGACATTCCTTGGTTCTCCTCCCGCAAAGATATCTCAACAGCCTATTGCTGGTCCGACGCTTCAAGGCGTTCGTGATGTGTTTGATCGCCCGGTTACAAATGTAGCGAGACCGCCCGCAAAGCCGTATGACTTGCCACCCCCAGTGCAGCAGTTAGGCGTAACAATATGGTTTATTGAACCAGGGCAAGTAGAGACCACTAGCAATATAGAACTTCCGGCTCTTAGTTTTTTAAATAACCAAAGCTTTGACCCAGTTGAGTATTACGTCCGTATGCTCACAGAAATGGCGGCAGTAGAGCCAACCACACAGGAAGAACGCAATCAACAAGCAAAGATCAAAGCGTTTCTTGGGGCGTACAACCAAAACAAAATACCGCGAACCTTTATTGAAAAGGCTTTGAGAAAACAAGGAGGCACGACGACTGCCCAGCCTCCGACGCAACAACCTCCTACCGAACAGCCGCCTTCGGAACAACCCGTAAGCGAAGAGCAGCCCATATCATTTGAGGAGTTTAAATTGCGTATGCCTGTTGCTAGGCAAAACGCAGAAGTCTTGGCGGCAAACAATCAAGGCAATATTAAGAAGCTTGGTGAAGCGTTAGCAAAAAGCTCTAACCCAGCTATTGCTAAGATTGGTGAACTAACAAAGCTTATTGTTGGGAAGGTAACGTTAAAGAAACCGACAAGGTTTAAGAAGGGTACGGCAGGGATGTACACATATATCGATGATTCCATCCAAATGGATCGCGATTATGCAGGCGATGAGCACACAAATGCTCACGAACTTGTTCATGGGCTTATTTCCAGATCGCAAAGATTCCCAGGGCCAAGACAACTTCGTTATGCAAATGATATTAAAACGCTTTACCAACATGTAAAAAAAGAACTTGCTAAAATAGGAATGGGGATTGGCCCTAAATATAAAACGCAAGTTTACGGTTTGACTAATGAGCGTGAGTTTACTGCTGAAGCGATGACCAACCCACAGTTTCAATACATACTTATGCAGATTCCTTACAAGGGCAAAAAGTCTGCGTGGGCGCAATTCGTTCAAGCGGTTGCTAAGTTATTAGGTATTAAAGATACCAATGCGTTAACAGAAGTAATGTCGTTAGTGGAAAGTCTAGCAAAGGTTGGCCGTCCAAGAACGACGAGGCTAGACCCGAAACTTATTGATGAGTCGGTGAATTTAGAGGAACGCGCACAGCAAATCCTCCAAAAGCGCCCGCCGCTCAAACTTGCGCCAGAAATTACAGAGGAAGAAAGAAGAAGGTTGCAAGAAACCTTTGCGCCAGACAACAAAACAATCATTGATAAAGTCAGAGGTCTTGAAGACCGATTCTGGCAGCGCATGGCGCAGAAGTTTGCAGATCAATTCCGTACTATAAAAGATTATAGTGAAAAAGGATACATGCAGGCCCGCCTTTCCAAGGCTATCGACGGAGCCGTGGAAGGACTACTGTTCTACGGCCAAGTCTTCAACGACGGCGGCGCATTAAACATCCGCTCACAAACCAAGGGTCTTATTGATATCCTTAAACCCGTAGGGCCAGAAGTTGATAACTTCATGATTTGGATTGCGCTCAATCGGGAAACCAATCTTCGGGCGCAAGAAAAGGAACCGTCAATACCTGACGATGTCCTTGCGTTGAAAAACAAGCTCAGCGCCGGGATGATCGGAAACCAAACCCGTTTGCAAGTGTACAACGACGTTCTGAGAGAAATGAACGCGCTGAACAAGTCTGTTCTTACGGTGGCTTTAAACTCTGGACTGATTGATCAGAACGCATTTCAACGGTTTAGTGAAGACATCTACTATGTGCCGTTCTACAAAGCCATTGAAAACGAGGATATCGAAGCGCCGATGCTAGCGTCTGGCCTCACCGGACAATACTTTTCCAAACAACTTAAAGGCGGCGAAAAGAAGTTTGGCGATTTGGTAGAGAATACCTTACTCAATTGGAATCACATCTTGTCTGCCGCGATGAAAAACCAAGCGGCGGTACAGACAATCAGGGATGCGTCCACGTTCATGATGGGAGACGAAGCTGTGGTAGAACCCACCACAGAAAAAACGGGCGCGGCAAAAGTGATGATCGATGGTCAGGCCCGATACTTCCGCATCAACGATCCGCTATTGTTTGAATCAATCGGATCCATCGGTTACATTGGTGGACAGTCCTATGCCATCGATATCATGCGCCCGTTCAAGAACCTTCTGCAAATGGGCGTTACCATCTCTCCACAGTTCCGGGTCAACAACCTTATCCGTGACTCGATATCGTCTTTAGCAGTAACGCCCATCAACAAAAATTTTGCAATGAATGTACTGACGGGCGTGTCGGTGTACAGAGAAAAAGGTGGCACGTTTATATCCGCGTTATCCGGCGGGGCGATCTTCAACTTTGGTACAGCTTACGAAGGCAACCAGTCCGTCATGATCAAGCGCCTAATCGAAAGAGGCGTAAACCCCGACACAATTTTGGATGACGAGAACAAGATTAAGAAAGGTCTCAAATTCCTGTGGGACAAGTATCAGGATTGGGGCAATGCCTCAGAAGCTGCCAACCGTTTGGCGTTGTACAAGCAACTCCGAGATCGCGGACTCAGCCACCTTGAGGCAACCTTCCAGGCGCGGGATCTGCTTGATTTCTCCATGCAGGGATCCTGGCCGACGTTCCGGTTTCTTACACAAGTGGTTCCCTTCTTGAACGCCCGGGTGCAGGGGCTTTACAAGCTCGGCAGAGACGGCATCAGTCCCACCGTGCGTGTGCTTTACAACTCGGCCACAGGCAGGGAAATTGAGGCCACAGACGCACAGAAAGCCCGAGCCTTCAGCACCGTGAGTATGGCGGTCGTGCTCGCCTCTATGGCCCTCTACGGGGCGTTTAAGGACGACGAGGAATTCAAGAAGCGCGACGATTGGGATCGTGACAACTTCTGGTGGTTCCGGCTACCGAACATGGATGTAGCCTTCCGCATTCCCAAGCCGTTTGAGATCGGGGCATTTGGTACTTTGGCTGAGAGGATTCTTGAGCAGATGTTTGATGAGGAAGCCGAAGGCAAAGTGTTTGGGGATACACTTGTCCGTATGCTTACAGACACTTTTGCCATCAATCCCACGCCGCAACTGTTCAAGCCGTTGTTGGATATTTATGCCAACGAAAACGCTTTCACCGGAGCGCCGATTGAAACCGAAGGGCAGGAGCGTCTGTCCAAACAAGAGCGTTACAACGACCGAACCAGTGCCCTTGCCAAAGCACTTGGAGGAATCACCGGGGCGTTCTTGCCCGAAGAGATTGAACTGTCTCCGGTGCAGATTGATCATCTTATCCAAGGCTATCTTGGCTGGCTGGGAGCAACCATCGCAACGACCAGCAACTATGCCGTCATGCCATTCAACGAAGGAGAATATCCTGATGCGAATTGGATCAACCGTGCCAGCCTGGGTCTTGCCCGGGATCTTCCTTCGCCCTACTCCAAATACGTTACGGCGTTCTATAAGAACGGAAAAGCTATCAACCAGGCATACGCAGACATGCGTCACTACGCCGCAATTGGAGAGTCCGAAGAAGTTCAGCGAATACTTGAAGAGCGCGGCGACAAAGTAAGTCTTGCCAAACTGTACGACAAGACCGCCAAAGAGATGGCAAAAGTGCGCCAGCATATCCGCGTCATCGTTGCGGATCCGCAGATGACCGGGGCCGAAAAGAGGGAAGAGATCGACCGATTGAACATGCTCATCGGCGAGATGGCGCAGAACGCCGAAGAAATCAGGCGGTCAGTATACGCCGAACAGTAACCGCAAGGGCATCCAACTCATCCATCTTGCGGATTTTCCACGCCCTTTTCTGACCGTGCCATCCAAGGAGAGAACCTTGGTGGCAGTCCTTGCATAAAGCCACCACAGCAAAGTGCAAACCCTGCCGGATGTGATGCGCATCCGAGGGAGGAGCGGCGTCGCACACCGAACAAGGCAGTAACTTCACCTTGAGGATGTGCGCCCGCTCTTCAGATGTTAATTGACTATTCATTCATCGGCATATGCTTGCTACGCTCCGCAAGCAAGCTTTGAGCCACCTTGAATACCTTCTCGCTGTACGCCTCAATCGCGGATACAGAAACAATTTCAAGGTTGATAATGACTGCGTGAGCATACCAGTCAAGCAGCGTCAAGTTTGCCACGGACTGCGCTCCATCGCTTGAGATGGTAGGAGTCTTGAGATGGTGGCGTCCATCTTGGTGTGTCGTCTGTCCAGGTTGGTTCATAATTTATTTCCTTGATGGTTGTGTTGCCATGAATGTCGGTGTGAACAACAATTCTCGGGGCGGGCTGTTTCTGCCAAGTACGAAGTACGTCAGTTTTCATCAGCATTCCTATTGGGGTGTTGGTTGATAATCATCGGCGTAATCAGGCGATCCAAGTAAACACATATGGGATCGTTCCGCACGCCTATAGTATTCAAGAGTGGATCGTCATGCACCGCAGTGATGATGTCGCGTAAAGCCTTGTTATATCCTGCGTTGAACAAGTCGTCGCCTTCAATAACCATTGTCACTGCATTCCTCACCAACGCCGCCGCTTTCCGAGATTCAGCAATCTTCCGAAGCTTCAGGTAAACGTCTTCCCGGAGATAGACTGAGTATGGAATGAGTCTTTTTTCCATGCCAAAAACTCCTGCTGTATTTCCAGAAGCCGTTTTTTTGCGGCCACATTAGTGCGAAGCTCAGACCTGGACGCAACCCCAAGAGACTCGCGCATCCAGTCTGAAGCTTCATCTTCAGTAGGTGTAAAGATGTTTCCTGTATCAATCAGGAACTGTGCAAACGCTGGATCTTTGCAAAGCATGGCTGCGGTTCGCACCGAGCCAAACTCTTTATCCCGATCCAGCGGTTGCTCAGAGTCATCAAGCCTGACCATGACGACTTGATATCTTGACCCCACGAAGTCCCGAAGAATCTCCTCGGGAACATCGTCGGGATGAATCGACATCGTCAAGATGTATCCATTCTTGTCCTGTTTGATGGAAACCTTCTTTCCTTCAAATTGCGACGTTTTCAAAACGGGATATCCTCATCACGTTTGGGCTTCTCCTCTTCTTCAGATCTGCCCTCGGTTTTCCCTTGGGAAATAAACGTCACGTTGTTGCACAGGATCTCCGTGGTGTGGCGTTCAATCCCTGACTTGTCAGTGTACTTGCCGTACTTGATAGATCCTTCCACATAGATAAGCTTTCCCTTGCGGACATACTGCTCCACAAGTTCAGCTTGTTTCTTGAAGAATACACACCGATGCCACTGCGTGTCATCCCGCATTTTTGTGGCAAGCGACAATGTCGCCACTAATCCGCCGTCAACGGTTTGTTTAACGACGGGATCTTGTCCTACATTGCCCATGAGCGCGACGCGATTAATCATTTGGCATCCTTCAGTGCAGACTTGGTTGTGGAAAAACGACCCATCAGTTCCTGATACACGGTGGCATCGAGGTTCTTGAGTTCATCGTAGATGTTTCTGTTCACACGGAACAGAGTCATTACCTCATCAACGTTAGAACAAAAACCCAAGCCGGAAATGGTGGCATCAGATACAAGGGATATCCAGTCTGCTGGCTGCGCCTCCGGCGAAACCGAAACAGAAATCTGCCAATCGTGGTCTGCCCCCTTCATGGATTTAACCCGCGAAGCTTTCTCTCCATCGTCGTCTTCTGCTGCGATGCAGCACGCAGCCATCAAGGAGTACCGCCGTGCATAAGTAAGAGCAGAACCGTAAACCTGAGGATCCGCCTTGGGCACAGGCATAAACATCTTGCCCGCCGACAAAAGCTCTCCCGACGTATGTAAAAAATTCGTCTCCACAACAACACCGTCACGATCCAGGTGCGTAAACTGCAAGACACCAATACCATTATCATTCAGGGCCGAAAGAACAGCCTCAATACAACTTCCAAGATCCGCATACTTCCGTTTGAAGTATGGGTTAGTCGCGTTCTTTAACGCCGGGCCGAATGCCTTTTGCGCCTTTACGAAGGCGGCGGCTAGATTTTGCATTACGTCTCTCCACTAAAAAAAGTTCAATTTCATTCAACATATCAATTGCTTCTGACAACTCATGATTGTCGGTCAAATACATCTCTACATCCAAAATAATGCGCCGTATATCGTAGCAGTAAAGTATGATGTAGTTGACTTCACTGTTGGACAGATTCATACGACCTCCACTGCGAACAAAACTTGTTGACGGCGCAGTACGACTTGCAGCGTATGCGCTCACCGGGGCGAACGGTGACACTGTATCCGGGTGAAAGCGCGGCTTCAGCTTCCTCTTTGGTGTTGTGTACAGATTTAGCGCGGACACCTCCTTCCTTGATAACGGCATAGGTTGTGGGGCGTTCCCACATTTCAGAACTTGTGCATTCGGGAAACTCTTCTCCTAACTGGAGTGCAAAATATCCTTCGTTATGTTTCTTGATGCGTTCGCTAACCAGTGCTTCCTTGTCCTCAAGAAGCGGTATCTCAACTACTGTGACGGGGGCCTGTGGATATCCCTCGCGGGTTTCTTTGGCAGACCAATCGCGGATGATGGCAACTACCCGGGCGCTCAGGACAGGAACTTTTTTGACGCGCTCAATCAACCAGGCATAGATGTTCAACTGATGACGCCATTCCTCTTTGTCAGACATGACAGACCAGGCGCTGGTAACTTTGTAGTCACTGATCATGATCCCGTCTGGTATCATTTCCTGAAGATCGATCTGCCCGGAAATTCTCCACCCCTCAAAGTCAGTGAACAACCTCTCCTCTACGACATGATTGGGATCTTTGCCAATCTCAAGGATCTTGTGTACTGCGCTCCCAAACAGACTCCATACCATCTGACTTGCATCTTCCTCAAGATCATCCCAGTGCTTCCTCCTGAGGTTGACAATCCTCGGCGCATTGAGCAATTCCGTCACCGAGATGTGCGCATTTCCCTTGCTGTAGGTCGGTCTCTCCAAAGCATTGACAAAGGTCTTGGGCAGGAAAAACTTGTTGGTGATACGCATGACACCCCCCAGAAAAACGTATCTTGACACATGATACGACCCATGTCAAGCGCCAAGTGGTATGTGATAGTAGTTAGTGCAATTGGCGACGATTGTTATAAATTTGTCTGATAACGTTATCAGTGAGGCCATGAGACGCGCAGCCCGGGTTGATGAAAATCAAGCACTTATAGTGAAGGCGCTTCGCGGTTGCGGTGCGTCGGTCAGGTTCTTGTCGGAGGGCAACGGGCTTCCAGATCTGTTGGTTGGGTACAACGGCCATACGATTTTGATGGAAGTCAAGGATGGCAAGAAGCCGCCATCGGCGCGGGAACTGACTCCCTTGGAGGAGGCGTTCCACCGTGACTGGAAGGGCGGGAAACTAGCTGTAGTGACCAGCACAGAAGAGGCACTTGACATCCTCAAAGGATGTGCTACCATCAAGGTTCGCTGAGAGGCGACGTACTCCGCACGATAGTAATGGGCTCCACACTTGCTGCGCGGAAGAAAAGGTGAGACGGTAATCCAGGAACGCGCAAGCGTAGACTGAGACGGGGCAGATCCGAAACAATCCGTCGGGCTCGCCGCAAGACCATGCCCGGGGGTGTCGAAAGGCACATGGTCTTCCTCCTCGTGAGGGGTGATACCTCCTCCTAACCTCAGTACTAATGGTTAAAACGAACCAAAAGTGCAGTGGGGTAGGGGGAGCCTTTGGGTGATAAACCCTTATTCTCTCTCTTCTGTACGGGCTTCTCGCGCCCGTTCGTTCTGCTCGATACCACAATCGGCAAGAACGTCCAAACCGGGGCCTATTCCTATAGCGCAGACCCCGTCTTTGTCGAAGACCCCCACGGTCTGGGATCGCAGCCACTGATACCTCGCGGCATCTGCCCGCAAACCGCTCAAAATCGCCCGTAGGCGCGTTATTTCATCGGCGGCGGCCTCTGCTACCTCCGATGAAACAAACGGCCCAGAAGTCCCGCTAATACGGTCAACAGGGTTCATCATAGGAATGCTCAAAAGGCCAGGAGTGGACATGGGTGTAGAGCGTATACCAGTTATCCATCATTGAAAGCTCTTCGCGAGATATAGGTTTGTACTTGGGTTTTTCTTCGCAGGAAAAAAGGCTGCACGGTTTGGTGCGCCGCATGATTTCATTGCACATACCAATGTATGCGGCTTTACTTTCTTCGTAAGTTGGAGTCGTGCAAAAGTCGTTTACAGATTCCGAGATAGTAGAAGGCGTCATCGATTTTCCTTTCGGCTTCCTGGTAGTTGTGGACATTGGCAAATTCGTAGCTTTGTTTAAGACAGACGTGAACATTTTGCAGTTCCGAACTAAGATCATAGAATGGGTTATTGTCAATCTTCATGGTCGATCCACTATTTCGAGCTGTTGAGAAAATATTGGACGTAGAGTGGAAGCATTGTACAAGGTTCCGGTAGCATAATCCACGAGGAACTTGCCTTTAAACTTTCCGTCAGGAAGTTCAAGGTAGATGAACCTTCCCTTTCGTATGTATCCGGTGAAGTCTTTAATGTAGCGTGTATGTTTTTTGAGGCCGTCCATTTTAAGCATGGAGGTTTCTTTGATGCACCCTTCCCGGGTTATATCAGACTTGTTTATGGGTCGCTTTTTTCTTGGGGTGAGGTTGGCGCTAATCGTTGTATCTCCCTGTCGATATACCATCTAGCTTTGCGTAAGTCTTCAATCTGCTTGCCTTTTAGGGAAGATCGCCATATATATTTTACAGCATTGCCGAGGTTGAAGGTCATATGTTCTGTTATTTCAATACACTCCACGCCGGAGGGGTGTGTAGTGTAGTGTTTGGGGTGGTTTACGCTGTCCACGGGCGCGGCCACAGAAATTGTTTCTTAAACACTGCTCCTCTGGCAAGGAGTTCCGCAGTGGTGAAAGAGACTTCTTTTTCTTTATTTGTCCCCGGCCCACACCAAGTATCAGGTTTGAGATAGTGTGGGTAATAGGGTATTTTGCCAAGCAAAAGTATTTTTTGCGCGGCGACTTCCTGCTCGCTATCAAGGTTTGGTTTGTTCACAAGACTCTCCTGTTTCAGATTTAATAACACGGCGATTGTGGGCAAGGCGTTCCATGTTTTCAGAATCCATACGCTGGCAGATATACCATGTTCCTATCTCCGGCCCAGGCTTATACCGCTCAACAAGTTTGTACCGGACGAGGGTTGAGCAGAGAATAAATTCCTCGCCGACGTATAGATCTCGCACGAATCGTTTGTATGTCATGCCAGATCCGGCTCTGGTTTCCAATCATCCTGCGATTTGCCTTGCGACTTCACAACGACGTACAACTCAAACTTTTTCCAGTCGTTTGAGCACTTGATGATTTTTAACGTGGCTTCAATTAAGTCATGGACATTCCCCCAGGAGTGTGCGTCGTTCTGCGCCTCCAGTGTAACTTCTAAGAAGGCATCCTTATAACTATGTTTGAAGTCCTGACTCATTGCTCACTCCTAGCACGAATCTGCCAATCAAGCTCTTGCAGCAGGTCCTCGATGCTGTCGCCGTGACCCGTTGCGTAGCCCCTTGCCATCATCCATGCGGCGACTTTCTCACGCTCTGCTGCTGCGACAACCGCTGCAAGACGTTCATAGTCATCGATGATATCGTTTTCCGCTTCAATGACATGTTTGAGCGAACTACCACCAAGATCCCCTAAACCCGCTTGCCTCGCCATTCTGATGATGTCGTCTCTATCCATGATTCTTTTCCTTTAGCTTGGCTTCGATAGATTTCGCAAAATCTTCCACGTTCTGATGTTCATAGCAAATGTGAAACTCCACAGCACTGCCACTCTTTGCTTTGTTGCATTTCCAGATTTCATCTGCCGTCAGCCCAGCCCATTCACGCTTTCTTGGTGGATGAACCATCGTTTCCCCTTCCCATACGGCTCCGCATACGCACGTTAGTTCACGCTTGGGTGGCGCAGAGTAGAGCGGCGTCCAGCGCGACCATTCTTTTTGCATGAACCCTCCGGTGCAAAACTCGCCTGTCTCTTTGTTGCGAAACGCCACAGGCTCTTGCTCCGGCTGCGCCAGCCTCTCTCGCAACGGTACTGCTGCATCTGTTGCCACTTTGTGCGGGTACATGGTGACTATCGGGCCACCGTCTTTAGGTTTGCGGACCTGTATCTTTGTCGCGGGGTTTTCGTACCTAGCCAACAATTCCAACGCTTCCAGCGCCTGCTGCATTAGTTCTCTGTCAGTCATATCTCAAGGCTTTCAATAATGTGGGCAAGTTCATCAATAACAGCAGTCGTCTGCTGTCGGTATTGATTGATGGACACACCAAGTGGTGAGGCTGCTGGCGACACTTCGGTATTGGCAGTTCGCATCGGCATTTCAGCCATCACTGGCTTGAGGCGCATGTACAGTGTTTCCACCGTTGCCTTCAGCAAGTTAAGCGTGGCTTGCATCTCAACGCATTGCCGATCAATCTGGCTTTTGGGTTCCTCAGTGCCTTGCTTTTGGGTCATGTTGTGTTCTCCACCACTAATGGCTTTTCCATATGTAAATTGATTCATGTTGTGATCTCCGCTCATATCTTCAGCTCCCCTATTGAATCGGCCAGCACGTCATTACCTTCACTTGCCGCATACTTAGCAGCCTCTTCAATCGCCTTGTTCCATATCGCCATAGCCAGTGCTGTATAAACATTCTTCGGGCCTTTAGCGCATAACTCCATATCGAGATGCGTGACGTTTAAGTCTTTGTCAACTCTTGCCCATTCTGTTGTTGGGTGAGCGAACACATGCGCTTCTGGTTCTTGATTGCTCATTATGAAACGTATACGCTCAACAGGCTCACCCATGACCGGCGGCGCATCCGGTGGAGTGCCGATGCCTACATTCCCGTCAGCGTGGTAAGTCAGATCAACCCTCTGCCACTCAACCACTTCCTTGCCGTCTTTAATTCCCTTAGTCATTTTGATTTCTCCTGCGAATGGATATATGTTCATGTGTTTCCCCTTGCTCGGATGGCGGCGGCGTTGAAAGCGAGTTCTGGAATTCTGTCGTTCATAGCCGAGCCTTTCCAGTCAGCACCCAAACAATTGGGAACATCAACAGCCGGACGAGCCTACCCAACACTGACGAACCGCCTTGAACGTCGAACTCAATGGTGTATTCACTTTGCTTATGCTTCATCTGTCTCCCCTTGCTCGTATGGCGGCGGAAAGCGCATAACCTTTGTCATCCCACGCACCACAATAATCTTCAACAACCTTCGCACACGCCTCACGCTCGGCAGCGGCGACAAGGGTGACGAAGCGTTCAAGAAATCCTTGCATACCTTGTGCATGGCTTTCCGATATACCAGCCTCCCGCGCCATGCGGATAATGTCTTCCCTATCCATGATTCTTCTCCCGCAGCTTGGCTTCAATGGCTCTTGCAAAAGTCGCATCAGTCCAATGCGCAGTCCAATCTCGGTTGTGACGAACGCTGTTTATTTCCTCATCCGTCAGCCCCTGCCACTGGTTCATCCCCGTTGATTTCTCGTAGTCCTCAAAGCATTCAGCCGAGTGCAGATTGGGGTTAGTGCTGCCGCAGTTGCGTCCGGCGCATGGTTGCATTTCATGTTGTTTCCCCCACTGACTCAGCGGCACACCATTCAGGTGGGCGTCATCAATCACGGTGCAATTGAATATCACAGGCTTCTGCTGTTCCGGATTTGGAGATGTATAAAGAGGGAAAACATCCGAATGGTCTGCGTACTCTTTCCCGACGATGTTGCGCCCATCGTGATAACAGAATGGCTTCTGCTCTGGCTGCGCCAGCCTCTCGCGCAGGGCTGCGGTGTGTTTGTCGATGAAATCAAGGTTGTCCGGGTGGGCAACCATGTCTCGCACACAGCACAACGCCTCCAGCGCCTGCTGCATCAGTTCTCTGTCAGTCATCTGTCTCCCCTTGCAACGAGTAGTGCAAATGCTGTTGCTGCCACTGCTGGAACTTGTCCGTTGCCAATGGCTTTATATCGCTCCACCCTGTAGGCCATCCCATCAGATATTCGTGAATCTCTGGGGTCGCTCGACCAAACACTTGTTTCCAAGCCCTGCAAGAAGCCCACTTTTGCATGGAATTGGCGCAATAGTTTGCTTTCGTTGTCGGGGTATGCAAGTAACCAATATCTTTCCCGTATGTGATCTGCACCCAAGTCTGCCGCACTAAGGAGAATTGCTTTGGTTTTGTAACCCATCTGCTCAAGGTCGTCTGCGGCTTGGTCGATTGCAACTCGGCTGACGTTTTCGGCAAAGACGCACCTGGGAGCGACATCTGCCACGACTCGACGCATTTCCGGCCAAAGATCATCTGCCGTGTTTTTTCCTGCTGCGGCGCTGCTGTAAGCCTGACAAGGAAATCCTCCAGTGACGACATCAACAATGCCTCGCCACGGTCTGCCGTCAAAGGTACGAATGTCATCCCATATCGGGAATGGGGTTCTAAAGCATCCATCATTTTGTCGCTGTGTAAGAACGCATCGGCAGTACCAATCCAACTCGACAGCGCAAACTGTTCTGAATCCAAGCATTTGCGTGGCAAGCAAGCCTCCACCAGCACCCGCGAAAAGAGCCAGCTCATTCATTATCTCCCCTTGCTCTGACCGCCGCCGCCATTTCTTGCGCCCACTGCCTGTCAATCTCATCACAGGCAAGGTCTGCTTGCTTATCCAGTGACTTAGCAATTGCCTCACGCTCGGCAGCGGCGACAAGGGCAGCGAAGTGAACAATCAGGTCGGGAAACAGTGAAATATCGCCTTCCGTGAACCCAGCCTCCCGCGCCATTCTGATGATGTCATCTCGTGTCATGTGTTCTTCTCCCGCAACTTGGCCTCGATCTGGTCAAACAGCTTTCTGGTATAACCCTTGATAGGCGTGTCTCCCCAAGGTCCGACGATCTCCTTGAT
>OGWB01000040.1_pt1 | contig 14266 bp, 38 predicted proteins | sample 1575961 | NCBI WGS metagenome assembly OGWB01 (sample SAMN07581556, study PRJEB24739) | freshwater metagenome | place: Singapore | collected 2015-04 | reverse complement strand
GTTTCCCAGTCACGATAAGGTATGAATACTCTACTTGGATGGGAAGTGATTTAAAGTGGGTAGATACTTTCCGAGATATAAAAGGGGAGAAAGCACTCAATAATTATTATAAAGCAAAAGCAGATTACGAGGAAAGAGATTTTCAACGTAAGATGAATTCATGAAATATAGAATAGTTGAAGAGTATGATGGAAGGTTGCCAGAATATTTAGTTCTGGATGAAAATAATAAAGTAATTGATACTTTTGATAGTATTGAGGGTGCTCAGATTTGGATTGATCAACAAAATATTCCTCTTGAATAATATTGTTTTCTCTTTATAATAGTAATATGAAAATGATTGATATGGTATTAACGTGTTTGGTTAATAATGATTACATATTAAATAGGGTAATTGAAGATGTAAATGAACGGTTTAATACAAAGGTAGATAAAGAAAAACTTATAAACTTACTATCCACCTATGAATGTACTCAAGATAAACATACTGCCAACGTTTGGTGAGAAAAATCAGAAAGTTTTTTTATACAGCAATCAAGACTTTTGTAAACGATTGTTCCATTGGGTTTACTCTTATAGTTATCGGATTTATCGGGGGAGTATGCTACAACATATTGTGGAATGTGTTCGTTACTTTTTTCAAGAGGTTCTTCTAAGCAAAGCACCTGTTAAACAGCAAGGTCCTAATACTTTGGAAGAATTACTCACCCAGTTTGATCTGCCTAAAAAGGAAAAAACAAAAGAAGAAGTAATTCGTGATTATCAAATATATCTTACTATGGCTGCATTAGAGTATGATATGTTGAAGATGGCCCCACCTATTAAATTTTACTCACACAACTGGATTGACTATGAGGGCGGTAAAGCCTATTATGATTGGGCCCCTTGCATTCTAAGGCCTGAGATACTATACTCTTGTTATGGCAAAAATTAATAGAGTAACTAGACAAAATAATTTCTGGCAAGTAGAAATTACCGCCGATGATCCTGATTGTAAATGGAATATTAATCCAAAATCAATTTACTATAAAATTATTAAAGCCACCAATATTAATGCGGCCATTCGAGGAGCGGCAACTTACTGTAATAGACAGATGGATGCATTTCCTGGTGTTTTCTTTTCTTACTCAACACAAAATGTAAAACCTTATTTTCCTGTAATTACTAACGCCTACGAAGAACGAGAAGAAAAATCTGTTGTTTCAAAGATCTAGTGGAATAATATACATTTCCCTATATAATTTAAACCATGGAATATCTATTTGAAAAGTACATTGATTTTAGTAACGATAAGGTTTTTTTAGGCTATAAAAGAGTGGTTGCCAGTAGCTTGGATGAAGCTCTAACTCTGGCAAAAGAAAAAGAAGACGAAAATATACAATTTGTATCTATTGCCAATCCGGCAAACTTTTAAAGTGACTTTTTTAAGAGATTTCTTTAGTTCTATATATTATTTTGCCCAAAATGGAGTCCTTTACATTCTCCATTTATCTTTTCACATTGTAACAAAGATATTAAATCTTCTGGGTAATGTTATTTTTCCCGCATTAGTAGATCTTTTTTACGAAACTCTTTTTGTTTTGATGATAATTTATCAAGGCTTTTGTGAAGTAATGACCACCCTCTGCATAAGTATGAGTGGAGGTTTTATTAAAATGGGTAAATTTTTCAATAATCAATCTGAAAAGCTCATAACCAAAAATTGGATGTGAGGTTTTTACTTTCGTTAACTTTATATTGGATTGGTGATATTCTAAGTAGAACCATAATGTGTTGGGGGGATGGATTTGGTTATAACATTTACCGAAGAGTAATGTTGTGGAGTGTGGAGCTCGATAAGGAGGCAAGGATATGGAAGCACGTAAAGAGGAAGTAAAGAAGTTAGAAGTTACTGAAAAGCAGTATAATCTTATAAACAAATTGCTCACCGATCACTATAAAGAGTTGAGTCAACCCACCGAAACCGCTAAAGATTTAACTAAAGAGAGACAAGAGGCTTATCGTCTTTTAGAGAAGTTACAGGGTGATAAAATATTAAACCGTTATGTATTAAAAGGAAAGGAGTGGATTAAGCAATGAGAAAGAGATTTAGTAGACTGAGTTGTGGTATATTAAGTATGGATAACTTAAGAGATGCGCTTTCCTGTATAGAAGAAGAATTAAACTTCCTTACAAGAAAGCGTGTCTCCACAAAGAGTTACAAAAAGAGTAGAAGAAGGAAATAAAGATTGCATATTCTATTCCTTACACCTATAATAAGGGTATGATGAATGAAGTAAGTAATGCGAGAGTCCAGCTTAAGTTGGCAGGAGAGACTTTTAGGTTTCTCTACAACAAGGAGAAGCAAGAGGTTTATAACGAGCTGTTCCCGGGTATTAAGATTGATAGGGTGAGAACGCTTTGTGGGCATACCATTCCTCATAATATTCTTTTGAAAATTGTAGAAGATAAACAAAGGGAATTTGAACTGGCTATTGCAAAGGCCGAATTAACCAAAGCTATTGAAAGCTTTAAATCCAAGGATTTCAGTGATCTCTTCTAATTTCGGAGGCCGACAATATCAGAGCACATCTGGTGCAGTCACAGTATCTGTGCAACGCGACCAGACCCAGGCTCGAGAGGGTAAGCCGATTCCCCAAAAGCAATCGGTTCATCATCGTAGTTTTACGGTGTCTACGTAAAAGATAACCGTATATTTTCTATGAAAGCTGTGGAGCAAATTAAAGATAGTTATGGTAATTTAATTGATATGTATGGGGTTTATGAGATTATTGAGATCAAGCAAGTAGATAAGAACTTAGCTTATCCAAGAAAGAAACAAAAGAAAAAGCTTATCTCCACACATTCTACCTTAGCATTGGCTAAGAAAGCATTAAAATGAAAACAAAGAATAAGATTATCAATTATTATGGTAATAGGGATAATAAGAGTGCGGCGGCTTATTGGCGTAAGAACAGTGGTTTAAAGTGTAGGGCCCAGCGCTCAGATAAGGGTAAAAAGCGTAGAAAATACTAAATGAATAGTAAGACAACTAAGTTCATTGGTCAATTCCTATCTTGGTATCAGGATAGCTTTAGTACTTCTGATGTGGTCACTCGCTTGAAGTTAGAGGAATTGGTAAAAGAGGCCGAGTCTATTCATGTAGAAGCATTAAGGGAAATAGAAAAGCAATTACAACAAACAGAGAAGGTTTATAAGAGCAGGGTTAAGAAAAAGCGCATCTCCCGTTATTTATAAGGCCGGAGGCCTTCCGGTTCCGAATCCGGTTTTTCCCCCCTACACAGATAATAAATAAACATAGTGAATAAAGACAATCATCTAATATTTGAGGCTTTTGAGAGTAAGTTTCTTCAAAGTAAAGGTATAGAAACCTATGCGGCCAGCCAATTGGAAAAGATGATTAAAGAATTAGAGAATCTTAGTACTGTAGTTCATATTTCTAAAAGCTCACACCTTGATCAACTCTTATCTAGGGTTAGAGATACTGCAGAGATGTTGATGTCTGAGAGAGGATCGGGTACCTCTGAGGATGCAGAAGAATCTTCTTTTAGTGCCAAATTAAAAGACAGAGAAAACGAACAAGATGAAAAACAAAGAGATGCAGAAGTGTCATCTGCTTTTCATTATAATCCCATGGAAGGATTAGAAAAGGCTGCCAATCAGATAAGAGATATACTTCAAGGTGCTGCAAATGATGAGGTAAGAACTGAACATATCATTAAGATGGCCCAGACTATTTTGGGTAGTCCAGAAGACTATGAACCCAATGAATATAGGAAGATGTTGGATGGATTGATTGTACTACTAAATCGGTTTATTGTAGTACCGATGAACTAAGACTTGAAGAACTTCAAATATTGGTTATTGTTAGTTGTATGTATTCTAACATTTGTAATAATAGAAGGTAAATGTACTATATCCTATCATAAAAGGGGAGATGGTAATTCTATTGTATTTGTTAGTATGTATAATAGTAATGTGGTTATAGAGGTAAGTAAGAAACGGACAAAAGGCAGTATAGAATGGGTAGAAAATCACTAAAAACAGTGGGTTTTTTACCAAAAATGAATGGTTTTTTATAAAGAGTTTCACAGGCGGATACGTAACTCGTTGATAATCAATATATAAAAACTGATATATAGAAATACTGGGGAATACAAAGAATAGAGTTGCCAAATTTTAAAAAGCACTTATAATAGGGGTATGATGAATGAGACATTAACTAAATCCGACTATAAAGTAATCCCTACTAACTTCACTAAGAAGGGCTTTACTTACCAACAAGTTAAGCGTGAAGGTAATCGTGCCATCTATAAGCAGACCAGGAAAGGTACGGAGATGTGTAATTTTGAGGTAGTTAAGTTAGGCAGACATAATGGTTATACTATGGGTGGTGTGTATATAGAACCTTCTGAGACCTATCCCGGTTCCAGTTTGTGGGGTATTATGGGCTGGACCTGTACCTCCTTAGAAGACGCACTTAAGCGGTATGAGGGGATTCAGTGAATACAGTACCAGACTTCTGGCCTAAGGAACGTGTAGGTCTTCCGTTTGAGGAGTATAATAAGCTTTCCGATGAGGCAAAGGCACTCTATAATACCATCTACGATTACTGTACCTATAGCTCGGACCCTCAATATCAGACTCTCCATAAGTTCCGTAAGAAGATAGACAGCTTCTTTGGTCGGGATAGGGCACTCCTTATAGAGTACTTCAATCATGATCCGGCTATACGGTGGAATGGTATATCGTCTGAGCCTTGGCAATACTACGAACACCCATATTAATAACCCCACGTAGCTAATAACCGCGGGGGGATAATAGCCCCGGGAGGCTCTATAGGATCCCCCTCATATAAAGCACTTATTAGATGGCCTTTCCTAATAAAAGCCTATATAATAGCTAATATGTCACATACCAAAGATAAACAAGTATATGAGAGCTTTATCTCAGACTACTTAGAGCATATCCAAGAGGCATGCGCTTTCTGTGAAACGGAAAAGCAGATCATCAAGTATGCCAAAGACCATATCTTTGAGTTTATCGAGGCCATTCCTGTTAAAAAGCTTATCCAACTCCACGACTACCTTATGTATATCACGGAAACCAAGCCCGATGTACGTATTCCCTCTTACTATTATTCAGGGGGTGATCGGATTATCTCCGTTACCCGCTACTTAGAAAAGTATATAGACCTTGAATTGGCCAAACAATATGCTTAGTACGGTGTTTGAACTCACAGAAAGCGCCCACGACCCCAATATAGTCTATGTAAAAGTAATGGTTTTAGGGTTAATGGCAATAATTAGTTTAGTTTTTGTATATTATAGTATCAAAAACCATTAATTGTTTGTAGTCAACTACTTCTAACCCACTCTAACTCCTTCATCTTATAACTCTAATTTGATGGGGGAATACTTTTTATGTAACTTTACCGTAAAGGAAAAAGTCCAGAGCCCCCTCCTCCTGCCGTAATCTTAAGGTGGTACATATAGTATAATGGAACTAGCAATTCTGTCAATAACAATTTTGTAGTTGGCTAAATCCAAACTTCCAATATAATATAGGGATGATGAAAAACGAAATTGAAAAGGTAGTTAGGGAGTTGAAAAAGGATTGTGAAACTGAATTTGAGGATAGCAATTATGAGGATGTAGTAACTGACTTGTATCCTTATTTGAAGAGGATTAATGAGATTAGTGGGTTAAATGATAATAACAAGCAAGATAAGATTTATGAGGAGTTGAAGGATTTTTGTGGTGAAGCCTTTTTCTTTATTGCTGAATGTATGTGGGCAGATTTTACTGATAGTTATATTGAAAAGACTGTTAATAAGATTGAGGAGATTTTGGTTGCCTAAATCTAAAATTCAGCCATAATATGTGTATGATGAAACAACAAAACAAACAAGATGTATATATAAGGGTTCACAACATTCATTGGAATGAAGGTCCTGAAGAAGGTTATACTGGTCCTGAATCATTCTGGTTTGTGGTGGATCATGACACATATAAAAGAGTCAAAACTGATCCTATTAACAAACTGGCCCTATTTCAAGAAATTGAAAACCAACTAGAAGATAGTGGTGAATATGGTGGTATTGTTTCTGACCTATTAGAATTTGAGTTTGTGTTGGAAGAAGAGTTCAAAGATGAGGATTCCATTAAGAGGTGGGGTCTTAAAAAGGGTCAAAACTTACAAGTAACAGACCTAATTAGGGGTTGACTAAATCTAAAATTCAGACATAATAGGAGGTATGATGAAACTAGAAAGAAAGAAACAAATTAGTGAACTTATTGAAGAGACATTCAATAATGTCACCAAACTAAATGACCTACTCAAGAAATCAGATTATGTGTGGGCCAGAAAGAATAGTGAATCTGAAAATGATGATGATTATGAATTGGCTGAATCCATTCTTGGGGTGGGAGAGAACCTTAAAGATTGGGGGAAGATGTTTGAATGAAAAAAGATAAAAAGAAGACATTTGAGGTTGATATTGCAGTCACCCTCTTTCTCACAAAAGAGGTGGAGGCAGAAGATGAAGATAGTGCACAATCTATTGCAGAGCATTCTGTCAAGACTAGTGTTGTAATGAATGCTTGGCAGAGTGGGGATTATGAGATTGAAGGTCATGAAGTAAGGGAGGTAGAGTGAATACATTCAAACCATACACACAAACTAATGTGGTAGACTTCTATAAGGAGTTGGTGAAGAGGTGGGCTGATGATCAGTTAGACCAACTTCATGAATACCCCATCACTAATAGGAAAGAAGCCTTGCAAAGACTGCTTGAATCCTCTTTAGATGTCTTCAAGAGTGATATTGAAGAGGAGATTAGAAAAAGAAATTTATCTTTTTTGGTTGACTAAAATCCCAATTCAGATATAATAGGAGTATGATGAAAAACAAACAAGAATATCTGTATATTGACTTATATACACACAAATCAAAATGGATCTCCAAAAAGGACTTTTTGTTCTATACAGTTGGAGATGAGTATGATGGTTATGATAGTAAAGGGTACTACATGACTTACAAAAATGAAGATGGTACAATTGAAAAGGAGTATTACAATTGGAAAGACAATTTTGATCCAATCAGGAAGACTCCCACTCACACTCTATATGTGGGTGAAGAGGTGATGTTAATTGACTTCACCAACCATCAATTTGGGGGTCCTAAATTACAGGAAGTTAAATAAACTTGACTAAATCTTAAATTCAAATACAATAACAAAATGAAAGTACAAACAGATCAGAGAGACAAGATAATTGATGTGTTGGAGCAGTTAGCTGAAGATGCAGGTTATGAGAGTTATGAGAGTGGTGGTATGGAGAATATTGATAATGTCTATCCTTACTACAAAAAGATTTGTAGGATTCTAAATCTCACCCACAAAATTTCCTAATACATCATAATGGAAAAGGCTTATTGTAAAAGATAAGTCTTTTCTGTTTTTATATAGAAAAATGTTCAGTCCAGTCCTCCCCCCTCCGGCCTTAATTTTCAAGGTGGTAGTTATATTGTATAGGGATTTAGGTTTTGGTCAATAACAAAATAGTATTTGACTTAAACCAAAATTCTACTATAATATAAAAATGAAAACAAAAAGTAAAAACGAATTTGATAGTTTTGAGGAAATTGAAAAGTTTATTTATGAAATTGGGGATAGAGATTTAGAGATATATTTTGATAATTTGAAGGAAAGTTATGGGGTTAGCGAATGGGGGGAGGAAAGGATTATAGAGGAGTTTAGTAAGTATGTGGTTAAAAGTGGGATTTATTTTGTTTGAATAAAAAGTAAATTGCAGGTATAATATAATTATGGAAAATAAAAAAGAATTGTGTGGTTGTAAAAAGGATAAGATTTTGAATAAAAAGATTAGGGAGTTGTTTATTGAGGAGATTGATAAGTTAGGGAAGATAGTGTTTAAAAATAAGGGAGAGGATGTGGTAAGGTATAATTGTGATAGGTATAATAATAAGTTGAAGGATGGGTATTGTGTGGTATGGAAAAGTAGTAGAATGTGGATGGAGGAAGGGATTGAAGATGTGTGGAAGAATATAGTTAAAAGGATTAATGAAATTGATGGGGGGTGGGAGTATAAGGAGTTTGATGGGAAGGTAGGAATGAGAAAAGTATATAGAGATAATGTTTGATTGAAATAAAAATTCCCGTATAATAGGAGTATGATGAAAAAAATATATTTGAGTGTAGATTGGATTAGTAGAAGTATTAGTGTTAGTACTAAAAAGGAGTGGGAGGAGTATAAGGAGTATTTGGTAGAAGAGAGTAAATGTGGAGAGTATAAGGATGGGGATAGTTTTGAGATTTATAATGAGGATGATGAGGAGAGTGGTGATGGTATGGTTGAGTTAAAGATTAAAGGGAAGGATTTGTATTGACCCAAATCTGAATTCAGCCATAATATGAGTATGATAAATGATACAGAGAAGAGTGAGAGAGAGCTGTTCCTAGCTTATACAATTGAGAACATTATTAATGGGCTCAAATATATTGGTAATGAAGTAGATCCAGAGAATACCCCAGCCTGGAATAGTATCAGAAAGCAGTTAGAAACTATTGATAATCAGGTTGATAGGCTGGTAAACAGGACAAAATGGAAATGAAGTTCAAAGCATACAACATAAAATATGATTTTAGTGGGACCAAATATAAACCCTTGCTCCCTAATAGGTTTGTGTTTGAGGTGGATGAGGGGTTTAATATTGAGGATGAGGGTGCAGATCTTATTACCCAACAAACAGGATGGTGTGTGAACTCTTTTAAGTATGAGGAGGTTGAATGAAGTTTAGTGAGATTTGAGTTGACTAAAACAGAAGTTCTTTCATAATAATAGCAGTTCCTTCCGCAGTACGGGTTTGACTAGCCCAATTGATGTACTGAAGCCCCAACGCCCAGAGTCTGAGGCGAGTAGAGGTGGGTATATTGTCCTGACTACTGTGCACGTTACTAGAGTAGGGGAGTCGGAAGGAGCTAACTCTTTAAATGTATTCTAAGAATCTCAAACGCCTGTAGTTATCAAAACCACCCCAGGGTGCGTAGGGATCAGGGGCAGGAGGAGTTCCTGCAGTCACTGTGGGGGCCGGACCAGTACCCTTACACTCATTACCCCAAGTAATAGGATCGGCTGCAGGGTCTCCGGGGTATTCACCTGGCCATGTAGGACCAGGAATAGCAAAATTTGTTGAGTAAATAGTGTTGCAGAAAGGACCCCCTCCAATCAAAGGTAGTTCAGTGATTGTCCAGAATACAGTAGGACCACCTGTACCTATTTGAATACCTACAGAACCATCTGCCTTCTCCCATGCCGGGTAACCTCCCACATCTGCCACCCTTGTATAAACACCATTAGCAGCTGTATATCCGGCTTCGGTTACTTCTAATGTATTTGGTACTGCCATGATATTATTTATATTTCTCCCCCCCCACCCCGGACTTACCTTTTTTAGTTGACGCAAACGGAGATTCAGCCATAATAGTAGTATGATGAATAACACAACTGAACAACTAGCTAAGGCCTTGACTGTAATGGTAACCGATCCCAAGATCAGAGGCTTCCTAGAAGATAACGATCCCATGGCTCTTAAACAAGCCCAAGAAGCTCTCAGGAATCATTTCAATAAGGTTGAAGAGGTTAATTGGAGTCCTTGTCCTACAGATTACATACCTACAGGACTCTCCGCCATTTGCGATGGCAAGTTTTATGAGTTGACTTCAACCCAAATTCAGCCATAATAGTAGTATGATGACAATGACTATCAAAGAAGCGGTTAAGAAGTACAAGAAGGCAGATACTTGCCGTTACTTCCTTAAATGTACCAATAAGGCCACCACCACCATCCCTAGCCCTATTCTAGGAGCAGTACCTGCTTGTAAGCATTGTGCAGACTTCTATAAGAGCAAATCATGACATACACAGTTACTTGGTATTCCATGTGGGCCAGACCTCAGGTCTGTGCAGGGCTCACCAAGCAACAGGCAGACACCCTAGTCTGGCAGGGCAGGGAGAGTCAGTACAAAGTTAAAATAGAAGAGTTTGAGACAGATGACGTTAACAGAACATCACTCAATTAACTCACCCCAATTCAAACTTTGTAGTTGACCTACCCCCAAGAAGCACCTACAATATGGGTATGATGAATAAAGAAGTTACTTACGAGATCTACGGTGAAGATGGTGAATGGCGTAATGTGACTGAGCCCGCTATTGGTGGTATAAAGTGGGGTAAGCGCGAACAGATTGGTGATGAAGTCCAGTCTGCCTATTACGATAACTCCTTCTATAAGGTGCCCTTCTATGGCCCGTACGATCAGGGTCGTATCCACCGTGCGCTCAACAGGTTATATCCAGCTCGCTTCAATAAGTTCGGTGGTTATACTACCGTTTCAAGCGTAGAGCAGCTTGATGAAGGTCATATTAAAGTAGAGATGTGTTATCACATCGGAGATTAACATGAGTTCACAATTAAGAGCATTCGAAGACACGCTATTAAACATACGAGATCTTAGGGAGCTCCAGGGATCCTTTGAGTTGTTCGTTAAAGAGAGTAACATTAGACTAGAAGATAAGAAGAAGCTCATCATGAACATTCGCTTCTGTGACAGTATCAACAGGTTACATAAACTCTTCTACAACAGTTTACTTAAGTTCGAAGGAATGCCTAGTTACTAGTAATTTTAGCGCCTTTGCTCATATTTTCACTAGCCCATAACGGTTGTAAGTTGGTGTAGTGACAAGCTATCCTTAATTGTTCTGAATCATGAAGATCAAAACTAGCTAGCGGTTTAATATGATCAATGTGCCACAGACCATGATTATCCCAAGACATCCCAGGTTTAAACAGGGATTCTATATGTTCTCGTGCATGCTGATAACTGCAACCTAACAGTTTACCAATAGACGCACCTGCATGGTTTTTATATCTTTTGAGTGCATCCCTCAATCTACCACGCAACTTGCATTTTAATTTGAAAGTTGGATCGGTTTTTAATTTGTTTCTCTCGTATTCTGTTCGAATAGGTCTGAGCTTGTCTTTAGTGTTTATGTACCATGTATGCATAGCTTGCTTTTGTTTTTCAGGATTATTCTTTACAAACTCTCTTGACTTAGTTAACCATTTGTTTCTGTTAAGAGCATAATCTTTTTTGTACCATACTTTATTGTATTCTCTCACTCTATCTTTATTTTTAATGTACCAAAGTCTTTGGTATTCTTTGCGGTTAAAGGGTTGTATATTATCTTGTTTCATCGTATAATTATTTATGGAGCTAGGGTGTTATATTCCTGGGACAAACCCCAGAAGTATCTTGTTTCATCGTAAAAACATACACCCTAGCTCCTTTTTAGTTGACTCAAACCCTGATTCATATACTATAGTACTGTGAGTTGGGTAGCCCGTAAGCTTAGTATGTCAGATGATGTTGATCATGATCAGGTTATCAAGGAATACTTTGATAAGAAAGAGCATAAACTACTTGAAGAACAAGAGATTAAGAAGTTCTGGGAAGAGTATGGTGATGAATACTATACAGGAGGTGAATGATGGATAGGTTTATGCAGTTCTTGTTGAACGTGTTAGCTAACCTGGTGGCTCTGGCCATCTACGCACTAGTGAGTATTACTATCTGGAAGAGCATTTGGTAGTTGCCGTTAACCACAATTCCATTATAATAGGTGTATGATGAATAACACAGTAACAGTTGAATTGCCTCGGGCTGAGAGGTCTGAGGATAGTACAGGAGGTAGGGTAGGCTATTGCATCGGCACCCTTCTTAACCTCAAACAAATGATGCATATCAATTCAGGTAAGGGTGGGGAGGGGGTGTTCTCTCAGTCCGAGCTCTTAGCCCAGATCGATAAGGTTATCGACAAGCTAGACCAGATCACTTACCCTTACGCAGTTTAAGTTAATGAAGCACCCATATGATGGAAAGAACCAAGGTCTTACTCCTACTGAACTGGATTGTAAAAAGATTAAATGGATGGTCGACAACTCTCCTGAGTGGGATGTTGAGAACGTTGGCTTGGAAGATTACCTTGAAACCGTTCCTGACTATCCCACGGACGAACAGGTGGAAGGCTACAACCATCTGTACGTGGGACCTGTTGCGAACCCTAAAAAGAAAGAGCCTGTAAATGACTAACTCAGACGAACTACGAGACATCTTTGCTGCACTTGCCATGCAGTCATTGATCAACCAAGAGGCTGCCACCCCCAAGTGGGTGGCCCACCAAGCATACAAGTACGCTGACGCCTTGCTTGACGAAAGAGATATTGTCAGCGATAATAAGGAGAGTGAGAAATAAATGAGTACTAATATTACCGGAGAGGTGACTCAAAAGCTTGTCGAGGCGTTTGAGTTCTTTAATACTGAACTTGAAGCAGGCCTGGATACGCCTGTCTTCACCTTGATACCCAATCGTGGTCGTCAGTCCTATTATGGATGGTATTGGGCCAATCGGTGGAAGGATGGTAAGAAGAGTCTCCCCGAGATTAACATTACCGCTGATACGTTAAAGCGTACAGTAGAAGATGTATGTGAGACTCTGATTCATGAGATGGCCCACTACAAGAATAACGTCAATGATATTGAGGACTGTAACCGTAACCAATACCATAATAAGCATTTCAAGAAGCAGGCTGAGGAGTTTGGTCTTAAAGTGGAGCGCATGAAGAACAAAGGCTATGCTCGTACCTCTCTGGATGACAAGGCCATGACGCTGGTGAAGAAGTACAAGAACAAGTATTGCAAGGATGACAAGAATCCCTTTCATGTGTATCGAGTGTCAGAGGATAGTATCTCTGTTGTTAAGAGTAACAAGCGATTCATTGCTGTTGATCGTGACTTGGCCGCTGAAGTCGAACAGATGTTTGGTGATCAGACGTTGAGGGAGACGGTAGAGAACTTGATGCGTAGTGCCATCAGTGAATGTCACGTGTATGCAGCCCAAGGCTAGTGGTAGTCGGTACTCTGAGCTGGAGCAAATGGCCTAATGAGTGTAGAGACGTTCTTGGCATTGGGTGTGACGTTGGCTCTATTGACTTTGTTATTGACCATTCGTTACTAATCTACTATCATTATAGTAATGTCTGTACAAGATGTTGGTAGTTACTTCTTAACTAGAAAGAAGACGATTGATAGGTATGTGGAAGGTGAACATAGGTGGTTCGGTGATGTGGAGACATCTACACTGGTGGAGAGTCTTTCCATGCACCCCTCTCCTAAACCATGGTACCTTCTAGATACCAATGTCTCTCTAGAACCCACCATGGTGTCCAGAGACAAGACAGTCTAATAGAGACAGGGGGCTATATAACCCCAGTACGGAAATCCTAGATATACAGTTTGACAAAGTGTGGTTTCTAACCCCATGCTCCAAAATTTTTTGCAGATTTTTTGTAGAATTTAGCCAATGGTTTTTAAATGTTAGTCTATAATATTATCTAGGTGCTACAGGGGATTGAGGTCTTCGAGATACCATTTGATAACCATACGGGGCTGGTAATTGATTACCAAATACTTTACCTGGCATAACTTGACCCGTGGTTTTATTAACATAAGGATTCTGTGTTATTTGACTCGTTAGCTGCTGACCGGTTTTATTGAGTGCATACTCCGTATTAAAATTGTTTATTACCTGCTGCAATCTAGCATTTCTTGCATCCTGCATAGCATATTGTTGCTTCAAATCCATCCCTAGCTTACTCAAGCTGTTTATCACTGCCATTTTTGCCTCTGGTGGTAATCCAAGCATTTGTACCACGTTGTCTGCCATTTGATTTACCTGCTGATTTGTAAAAGCCTGTTGACCTACTGCAATTGGGTTCTGTGGGGCCTGTTGACTACCAGTTACTGCACCGGCCAGGTTTTGTCCTAATTGCTTTGCACCAGCTACTGCACCGGCCGCATAAGGTGCCACACCTTGTGTCATACCCTGAAACCCCGCGGCTATAGGCCCTTGTTCACCTAAAGGTATTTCTTCCTGCTCTTGCTCTCTATTTGTAGAAATTCTATCTGCATCCCTAGGAAGATCCTCCTCTTCATGTTTCTTATTAGCATCATATTTGATTTGATCTGCCATTTGTGGCCAATAATCTTCTTTAAATTTTCTTATAACAGGATTATTATGTAGTTTTAGAATTCTAAAATAATCTTTCTCCGAGGCGGCTTCTTCTGGGTTCATAACTATATCCGAAAGTAAATGACTAAATCTCATTACTTATCGTGACTGGGAAAC
>OGWB01000037.1_pt1 | contig 14618 bp, 18 predicted proteins | sample 1575961 | NCBI WGS metagenome assembly OGWB01 (sample SAMN07581556, study PRJEB24739) | freshwater metagenome | place: Singapore | collected 2015-04 | reverse complement strand
AAGACGGCATACGAGATTTCGCGGAGTGACTGGAGTTCAGACGTGTGCTCTTCCGATCTGTTTCCCAGTCACGATATGTTCCTATTATTATGGCTGAAATTAAGTCGAAGTCAAGATCTTTTTTGTACTTGACTATATATTGTGTTCAAGTATAATGATTGTATGTTAGTAAAAAATGTTCCACCATTTCCTATTGGTTTGAAGAAACCAAAATTAGAATTGCCTGCAGAAAAACAGCGAAATCGTTTTGGCAGAATGGTATATGGTCACAAGACAGCCGGGGCTATAGAGATTATGACTAAAGATTGTTGGGATAATAATAAGAAGTACTTCATACCCAATGGTGCACGAAGCTGTGTAAAAAACTTCTCAAAAGTAACTTAATTAAACAATAAATATCTTACCATGTTCGGTAAGATATATTCACGTATATTGTCGGAAGAGTTATCTCAACTAAATGAGGCTATTATAGAGGAAAAGAAAGGTGCAAGATGTACAAAAGTAACTGGGCAACAATCTTCTTCGCGCTCGGATAAGAAATATATGAGATGCACTAGAGTTGGTGGTAAACTTAAAAGAGTGCACTATGGGGATCCAAAGAGACGTATTAAAAAATCTAATCCCAAGAGACGCAAATCATTTAGAGCTAGACATAAATGTTCTTCTGCCAAACCTGGTACTGCCAAATATTTTAGTTGTAAGAATTGGTAATAAACGTTGATTGATATTAAAAATGCCTTTATATTAGAGGCATGACAAAGCGAAAAGAGTATAATGCGATTACCAATAAAATTGTTAATACTACTAAAGTATTAGCCCGTGGCCAACGCGTTCCCGTTGTTGAGTTAAACTTTAAGCCAGATGGGTTTCAGAGAGATGGCGGTCACCAAGTATATGTCGATTACAAGTGTGCTAAAGAACTTATACAAAAACTATCTGAACAGGTAAGAGAAATAGAAAGTAGTTATTATCCTTATGAAATGTTTGATAGGATAAATAAACGTGTAAATGAAGCACTCCGCTCAGAAGAAAGCTGATTTAATAAACACATTTTTTGATTTTTTATATAAAGATGTAGATAGTGATGTGGGGTGCATAATGCCTAACAATTATACTTTTAAAACACCCCAGCAGGTGATAGCCTTTAATATGGATTTATATGATGCTTTTCACGGTGTCAACGGATGGAATTATAATTTGCTAACTGGCCGATTAGAGAATTCTAAGCATAAAAATTAATACTACATCCCCCATAATCATTTACCCCGGATACTGCTAAATTTTCTGTGTAAGTATGATTGGGGTCTATATGTTTGGCTATAGGTATATTACAAGATAATCCAGATGTAAGCGTTAATTTTACATTTGTATCCGAGTTTGTTAAATTGTGTATAAAAATTTTTGAAGATATAAAAGATGGATTACCTGAAGTTCTAGTTTCACACATTGTATAACCTGATCCTGGATTAACGTTATATGTAATTACCGCAAATTTTGGGTATATTTCTACAGAAGTTAGAGGTGGTAATCCTCTGTTATCTGGAAAAGCGTCAGAGGTGTCTCTATATTGTATTCGAGTTACTGAAACGGCCGGAAACCTACTATCACCGATAAGTTCAACAAATTTACCGTATTCTACGGTTTGTGAGTTCTTTACAACTCTTGATTCAAAAGACATATTACCCCTGATCTTCCGTCCAAGAAACTCTTGCCCGGGTTAGAGCTTTGTAGTTATCAAATGTTTTTATACTAACAGTTAAAATATCCGGACCATCAGGGTATACAAAGTTACCACCTATTGCACTATTCCCTAAATCTCTAACAACATCGATGTTATAATCTTGACTTATATATGTGGGGTCTTTATAAGTAGTGGTAGCAGGAGTTCCGGGGGCTAAGAAGAATGAGCCTATTAAGTCACCCCCGGTACCGGAAATCGGAAATGTACCGTGAGTGGTGTGGTCCCAGTATTGTGCAATACTCCCATTTCCACCGGGTTGCCACCCCGAAGATGTTTTAAATAAAGTTGTGTCACAATTAAGCCGTATAAAAATTTGAATAGGGTTAGTGGTAACCAAGCCTATACTTTTCAATCGCATAGAAGAATGGTTAATAAGATTTCTCACACCAAATGGTGCGGTAATACCATAATCAACAGAGGGGGCAAGTCTAATGCTTAGAACTGCTGTTTCATTTTTATCCGCAATCAAATAACCGTCGGTCGATCCGGTGAACAAATATGATTTATCTTCAGTAAATCCACCGTCGATTAATGCGGCAACACCCCAATGACTTAGGGCAGGTGAACAATTTTGATTATAAGAAAGGTAGCTATCCCCCTCATTAATTGCCGGTACGGTTAATAAACCATTGGTATTTCTATTTCTAATTACTAAGCTAACATTATTACCAGATTTACCACCTTTTTCATATTCAATATATTCATTTTTAACTATAATTCTTCCCTTAGAAGGTAGATAATAAGCATCTTCCTCAGATACTTTTAATATATTTTGTGAACCACCGATGTAGACGGTTAAACTAGAAGCTACTGCAGGCTTTATTTTACCGAAAACAGATTGAATTTTTGAAGTATATTGTACGGTAGTTTGATTAGTTCCCCCATTATATGTAGAGTTTGCTGGCAGCGTAAATGTACCTAATATGCCTTCTTGACCTTGACCTACCCCAAGTGAATCTGTAACCGTGATTTGTGTACCTTGGGTAAGTTGAGAAGAAAAATCACCGTTAACTTTAAATTCTACCGTTTTTGTACCGGGAATTCCTCGAGATGTACCCGGAATTACATCTAAATTTGTATTTTGTGCAGGGATACTATTAACAATTTTACCTCTTTTACTACGACTGGTAATTTCAAAGCGACCAGGTAAATTACCCGACCTCATATACGCTTTATTATTAACATTATTATTATAAAGTTCGTGAAAATATATAATTTTACCCTTATTAGATCTTATTCCATAACGTACTTTGCCTGCACCATACCAAGAATAATCAATGAACACCATTTGCATTCTATTCAAGTCAACAGTATAACCAGAAGGTCCCGTACCATCTAACTTATCTAAATTAAAATCGCTCTGTCTAGTACGAAGTTCTTCAGTTTTATTAACAATTATATTTTGTATTGTAGGACCTCTATAATAAGGAGATATATTTAAATTATTATCGTCTATAATTTTATTAACAAGATAGGATTGACCTCTAATTACTATAAAATCACCTTCGGTTAATTGAGATTTAAATCTACAATTACCATCATAACTTGAAAGTAAAGGATTGCCTAGAGTGGCTGTCATAGTACCAGCTAGAGGTGTTGTACTTTGTCTTTTTATACAATAAAAATCTTTACCATCATATTCGAAAAATATACCGTTTTGTTCATCAAACATACCCGATCTTACGGTAGCATCATTAAAGCTTTTAACACGAACTACTCCGATTCCCCCGGGATTTAAATCTGATGTAGGAAACGGATTATTATCACTTGCCGGCATCCTTACCTTAAACTGCTTGGAGTTTACAACCTCAGAAACCGCAAAAAACCCGTTGTAGGGGTTCCGGGAGGCTTGAGCACTCAACACAAACCCGGCAGTTTCAATATATGCGGATTCTCTAAAAGCATCAATAGGTGAAAATCCATGGTACTGGACTGTATCAATAATAAAATCATAAAAATTATATCCCCGGGCCGTAGTATTTGTTGCTGCTAAGGTACCGCCCTGGGTCCCATCTAGTTGTACCCAATTACCCGTGGAAATAGCTGAAACTGGAGTGGAAGTATTTTGATAGGTATTTGCACTTAAAGTACCATCCCATAAAGTCCAATATTGGGTTCCTGCATTATTACCGGAAAGATAGATTTCATTTCCACTAGGCCCATAAAATGTGGTGGATTGATTGGCTTGATAAGAGGTGTTAATATCGTAATCTCTTGTATAAGTTCCATTAGAAGTAAATTCAACCCCGGAAATTTCAATTTTAGAAACATGTACACTATTATCGTATTGTAGAGTATCAACTGATGTGTCATTTATTTCATAGACGGGTAAAAATAAAATACCGGTACTAAATTGAACAGATTTACCGGATTGATATTTAAAGTATTTTCTTGTCTGTCTTACAATCTGCGCATTTGGTGCAGATGTACCTGGATTAATCTGTACCCCTCCATCATAATACCGGTGAATAGCAACACCCTCTGTTCTTGAATACAAAAGACCAGAAGAAGGTACAATTTGTGTGCTAGTAGAGAAATTTGAATTTACATTAGTTACATAGGTTGCACTAGTTTCTGATAAAATTGTATTTACGTTAAACGTACCGCAATAACGTGCAGTGGGTTGCAAAGAATCAGCAATAATAATGGGAGAATTTTTAAATAGACCATGGGGGTATTTAAAATCAATAATTGCATTTTTTGTACCTGCAATACTTACAATTCTATTAAAAGGTATATTAACGTTTGAGTAAAGTCCTCCGGTAAACATAGCCGTATAAGGTGTTTTTTGATCACCAACTAGTGCGGTAGGCGATTTCGTTGTAACAATGAATGAGAATTGACTTGGTACTTCTGTTATAATATAAGCACCATCTACATATGTAGTATCCAATGAATCTTTAATAACAATAGAGTCTCCGGTTTTAAAAGGAATTCTTGGTGTTATATTAACTGTTACTAAGACGTCTTTATTACCAGGACCTGTAGGTATAATTGAAGTTATTTGATCGGCAGTAAAAGCCGGTTCGTTTGCACGTGCAAAAACACCGGGGTAATTATTACTCGTAGTTAGAAATTCCCATTTTGAAGATTGTAAAGAATATTCGAAATCAGTATCAATTAAGCTTTGAGGGTTAGAAACTCTAAACTTTTCAACCGCATCTTTAGATGAGTCTACTGGCTCAATGCCGTTAACGGCAAGAGATCTCAAATATCCTAAATCTGTTTCGTAAGCCATTGACCCTTAACCGATGGCGGGGGATCCGCCGAAGCGGGCCCCGCCACCGGCGCCCTGAGTCTCTGCAGACTCTTTCAATAAATATCGGGCGCGACTTTGGTTCTATAAATTTCTTTATAGGTCGGACTATATCTTCACGTGATGTGCTGGACGCTCGGGCTGGTTATTAAGGTAATCCGTTTTACCTCCAGTAGTCTCTACACCTTCAAAGAGATGGCTCTTTGCTTGGCTCGGTATTCCCATAGTTTCCCTTAGGGTTCACCGAATTCATCCAGTATGGGCCTGTAATATAATTATTCTAGCGCAGTGTTACCTCCTCTGTACCATTTAGTAGTTACTATCCTAGTACGTTGTGCAAAAGTAACGGTGTCAAGACTACCATCTGGATTACTATTTGCAAGTTTACCTATTCTATACACTCTACCTTTTTGACGTGTAGTGTAAAATGGTTTTGGCGAAAACCATTCTACATTATGTAAATTATAGCCTCTATATTCAGGAGCCGCATCACCATAAAAAACTATACTCCCATCATGATCGTTAATGTGGCACATATTTTGTAAATATCGCCACACCACCTCAACAAAAACTATTTCGTATTCTTTTAATTCTACACCCTTAAAACATTTAAATAAAAATTCGTCAGATAAACAATCAGGTCTACCGTCCTTAACTATATTTACTATTGTAGCATTTTTCCATTGATGATTTTGCCATTTATACTCTTTGCTAGGAAATTTTCCTCCCTGGGCATCAATGTTTTGAATAGGCCAGCGATTTAAATTAGCAACTGTATTATTGTTAAACCACTGCTTTGCTTTAATTTTTACTATAGCAATTCGTTCTGGATCTCCACCTCCAATTGGTTTATTAGGATTTCCTCTAACCGTCCAAGTAACCCCGTTTATTGAGCTTGCCTCTCTTAAAGGCTTAGTAGTAGTGCTTGAATACCCCGTTAAATTAAAAGGTCCCCCAGGAGGGGCGGGTGGTATACTTGCAGGGCGGGTTTTATACTCCCACCTGTTTAAGGAAGTACTATAATTAATTATAGAATTTGCAGACCCTCCAACTGAATATGTTTCCCTATTGCCTACCCCGTCTAAATTTGCAATTCCATTATATCTAAAAACCTCTGTTAAAGGATATGCTGAAAGAGTTAAAACCCCGGAGTAACTAGAATTAACGCTAAATTGAATTAATGTTTGATTAGTTGTACTATTATACCCACCATTTCTTTGTCCCATGCGAGTAGCTAAATATTCAAAAGTACCTTTATTATATCTAAAGATATATCTTCTTAACCCACTCTTTTGACCTTTAGTGTTATTTCTTGCTTTGTTAATACATGATTTTACATTATCATTTAAATCGCCAGGGTATATTAATACTTTTTTCTTTCCTTTAAAAATAGGGGTCAATGGCTCTTTATTTTCACTTCCAACAAATAATCTGTAATCTATATTGCTCATGATGCTATTAAAGTTTTTGAAAATAGAGTACCAGTTTCTGTAACAGCAAAGGCTTTGTAGTAACCGGGACCAGCCCCTGCATTAGTAAGTGTTACAGTGGATAGTAAAGGTATATTTGTTGTATGATACCAATACGAGCCAAGTTGTGTTAATAAAAATGGTTGAATAACCCTAAAACAGAATTCAGTTTCATTTGCATTATAATGTATTCCTGCTGCAATAATATGTGATTGACTGGAAACGGTTGCAGTAATTGTCCCATCAACATTAGAGCTAACTGGAGTAGTAAGTGTAGGTTTATAGATTCGTTTTATATAACAAACACCGCCTATATTCGTATTATAGTAATGTACATCTTGGTAAATTAATTCTTTTGGTTTTTGAGGTCCGCCAATAGTTAAACCTTGAAAACTGTAATTCGGTACACCAGGATATCTAGCTCTTTGAACCGTATCATCTTTATACACATTACGTAGATATACACGATCTAATTCATCATACGTGTAAGTAACGGTTCCTTCAACAGGGGTAATGTTCATTATATCATTCATATTTATTATATTGTATAGGTAATTGTTAAAAATAGTGTATCGGGGGCAGGGCTATAGGTAATGGCATTTAAGCTACCGACAACCCATAAAGGATCGACAACAACACCATCGGGAAATATAATATCAAAATTACTTTCTGATTCTACCGAATAAGTAAATAAAAGCTTTGAATTAGCACCTACTAAATTAACATCTCCTGACCAAATTTGTAAGTATACTTCAGTTCCAGGTAAAGAAGGGTCAGAGGTAGTATTTAACCCTTTAATATTTTTTAAATAACCGCTAACTCCTCCAAAATTTGTAAAAAATTTACTTGTTAAAGCAGTTGTTGCAACAGTAGTATATGCTTTGGGAATTAAGTAGGAAGTGTTAGACGAGTTTGCAGTTAGTAAAGTATTTGTTTCTGCTAATAAAGCTTCAATATCTGCGACATTTACATTAATATTTTCTGCAGAAAGAGATACTTTTATATCTTCGGGATTAGTTAAATATGACAAAACCGCATATTTTGGATATACATCTACAGAACTTAAAGCTGTACCAGAATCTCTATAATCCCAACGAGTAACAGAAATAGGTGGAAATCTGCTATCATTTTGTAGCTCAACAAACTTTCCATATTCTACTACTGCTTGGTTTCTTACCACATTAGAGTTTTCCGCCATAATAATATTTATGTTTTAATAAATAAATATATGGCAGTAGAGATAATAAAAGTTGACACATTGCAAACAAGAATTTATCAATCTTTTGTAAATTTAACCGCCGCTGATAGTACAAAATACCCGGCTACTACTTCTGTAAGAATTGATAATACTACAAATCCACCACTTACAACATATTTTGTTTACGACACTTTTGCGTTTAGAGTTAGTGCAGGTTAACGCAATTCGCCAATTTTTTTAAAAGGTATTTCTCTTCCTTCTTTATCAGTAACTGCTTCTCCGTCAACATATCCAATCATCTTACCTCCTGTTGTCATAACAGGATAGACTCTTTTTTCTCCCAAATAACGAAATCTATGACGAGAATTTCTGTGACCGGGTGTACCGTGTCCAACTTTAGCGGGAGCTGACATAAAATGATTTATATCTTGACTATATAAAATCTACCAGTATAATAAGTAATTATCGCGGGGTAGAGAAACCCGGTAACTCATCTGGCTCATAACCAGAAGATTGTTGGTTCAAATCCAACCCCCGCTATGTTCTTTGACATGGGGCTGACTGGAATCGATTGAATAGTGTGGTTTATGAGAGCAAGTATTGGGGCATTCCAATATAAAATAGCAAAACTATTAAATGCCGAAGATACCTTCGACATGGCTATGAGTCTTGAAGAGGCTGATGCAATTCTTGCATCGACTGGCTTTGTTGATTCAGAAGCCGAACTCGAGTTAGTTTAACTCGATCGTTTTACTGTAGATTAGAGCTGGTAAGGTAAAGCGTGTTACAAGTTCTCGACCTGAAATGTTTTGGTAATTGGTATCAGGCGTATAAAATTACTATATATAATACAATTTTCTTAATTATAATATTATGAACTTTAAATTAAGATAAACTTGTAGGGCTTATAAATGAAATTCTTCAAGACGAGGGTTCAAATCCCTCCAGCTCCATGATAAAACATTATGTCAATCCATAGGATATATCGTCATATTCGTTTGTACGTATTGTTGAAAATTTAGCAGATAAAGGCACGAAGCCTAATTGGTTGTCTCGAAGCTGGGGTGGGTTAAAAGAAGTATTACCATAGATCGAGCTTGAATAACCAAAGCAGTGCCAGATGTTATTTGCAGATAAGGCAAATAATGCATAATTCCTAGTAAGGGGCCCGGCTTCACTAAACTCTATATCTGTCCATTCACCGGAAAGCCGTTGTGTAAATATTTTTGCAGAATTACTAAGAGAATTTGTATAGGGTGAAATACCGTTAGCAGCGCCAGTACCAAATATTTTCTTACCAGATAGAGCGAACACCCCAGGAAAGAATCCAGAAATAATTATCTTATCAAAGTTTGCTATACCAAGAGATTGTGTTTGAGGCTGTATTGTAAAGTTGCAACGTGTAAAGTCAAAAATATATTGATTTGTAGTACCATAAAATGTATTACGTGTAGGAGGAGAATCCACACTACATTGTCCATAAACATTTTCACCTGAAGCATGCCATTGACCTCCAGAACTTAACGCATAGGTAAAACCGTCCCCAGGCTTTACATCAACCCATGACCCAGGAACAACAAACATACCATTAATATTTGTATTAATAAAATTTGTAATCCCTATACCTAACTCGCCTTTAGCATTATTACCTCTTGCAAACAGTGTTGTACCTCTAAAAGCAAAAGTAACATTTGGTCCAGCGACAATTCTGTCAAAAGCTGATGCAATGGGCGTAAAAGAATAAAAAGGCCCAGTACTAAGGTGTGTTAGCAGTGTATTTCCTGCATTATCTACACCTGCAACATACCACGTTGCTCCTGATCTTACGAACAGTGTTAAAGTGCCACCTAAAGATACATCATCACAATTAGAAAATATTTGGACAAATCCGGTATACACTACATTATTATTCGAAGCACCTCTTCCAAACCTTCCTCCTATATTCCATCCCATAGCCCAAAGAGTTTTATCCGGTTTTAAGACAAGTATACACTTATAACCAAAAAACACTTTACTCTCTGATGTTAACAAAGGACTTCCAGCAAGTAAACCAGCGGTAAGGCACATAGTATGAGAGCGTATTGTTGAGGGCTGAACTTCACTACCAGTAGTTTCTTTAACAGCAGCTATTCCATACTCGTTGACACCTGCAGAATACCAAACCCTAGGAATTGTAGTAAAAGTTTGAGATGTGAGACTTAGTACCGATGTATTCTGTACATTCGTTACCGCGCGTAGCCTTATAGGATATGTTTTTCCACCTGAAAGTCCGGTTATATTAAATGTTGGCATATTATACAGTGACCCATCTATTATTTATATTATCCCAATATTGATAGGCGCTTAAAGTACCTCCTCCTAATGTGGTGGGTACGGAATAATCAACGGTAACAGTATTAGGTTGAGAAGGGTGAATAGTAACACTATTAATAATAGGCTGACTAGCATTACCGAATATAGTGACTGGTGATGCTGATACTGTGGGCGAAAGTCCAACAGCGTTATATGCATTTAAACGAAATAAAACTTTTTCATATTCTGGGCTAATAAATTGCGTTATCGGTGAAGTTCCAAAATAAGCTGAACCAACAAATAATCCAAATACAGATGAACTAAGTGAATAATAATAACCAATTAGCGGTATTCCCCCGGTATTACTTGGAGGAGTAAAATAAGCTGATATGGAGCTTAAACCAGATGTAACACTATTTATAATAGGTGCGCCTGGGATACTGAATGTACCTCCAGAAACTGCTACAGATTCAACACTCTTTCCACCTAAAGAAACCGCGCGCATTCTAACGTTATATAGAGTACTATCAGCTAATCCGCCTATTATACAAGGAGAGACCGGGGCCCAAGTATACCAATTACCATAATTAACTGAATATTCATACCTATAAATAGGTGTACTCCCTGGATTAGGTTCTGTAAAGTTTACTGTTAAAGACCTTAGCCCGCTTAAGATACTTGTTATAGTTGGTGCAGAAGGCGCGATGAACACTTTATTACCGCTTAACCCCACTATGCCAGTACATTGATTAAATGGAGATTCTGCCAATAAGGAAATATTAGAAAAATTACCATTTATTCTATATGCTGATAAAATATTTGCGTAGTAATTATCATTTAATCCTAATGAAAATTGACCACCGTTAAACCCAGATGCAAACCAGTCTTTTCCGTTTGCGCTAAGAACAACTGTCTGCATTTGCCCGCGTACAGGAAAACTCCAGTTTCCAGGGATATTTATAAATGAAGATTTATTATCATTATCTTCACCAATTCCAAACGAATATGCATTTTGTTGTCCTGCAGCGAAAAGCTTGTTTGTATTTGCACTTAATGCATAACTGCTAAACACGCTCGGAAAGACCATCTCCCACTCCCCTGTTAAAGGAGTGTAACCTGATGAGGTAAAGTTTGTATCGGGAGTACCATACTCCCCAAAACTTACCGATCCTACAGCAAACCACTTATAAGTATTAGCACTTAAAGCTATAACTCTGTTATCATTTGCAGCGGTTACATAACTCCAATTCCCAGATAGTTCGACAAATGAATTATAAGTAGTAGTATCGGTTAGTGTATAATTGCCTCCTAGCTGTCTATACAAATTATTACCTCGTATAAACCACTTATTAGTATTAGCACTAAGACCTACAATGACTTGAGGGCTTGCACTAAAATAACTCCAATCTCCGGTTAATGGTGTCCAAGTTGATGCATTATTAAATCCAGCCGACCCTACATAAAATGCTTTATTAGAATTTGCACTAATAGCTACACAGCCATCTGTAGTAGGATATATATTTTTCCAAAATCCTGATAAAGGATATGGTTTAATTGCTGCAGTTCTTGATAACGAACGCTTATGGCCTGCTGCACCGAAATCATTTCTTCCAGTTGAAATAACAGAGCCGTCAGTTGATATAGCTATTACATGAGTGCTTCCAATAGCTACATCGTTTATAGACAAAGAAGGAAGTAGAGTGAAATTATCTCCTGCAGGAATACTTTTATCTCCCAACCTATTTACACTATTACTATATGTATCATATCCATACCAGGCATTATTTACAGACCCCGCAGATTGCATATAAAAACAGTTAGAAAAAACCCCTGTAGCCATATTACCAATAGATATGTTAGTTAAACAATTGTTTACTATAAATTTTTGCCATTTAAATGATATTCGGGAAAAATTACCTCTAAACGTGGTATAAGATGGAACATTATAGCCAGTTCCAAACCAGATATCAGTATTTGCGCTTAATGCAAATGAACCAGAATCACTTATAGCAATATCAGAAAATATACCGGAAATAGCAGAAAAAGTAGAAGAATCAGTTTTAAAATTTGGGCTTCCTGTATACAAAGATACCCCTGCAGTACAAACTCTTCCATTTACACTTAATGCAATAGAAGAAGACGATCCTGCTAATAATTTCGAAAAATTTCCAGGCACTTTATTCCAAGTGATAGATGATCCTCCCCCTATTATTCCACACTGTCCATTGCTATTGGATCCAGTAGCATACCAATCTTGAGTACCAGCACTTAATGCAAATGTATGGTTTTGTCCTACTGATATATTTGCCCAAAATCCTGGTATTGGATTAAAAGAAGATAAAACAACAGAATAATTTTGCGTACCAAATAAATAAGGGGATCCATATCCCGTACCAAACCAGATATTAGTATTTGCGCTTAACGCATACGTGCGATTATACCCACATATTACATCAGACCAATTACCATCTAGTAACACCGGTTCATCTACTACTGTTTTATAAGGTAATCCTAGTTGCGAATAATAATTTAACCCAAAACCATATAATTTTGTTCCACTTAAAATCATAGTGTGATTTTGACCACAACTTATTTTTGTAATATTTTTAAAAAGATTTAATGCAGAAAATGTCGGGATTGTAGATCTTTGTATGCCGCCTTGTGCTCCTAAACTTCTTTGATTATAATTATCACTGCCTATATAATACCAAACACCAAAGCTAGATAAAAGTGAAGCAGATAATACATAAATACCAGTCACGATAACTCGCCGCCTTTTTGCTTATATTTCATTGCAAGCATTTGTGCTTTTCTTCCAGACCATTGCCCTGGAGCACCGCCTTTACCCCCGGCCTTGATTTGATTAAACAAAGCCTTGCGCATCCCCGGTTTCGTATAATTCCCTGCTTCATTTACGCGAGACTCGCCGCCCTCAGCAAAAGTAGAGAAGTCCGTGTCGTCTCTACGGGCCTTCTTTCTTGCTTTGGGCATTTTTGCAGGTGATATTGCACCCATGCCCCGAGACGGCATCATTTCAGCACGCCTTGCCGCCGTAGGCCATCTTCTTTACTTTACCGCCAGAGGCCATTTTATTTCCCGGCATAGAGACCATCGTGCCTTTGGTTTTACCCTTCATGGCAACGCCGTCTTTACTGGGAGCAGCGGTTTTCACAGCGCCCATTTTGCTTGCGGCCATGCCGCCCATTTTCATACCTTTCATTTTAGCTTCCTCATGTTTAGTAAACTCACGACCTACAGACTGAGGGACACCTACTTTCTTTGCAAACTTAGGGTTGTTTGCCACCGCCTGCATAAATTTTTCCTGTTTGGGAGATACAGCAGGCATCAGATATATCTCCCACGTGTTTTACCACGCTGCGCTGCACCATCCGCACGCTTGGAGGCTGAAGAGACTGTGCCACCCTGCTTGTAGGTAGATTTTACTTTACCACCTTTTTTTGCGGCAAAATCACTGCCGAGACGTATAATGTCTAGCTCATCATCTGAGGGCCTAGATTTAAAACTAGGTTCTTTTTTATATTTTGGCATTGGAAACCCAGACTTAAAACTAGGTTCCCCTTTCCGTGCACCTCTAGCAAGACCAGACATAGCTTTACTTGTTGCGCCAGTACCTAAAGAACGCAAAATACCTAAAGGTGTGAGCATGGTTTCAACAGGTACAGGCTCTAAAGCCTGTATTTTTTCTAGTTTAAGTAGACGGTCTCTTTCTTCTTCTCCCTTACGAATAGCTTCAGAAGTTGCACGCTGTTTTTCTTCGATGTCTTCTTTATATTTAGTTGCGCGTTCAGCTTGGGTTGACGTTTTTGATGGCGCGGGCGAAGGCGAAGGCGAAGACGAAGGCGAAGGCGAAGGCGAAGGCGAAGATGCAGGGTTTTTACTACCAGCTAATTCAGTAGTATACAGTTTACCTTTGTAGTAAAATGTATTTTGTTTACGGTCTCGTGCTTGGTTAAAAGCTTCACCAAAATTTTTTGGCGCAGGCTTACCAGCCGAAAGATATTTTTCCAGTTCGTCTTGGGAGTCTTTCATTTTAACATTTCCACGCCCGCAGGCTTTTGTTGATGCGACTGTTGGGATCGTTTGCGGTTTTTGCTGATGTCAACTTCTTTTTCATGCCTTTCATCCTGGCACAAAATGAATCCCGGCGAGAACCACCTTCTGGTTGCGGAGGTTTCAATCCTGGCTTACCCGGATTTGCCGCATTATAAGATGCACGGCCTTTGGCGTTCAGCCCGCCTTCGGGGTTCTTGCCTTCTTTCCTTTGCCAAGCCGGAGATTTAGCCATACATTACCCGCAGATAAGGGTGACAGATGTTACGCTTGTTACCGCTACAACGGCAAAATCGTCGAGGGAGTACGTCGTACGGATGCCCTCTGCCGCCATGTAGAGGCTGTTTACTGTGGCAGAACCGGGGGTATCGATCTCAAGAAGTATCAGAGAGTTGCTGTTACGGGTGACAATGATTGACCCCGCGCCGCCACTACTGCCTACATAATACAAACCCTTGATGCGGGTCATGGGGAGGGCTAGATTCCCACCGTATCCTACTTCAATACTGCCACCAGAAGCGCTGGTGGACACGCTTGTTACTCTAGCGAAGTAGTTTGTAGTGTATACCGTAGTATTGTTCGGTCCAGCAA
>OGWB01000036.1_pt1 | contig 14648 bp, 27 predicted proteins | sample 1575961 | NCBI WGS metagenome assembly OGWB01 (sample SAMN07581556, study PRJEB24739) | freshwater metagenome | place: Singapore | collected 2015-04 | reverse complement strand
GTTTCCCAGTCACGATATAGCTATTTAATTTGCCCGAAGAAACTGAGGAGCACCAGATCGCCGTGGACGGCCCGAAATGGCGTGGGGTGGTCAGCGATGCGCTGGAGGAACTACGCAAAGACCGAAAATATAATCAGCTACCTCAGCCTGAATACGCCTACAACGAAAAGATTTCCGAAAGAATTTGGCAGTTAATGAAGGATCAGAACTTGGAGCTATGAAGCCTAAAATTTCGACTTCTAAAACCCGCAGTACCTTAGGGGAAACGGCCTTGAACTGGTCGCCCAAAACGGCCAGTTCGTGTTTTTTCTAAATGAGCTACACCTACTCAGATTTTTTGGCCGCCTTGGAATATCTAGAAGCTGAAGGCTACATAGAACGCTTCTTGGATTCCAACGGCTCCGAATGTGTAAGAATCTGCGAGGGGAGCGAGGATTGTGAAGTATGAGCGCAGACGATCATAGCGTCCTAATAGAGATTAGGGAAAGGGTCGCCAGGATGGAAACCCGGCAAGCCTATATTCTTGAGCTTTTAACTGACCATAAAACAAAGATGGACAGGATTGAACAAGATGCTCATGGCCTGAAGGGCCGCGTATGGCTCGTCTCCACTATCGTTTTTGGAGTGCTGGCGGCGGCTTGGGAAATCATCAAAAACAGGCTTCTTGGACATCCTTAAGTTAAAATTTGACATAAAGAAAGGAATACTAACTTATGCCCGCAACTACTATTGGAGCGACAGGACTTGTTTTCGGAACTTCTGATGAAGGCATTGGCCTTGTGCAAAGTTTTACCGAAACCCGCAACGCAGAAAAGATCGAAGTCAAAAACGAACTTGGCGATGTCGAGGCTCTTGCCTACGCCAACGCAACCACCTCCTATTCCCTAAGTGTGGCCGTGACTGGGAACTATCGCAATATCCCCGGGGTTGCCCTTGGTTCCCTTGCCAATGCGGCCACCTTTACCGCTGGAAAAGTCATCATTGATTCTGTCACCGTGAACAAATCCAATGACGCCTTTGTGACGGTGGACATCGCGGCGACTGGCTACCCGAATCTTGGTTAAAGAGGGATAGCCCCTCTTTTGAAATCCTAAGATGAACCAAGGCTCCTCTTTTTGGGGAACTACTAATATCAAGGTTGCCGCCGCCGTGGCGGCTTTTAGGGCAAGACTACGCAAGCAAGACCCAATCACTAGGGTTGTAAAAGAGGATGGGAGCCAGCAAGTCACATTTTGGTTTGAGGCAGATGGGGCTGGCGGGTTTGAGCGCAAGGAAATGGAAAAGAACTGGAATGAAATGACCTCTGACCCAGAGCATCCCATTCGCTATATCCGAGCCGCCCTTGAGAACAGGGAAACGCTTCTAGGATTGGTTAAAAGAGCCGAGCCAATCCAAATCATACAAAGGGGCGAGCAAACCCTGATCGTCCCACTAAACGCTCCTAGCGAGCGAAAAAAGGCCATCCTAAAGGCAATATGAACGAAATCCTAGACTCAGAGCTAAATTCAATGTTTGTTTCCCCGGAAAGGGAGTTTCTTGGGGAAGCCCTTGCCCCATACACCGAAGGCTCAAGGCTTCTAATCATGCAGACAAAGACCGATGAAGATGCCCCAATTTTCTTTGTTTGGGCATTTGTCTATCTGCATATCCTTCTAAAAAAGAATAAAAAGGAGGCAATCAAACTTGCTTGGAACAGGGATTTGTTTAGGGAAAAGGTGATTGATTGGGCAGAGGCCAAGACAGAAAAAGACAGGGAAACGGCGACCAATCTTGTGAGCCAAATCCTAGAGGAATCCGGCAAAGGGGTTGTTGAGCCTATAACCAAGGGATTCCCACAGGGAAACGCCTAACGCCAGCGGGAATGGCGGCGGTTGTGTTCACGCTGGCGGAAAAGACAGGATGGGACATGGACAAGATTCTTTGGGAAATCCCAATATCAATCCTTAACCAAGCCAACCATGTGTTTTTATGGCAAGCCGGGGCGCGCCTAAGAAGGGGCGGCAAGGCAAAAATGAACAACATTATGGAAATGGCAAAGGCAATCGGGGTGGAGCTTTAACAAGGAAAAATTAATATGGCTGGCGTAGAGGTGGATTTATTCAAATCCAACAAATTTAATGATGCGCTTCGTCTTTATGTGCTGGCGCAAAGGAAGGAGCTTGCCGACTCCATCAATCATGTTGCCGGAAATGTTGCTTTCCGAGCCTCTGAATTTACCGAGCCAACAGGAACAAAATCTGCGGCTTCCGCGAAAATTAGATCAAGTTTAGAGGGTCTTCCCATCACAAAAGACAATGGGCGTAAGCGTTATGGCAATACTGCCTATGTTGGTGCATTAAAACTAATGAACTGGCAGAGAAAAAATAGCGGACTTGTCCCGGTTGGGAACACTAAAAATCTCCGTTCCTTTGGCCCATCCATGAGCCGAAGGGCATCACAAAAAAGAATGGGCAAATTAACGGAGGCCGGAGGAAGGCAAAATAGATTTGCAGATGGGAAACTATACAAATTTATTTCAAGAAGGGCAGGCGCGGCGAAGTTTATTAGGATAGGCTGGGCGGCGGCGGCGGCAAAATTCAAAAAGCCATTTAGCAGGGGAAGGGAAGGATTTAATGACGCGACCCTTCAAAGGATTGGGGGCGCACAATTAGCCAAGCCCGGCCCAATGGTTGAGGCTCTTGTAATCAATCGTGCTGGCATTTATGATGTGCGCTTTAATCCCAAAAGAATTTCTGGAACAGGAACACCCGGGAGAACAACCTCTGGGGCTATTGCGGTTGGAACCCCGGCCTTGGTCAAGGCCATTGATTTTGTTTCAAAAGACATGATGGCCTATGTGCTTCCAAGGCTTCAGCGCATTGCCAATCAATTTAACGCCAAAAGATAAGAATATATGGCAAACATTCTTGAGCTTATCGGCAGGATTCGGATGGACTCGGCGCAAGCCGAAGGAGCCATTGGCCGCGTCACAAAGGGAACAGACGGCTTAAGCATCTCCTCAAGAAAGGCGGAGAGTGCGGTTAAGAATTTTGCCTCTATTATCCGCTCTGGCCAAGAACCAGTCACAGCTTTAGCCGATTCAGTTGGCAATCTAACAAGGGCGTTTGGGCTTGGGGTTGGGGCAACGGTGGCCGTGGTTGGGGTTGTTGAGGTTATTAAGTCTTTTATTTCCCAATCTGAAAAACTCAATCAAGTCGCTGATTCTGTAAATACCACATTAAGAAATTTTCAAGCCAATGTTGGTTCATTGGATTTTGGGGGCGCGGTAAAGCAAGTCGAATCCCTTGGCATAGCCTTTTCCGAGGCAAGAACCAAGATTCTCACAGATTCAAGCCTGCTTGGGAAAATTGGGAAAACCATTGCCGATGCCTTCTTTGGCGGGTCAGAGGAAAGGGCTAAAGCATCCTTGGATGCCCTTAAAACAGCACAGGGGCAAGCTAGGTTTGCCGCAGATACAGCCCTAGATAAAAGACTTGAAGCATTGGAAACCGCCAAGGCTGGAAAGTTTGCGGCTCAAAACCTTGAGATTGCAAGGAAATTTGCAGAGGAAAGAAAGAAGGCACAAGAAGCCGGGTTGGCACAATCGTCAATAGACAAAATCAATGCCCTTGAATTGGAAGAATTGCGTAAAGTTGCGATGGCAGAAATTGAGGAAAGGGGAGCAAAAATTGAGGAGCAACTTCAAAAAGAAAAAAGGCAAACAGAGCAAATAAACGAATTACGCATCAGGGATGAAGAGCGTATCAATAATTTAAGAAGGCAGGGCACAGAAGAGCTTATCAAAGGCATTCAAGCTATTGCCCAACAAAGATTGGGTGGGGCTGGGTCATTGTTGGATAGGATTTCTGGGGCGGCTCAAACCCTTGGCCTTGGGGCTGTATCTAGGTTTATTGAAAGAGGCAGGGCTGAAAGGGAAAGAGTTGGGGCAGAAAGTGTTTTAGAACAGGCAGGGATCAACCCATTTTTTGCAAGGAGGGGAAGATTAGGTATGGGCGCAGAGGCTGGCCTAACCGGACTTTTGGACATTGAGGCAGAATCAAAAAGACTTGCAGATGAAAAACTTTTCAATTCAGTCTATGGCATCGAACAAGCCGTGATGGAATTGAAGAACACCATTGAGGATAAACTAGGCGTTCCCATTCTTCGGAGTGCCGCAGGGACATAATTTTATGGGCGCAACTCTTTTAGGATCACTTGCAAGCGGAGGAAAGGTTCTTCGCAAATCCCAACGCTCAACAGAAGTGGATGGTCTGGTTACTCTTGTTGAAACCTACACCATCCGAACCCAAGACATCGCAACGATTGAGCCAGACAGGAACACAACCCACGCATCATTTTCCTCTGCTTCCGTAAAATATCCAAGAATGCTTGTTGAGACAACAAGAATAGATCAAATGGATGGAGGGTTATCCACTCTCAATGTTACCTATGTAGGGCTTGATTATGCAAGCGGGCTTCCACCCGCCTATGTGACTTCGGTTGGCAGAAAAGGGGCTGGGGTATTTGGGGCCGATGCCGCCATTGTTGCAAGATACTTAACCGAACAAACCCTAAACGACACTCTTGTTGGCGGCCCAATAAATCTAAATTTTGGCGCAACTCAATTATCTATTCCAACACAAAGATTTATGCCGGGATCAATAAATGGAACAGCAATGCCAAGCAATCCATTTCAAAGGCAATACAGAAGAAGTAAGACATCGGCAGAAAGAAGCGCAGAATTGCAAGCAGAATTTTATGCAACTTACGGTCCCGGCTCCGCAATAATGGTTTCTGTGATTTCTCTGCATGAATGGATATATGCTGGATATGTTCAGTCTGGAATATCTTTTCAAAGAAGGGGTCTTTTTAACCAAGTTGAAGAAGAATTTACCGAATTTTTCCAAGGCACTTCAGTTTTTTATTCAAGCAATGGCCTAATTGATAAGCAAAAAGTTTTAATATTTCAAGATGTTATTCAGTATTTTTAAGCATGAAAACCTCTCCATTAAAACCAATTCCAGAAACACCTCAAGGCGTTGGCATAACTGCTGAATTTATGAACAGCATCATCGACAGAATTGAGGACATATTGCAAGAAATTGAATCCAGATGATAAGACCAAATAAAATTAAAAGAATACATGGAGAAGAAATACTAACCTCACAAAAAATAAATCATATAATAAAGAGAATAGAATATTTGGCATATCTTATGAATGTGCCATCTCTTTTTAGAACAAGAACCGTCGGATCTAGCGGCGTTGGTGGGGGTGGCGGAAGCGGGAACCCAACTTTTTTTGGTGCTAGAGGCTCAAATAATTTATTTACCCATAATATTCCGCCGGGCGGAACCCCAGATATTATTTCTAATATATACGACCCAAATGCAATCAATACAACAAGATGGTTTAATGCCGGGGTTTATAGTGCTGGGGATATATCCATGTGCTATACTCCTGTAAGCCCCAAAGGAATTGTTGTGACATCTGGATTTAATCTTTCAATAAGATATATTTTTGGAGCAACAAATGACCTTTTGCTGTCCGTGAACGGGCCTAAAATTATATTAAATAAAAAATTCAAGGAAGGCTATCAATCCGTAAATTTTGGTTCATTTCAATTTCCAGCATATTGGAGCAGGGATAATTGGACTTTTGATACAAGGTGGAGGGGGGCAACGGCGGCATCAAGATCAAGATGGTCAGTTACCGCTGACACAAGGGCAGAATTTGGATTTAATACATAGACCTTGACACATCATAATTTGTTATGTCCGCCACTTTAGATATAAGCATTGACACAGGGGCATCCGAGGCAATAGAAGGCGGATCAATTATTCAAGGTCAGTTGCCCATACTAACAAAAAGCGATTCATATACTCTTCGACTTCGACTTTTTGAAAAAAACCAGTTTGGCTCCTACCAAGATATTGATTATTCTGGGGCAAGCATAAAGGTTGGAATTGGGGATATTGAAACTAGGCCAAGCGACGGAAGTTTTATTTTGTATGCCAACGGGACAACAAGCTCGGCAATTCCATATAATGCCACCCCACTTCAACTATATAATGCAATTTCAAACAATGTTTCAACTGTTTTGCAATATGGAACGCTTACTTTTGGTTCATATATTCTTACGGCAAGCCAGCCAAATACCGCGATGTCTTTTGGGTCTGATACCTATACACTTTTTCCGTCTTCTTCTATTTTAATAAATAACCGCAGAGTTCCAACCGCGAATGTTAATGCACAGCAAACCTTAAGGATTTTTAAGAATCCAGCGGTTTATTCAGATTCTTTTATTACAACGCCAACGACAGGCCAAGCATCATTAACAAAACTACAAGATGGCGGCTCTGGTATTAACGAAACCTATTTATTGTCTTTTAGTGAATTAGTCCAAGGGGGGTCTTTTGCCCTATCATACGGCCCTCATTCAACAATAGGAATTAGCCCACAAATCAATGTTGCAAGTTTTCAAGAATTTTTGCAGGCGGTTACTGGAATTGGGGATGGCAACATTTCCGTATTGCAACAAACTGCCGGAGAATTTACAATACAATTTTGTGGCTCCTTGGCGCAAACAAATATTTCAACAGCCCTAATTCTTGACTCTGCCGGACTTAATTTTATTCCATTCAAGCAAACAACCCTAACGCTTGCAACTTCCGAGCTTGAAGATTTATTTGCAGAGGCCGGGACTTCAGAAATTACCCCAACCCTTGAAGTTGAAATAACACAAAATGGAACTCCGAAAACAATTCTTCAAGAACCGATAACAATAAGAACTGGATTAATTACTGGCAATCCAGCGCAAATAACCCCGCAGGCACAATACTACACAAAAGCAGAATCTGATGCTCTTTTTGTTGAGGATTCAACTGCTAATGTTGATGCTACAAACAGAAAATTGAAAGATGCATCATCTGTTTTGTCCTTGGATTATGGGGCAAGAAAATTATATGATTCACTTGGGGCAGAAACCTTAAGATGGGATTCTGGGATTGGCTTTTTTGGCACAACGGCAACAACCCGTCCGTCGGGTCAAAATGTTGTTTCATCACTAACAAACCTTGGACTAATTAACTATACACAGGTTTCCAGCGCAAATATTGTTTCAGCTTTTGTGCAGACCGGGCTTCTTCAAACAACTACAACTATTGGCATTTTTCCGGGTTCTATTGAAACCATTTACGGATCAGTAGATGTTGCGTTTGGAACCATTGGGGGGCATGACCAAGTTTCAACAACGGTGGCAGTTTCTGGGGCAAGCGTTGGGGATATGGTTATTTTAGGACTTCCAAGTGCAGTCTGTGTTGGGCTAACTTTTGCGGCGTATGTTTCTGCAACTGATACCGTAAGAATTGATGCTCTTAATACAGACAATGGGACGGTTGTCCAATCAAATCAGACATATAAATTTTATGTGGTGGGCTATTGACACTAAAACAAGGATATGGAAACCATAATCTCATTCGTCACTTCACAGGATTGGATTGCTTGGCTTGGTGCATTGACCGCCCTACTGGGTGCGGTTATCGCAGTTGCCCAACTGATTCCCGGTGATGAGCCGGAGAACACGCTTCAGAAGATTGTTGATTTCCTCGCCAAGTTCTCTCGGAAATGATCGAGGGAGTCCTTGCAATCGCAGGGGCTTTGCTTGGGGTGTGGGTCTGGTGGTTAAAGAATAGGGCGAAAACCCGCTTGCAAAAGGCCGACCAAGAAATAGAAGAAAAGAATGACAAACGCAAGAAGGCTATTGACGGTTGGGTGCGCGGTGTTGAGCGCAACGCTTTCTGGATTGATCGTTAGCGGTTGCGCGACTACCACCCAAGAAATCACCTACTCTTACCCAACGCCGTCCGATATTCTGGGGCTGATGGAGGATTGGGATAGGGCCGAAAAGGAAACCAAGATTTTCAACAACCGACTTCGGGAGCAGTACGCCAAAGCCCTTGTCGAGCTTTCCAACGCCATAGCCGAGGGTGAGAAGTGGAGGCTTCGGGCTGAAACCAAATGACGCTTAAGCAGGCACTAGAACGCTCGGAGGGGCACATTAAAAAGCTAGAGAAGAACTTTGCAAAATTCGTGACAAAGTGGTTTCAAGATTGCTGGGCGAAGAGGCTATATGTTTTAATCTACTGCTCCGCTCGCACCCAAGACGAACAGGAGGAGCTATACAAAAAGGGGCGTTCCCTGCCGGGGCCGAAGGTCACAAATGCGAGAGGCTATCCTCCTCAATCCTTGCACATTGACCAAGGCGAGGGGGCAAGGGCGATTGATTTTGTTCCCTTGGCCGAAAACAAGGTCGGGTGGACGGCGGCGTGGGATGACGAAGAATCTTATGAGATCGCCCACAAGATCGCAAAGGCAACCGGGGGGCTTCGTCGTTTAGATTGGGAGACTCCCCACCTTGAATCGGCAGATGTGAAAGGCTGGCGGGAACTTATTAGCCCGCAAAAAGCAGAGGTGAAAAAAGAAAAGAAAAGTATTTTCAAAAAGAATCCTTGGAGTAGTCGTTAATCAAATGACACCTAGCAAGGTTGTGGGCGAGAAACCAAAGCAACTTGAGTTTGAATTTACCGAAGCCCACCGCTATCATTTAGAGCAAATCAAATTGGCAACTTGCGATTTGTTGGATCGCAAATATAAGGCCGGGGTTCAAGCCTACAAGGGAACGAAACTTTGGAATATGCCGTTGGCAAGGCTTGTTGAAAATTCAATCGAGGAGGCGGCAGATCAATTAACCTACCTTCTCACCCTAAGGCAATCCTGCCGCATCATCATGGAGCTTGCCCATGAAGGCATGAATGACGCTTCGGTTTGCGCCACAACTTCAAGATCGAATTGCCAAGCCATCTGGTATTGCATCACGGGCCAAGAAAAATGACCAAATGGAAAAAGTTTCTAGCCGTCTCCTGCTCGCACGGCCATCTGGCCGACCCGAGGGCTTGCAAGGCGGCGATTGATTTTAAGGCTCGCTGGAAGCCCGACATTACCCTCCACCTTGGAGATTTGTTTGATATGGCCGCCCTCCGTGGCGGGGCGTTGAAGTCTCCCGATTCTGCGGATAGGGCTACATCAATCTCCGATGACTTTTCCGTGGGCATAAAGTTTTTACTTGAATACGCTCCAAATGTTCTTTGCCTCGGGAATCACGATTGGAGACTTTGGGAGCTTGCCAAAAGCCCGAATGCGGTTGTGTCCTATTGTTGCAATCAGGCCATCGGGCAACTCAACGATGCTTGCCGACAAATCAAATGCGTGATGAAGCCCTATGATATTGAGAAAGGATGGGTAGAACTTGGGCCAGCTTTGGCAGGTCACGGCTTCATGCACTCGGAACAAGCGGTGAGAGACCATGCAGAATTAACAAAGAAAACAACCATCATCGGCCACCTTCATCGGGTAGATCGGGCGGCTGGCCGTTCCTTCGGTGCGCCCGTAGGATGGTGCATTGGCTCGCTCGCAAACTTCGGGGAAATGCATTATGCAAGACGGAATCGAAGCCTCATGCGGTGGGCGCAGGGAATTTGTTGGGGCGAGTTTAACGACAAGAATATTCAAATAAATGTACTGACCCCTAATCATGATGGGACTTGGAGGCTCCCCGTATGAAAACATCGAAGGGATGGAGCAAGAAAAAGTTCACAGGAGAATGGGCAAAGACCCTCCAAGCATTTTTGGAAAAGCAACAGGATGAAGTTCCGCCGGGATGGGTCAGATCGGAAGAGGCGTTAAGGCGAATGGGCTTTGCTGGCAACTGCGGAGGCCAGCGAAATAAAATCCTAAACAGCATGTCTCGCGCTGGCGTTTTACTCAAAAAAGACTTCCGAGTTTTCGATGGTTCGGGGCGAAGAATTTCAGCTATCACGCACTATAAAATTGCCTAGCCTTTTGTAAGTCTTTGATACTCAAAGAGAAATAACTAGCGATTTTCTCTTTACAAACTCTTAAGATACCTTAAGCTGGTTCCATGATGAACAACGGAACCACAACCGAGATCGCCACGGTTCAAGTTGGCGATGCCAAGAAAAAGAAGATTACCCTTGCTACGGTGAAAAGCTTTATTCGGAAAAACTCCGACAGGCTTTTTGCTAAAACTTGCTCAAGGTTTGATGGAATGACCGATTGCGTTCAGCAAGTGGAGGGCGATATTTTTACCCCTATATCCGCCGAGAATGCTCTTGGTATTAGGGGTGTTTATATTGTCGGAAACTCTAGGGATCATTTTTCTTCTTTTGAAAATGAGTCCTTTACCGGGTTTGAAATTTATAATTGTTGCGGCAATGGAATTCTTGCCATAAGGAAGTAAGTCAAAGAAAGGAAATCCTAAAATGAAATACCTCAAAATCTACATCGCAGTAATGGTCGGCATCCTCATCGGCCTCTCGCTTGGCGATTGGCTGGAATTGTTGTTGACTCGATAACCCAACGGAGCAATAAAACCTAAATGAAATCCCTAGTCCTTCCCGCAAGGCCAATCGCGGGAGAGTTGGAGGGCGTTGTTCAGCCCAAGGCCAATGGCCATCGTCTCCTTATCGACCAACAAGAACGGCTGGTTATGAATCGCCACGGCGAAATTAAGAAGGAAGCCAACGAGGTTTGGTCAAAGATCGAGGGGCTTGGCATTAAGACCCGCTACATTGATGCCGAGCTAATGGCAAGGACGCAGACGGGGCGAGGCTCCATCATTTTAATTGATGCCTTCGACCCGCAAAACCCAAAGCCTATCCAAGATCGGCTAAAGGAAATTGAGGAAGTGCAGATTGCCCCCTTCGCCCTTCAGCCGGGCAAGGTCTATCGGATGCCAACGCTGAACATCTCCAAGCTAAAGACCCTCTGGCAAGAGATGGATTGGCACAATCGAGGCGAGGTAGTTTGGGAGGGGTTTGTTTCCAAGAACGACACGGCATACCCGTGGATCAAGAAGCCGAATTGGCACAGCGTTGAATGGCACAAGTTGAGGCTTCGTTCGTGACGGCCTTCTTCATCTTTCTTTTTGTGGGCATCGTCTTTTGGAGGGCTTGTGCCATCATCGCTAGGCAAGTCGAACAGGCGAACTATGAACGGCAACGGATGTTCCTAATGGTGGCCGAGGAACTAGATCGACTGGATAAGGCTCTTAAAGAAGCCGAGCAAACCAAGCAAGCCCAAGAAGTTATCACACCCTACAAGGATTTATGGCATCTACGAAATTAAGTAAGTTCGAGTTTTTGTGGAAGGTTCTGGGTGGGCCGGAGCTTCAAAAGGAATATCGATTCGAGCCGACAAGGAGGTGGAGGGTGGACTACTTTGCAAATGGCGTGGCGGTGGAAATCGAGGGGGCAATTTGGGTTCAAGGAAGGCACAATAGGCCAAGCGGATTTATGAAGGACATCGAAAAATACAATCGCCTTGCCGAGAAAGGCATCTTGCTTTTTCGGGTTCCCGCCCATCAGATCACGGCTAAATGGATTGAGCCAATTATTCAAACTATGAAAGGAAAAAAAGATGCCAGCGTTTAGGGAGGAATACCTAAAGGAAGCGGACGATATGCGCCGTCAAGACTTAAGCGATTGGAAAGAAAGGGTGCTTCGGGTCGAGGAGCCTTTTATTAAAACCAAGCAACAAAAAGAGGCCGAGGAAAAAACCCACGATGCAGAATGCCTAAAGAATTTCATAAGGCTTGCTCACGACAACCCAGAGTGGCACTTGCGGGAAATGGCAAAGGAGCTTGAATGGGAAATGTTTTGCTTGCTCAATCGCTTTGAGTATAGCCCCGGATTCAAGAATGGATTGCCGGGATATTGGAACTACCGAAAAATTCACGGAGACGAATGGATGTTGAACACAAGGCAAAGGCTTCCCAACGAATAACCAAAGAAAGGACACATAAAATGAGCGAACCAAAAGATTCGGAATTATTATACGAAGCTATTCAGAAATTGACTAGGGCTGTTTTGCTTTGCACTGGGGCAATAATCGCAAAGCGTTATACCGATGACGAGTTATTTGAATTTAGCAGTCGAAGCCCCTTTTATTTTGGGCATCCAAAACTTGAAGACGGAGTTGAAAATGCAGTCGAGAAGTGGGCAAGAGAGGCTCACGAAAGTTTGAATAACTGGGAATTTCCAGAAAACTAAACCAAGAAAGGAACAGACACAATGAGCGAAACACAAATCATTCAGCACGGCAACGGAACCAACGGGGTTGCCGCCCATATCAGACAGGCAACGGATGTTGCCGGGGCTTGTCGGGAAATCGTCAAGGCCACCGCCCAGCGGATCGGACAGAAAGATTATGTTCGAGTCGAGGGCTGGCAATCCATCGCAGTAGCCCACGGATGCGTGGCCTCTGCCCGTGATGTAGAAAGGGTCGAGGATGGATGGCGTTGCATTGGCGAGGTAAGGCGAATGGATACAGGCCAAGTAATCGCAACTGCCGAGGGATTTCTCGGCGATGATGAGGAAATGTGGGCAAAGCGACCAACCTACGCCAAGCGAGCGATGTGCCAGACACGAGCAATCAGTCGGGCTTGCCGTTCAGCCTTTGCCCATGTTGTCGTTCTCATTGACCGCAACCTCTCAACGACCCCAGCCGAGGAAGTTCCGTTCGGTGGGTTCGATGATAAGCAACTGAACGCGGACAAATACGAAGAGCCTACGGCGGCAGAGGTCAAAGAAATCACGGCGCAACTTGTCGAGGAAAAGAAAACCAAGGACTCAGAGATTAAAGACATGACCGTGGGGTTTGGTAAATACAAAGGCCAAACCGTTCGGCAGATTGCAAGATCATCGGAAGGTTTCTCATGGCTTATGTGGTTGAATGAACAACCATTGAAGAACGCCCCGGATGGCCAGCCATATAAAAAGGATGTTGCTCTTCGGGCGGTAATTAAGGCCGTCATAGAGGAGGACAAAAAAGATGAAATCCCATTCTGAGGAAACCGCATCCTCCATCTCAATAAGCTACATGAACCAGACCGCAAACATCCTAAAGGAATATGGCGCACAGGTCGCCGCTCTCGAAAGGGAGCGGTGTGCCTTGCTCATCGAACAACTTCGGGACGGAACCGAAGACCAAGTTCAAAAAAACCTTTTCGATGATGCGGCCACGGCCATTCGCACAAGCCCCTATGTCCGGCTCTAAAAGGAAACTAATTGATTTTCTTTTGAAGGCCGAAGCCTTCTTTGAGTCGATTTGCGATATACGGCCAAGGGGAAAAACAAAACTCATAAACAAAGGACAAATCTATGCTAGAAACCTTTTCGGATTTGGTAAAATGGACAATTCTTATAGGGCTAGGAGTGGGCTTTACATTCGGAGGGTCGGTCGGCTTGGCTCTGTTCGTGGCCTGGGTGTGGGACAAACTAGAAAGGATTCTTAAAAAATGAGCGTGAAACGATTAACCTATTTACAACAGCTACTCCGCTACACAACCCGCCGCCTCAAGGAGATTCAAAAAGAATGGAGCCACGCCCAGCACAAGTCATATAAGGACATTCTACAACACGCAGACTTGGCCGAGGTGATGGCAAAAGAACTCCTCGAACGGGCAAAGAAATACCAGAAGCGCGATTTGGAGAACGGAAAAAAGTGAAGTTGCCATGGCTTAAATTCTATCCCTCGGATTGGCTTTCGGATGAAGCGTTGCGAGGTTGCACCCCGGCGGCCAGAGGGCTTTGGGTAGATATGATTTGTCTTATGGCTAAATCAAAAAGGCATGGCTATTTATTGGCCGGGGATAAGCCCATGACGGCTGAACACCTAGCCCGAATCTTCGGCCAAAGCCTTGAAACTACCTCCGAACTGCTCATAGAACTTGCACAGGCTGGCGTGTATTCGATGGATGAAAACACCATCTTTTCGCGCAGAATGGTCAAGGATGAGGGAGGCCGTAAGTCAAACAGGGATAGGGTTTTACGCTGGCGTAACGCAAATGTAATGCAAATGAAACGCTTTTGTAACGGAAATGTAACGCCTCAGAAGCCAGAGGCTAGAAGCCAGAGGCCAGATAATAGAGAGAGGGCGCAGGTGCGCCCCGCGCTCACGGATTGGTTAGCCTACGCAAAGAGCATCGGATGGGTGGGCAAAGATGTTCAAGGAGCGTTCGACCACTATGAGGCTAACGGCTGGAAGGTCGGAGGCCGTGCTCCAGTCAAGAATTGGCAAGCCGCCGCCAGAAATTGTTTTCGCAGAAACCAAGGAACACAAACCAAAGGAACACCAATGCAACCCAAGCCACAACCCAGATCGTCTTGTGAATCAGCCCCCCTTTACAGGATCATGGGCTATTCGAGCTTTTCCGATTGGCAAGCCGCCGGGAGTCCATCGTGAGCCTCATTAAAGCCTTTAATGCGTCTATTGAGCGTGGGGTAGTTCCACAAAGACCAAGGTCAAACTATAAAACACTCGCCCAAGAGGCCGCTGAATTTGCCAATCGGGATCGAATCCAAGACCTAGAGGCAAGGACAACTAGGCTGGAAATCCGATGCCAAGAGATCGAAAAAGCCCTTGAAACCCCACAAAATCGAGCGGAAATGCCCTTAAAACAGCCTTTGATGGTCAAAGGCTACTCAGCTACAACCAAAGCAAAGAAAGGAACACAACACAAATGAACACACAACTAAACGAAACAAGGAATCTGGATGTTTAGTTTAGTTGCTGTGTATCGTGACTGGGAAAC
>OGWB01000035.1_pt1 | contig 15034 bp, 23 predicted proteins | sample 1575961 | NCBI WGS metagenome assembly OGWB01 (sample SAMN07581556, study PRJEB24739) | freshwater metagenome | place: Singapore | collected 2015-04 | reverse complement strand
TCAGACGTGTGCTCTTCCGATCTGTTTCCCAGTCACGATAGGGGGACGACAGCAAGATTGTTCAACTTTATCTGAGCAATCCTGAAACAAAAATAACTGAATTGGCAGAACAGGTTGGGAAATCACAAGCCGAAATATACAGAATTTTACATGCTCATGATGTTTTGCCGAATCGCTTAAAAATAAATCACGAAAAGGTTATTCAGTTACACAGAGTTGGATGGAATATCAATGAGATAGCTCAATTTACTGGATACACTACAAGAAATGTTCGCTACATAATCGCAAAAACCATGAATGAGAGAACCTGATGGCAGATACATTAGCCTTTTTATACAGCGATCCAACCGGCGCTGGTACAAATAATGACCCTGCCAAATCACTTGGTGGAGTACCAAGTGCATTTCAAATCAGCGGCAGCACCATTTTTGCAAATGTTTCTGACGCACAAGCTAGTTCTGGAGTTATTCATTATCGTTGCATTTATCTTTCAAATGAAACATCTTCTACTAATGTTTATAATAGTGAACTTTATATTTCTGATGAAATCGCTGGCGGAGCAGATATAAGTCTTGGATTTAAAGTTGCTGATGAAAGACAATTTGTTACAGTAAGTGATTTTTCAACAATAACAGGCGGATATCTGGATGTGACATATAACAGAGATGTATCTTACCCTCTAACTGTAAATTGGAATGCCACCCCGGCAACATTCGGGAATAACTTTCAGACACAATTAAACACAATAGATGGATTGGAAGATGTGGCTGTTAGCGCATCTTATGATGTTGGTCTTGATGTAATCACTTTTCAAATAGATTTTGTTTTGGGTGCTGGCAGTCGTTTTCATGAAATATTAGTGGTTGATTCAACAAATCTTACCTATACTGGCGGTTTACCAAATACTACAGTTGAAAGAAATGTTTCTGGAAGTCCCATCAATACAGAAACCGTTGATGTGAGTGTTGAAACTACTGCGCCATCAGGCGTAGTATTCGGTTACACTACATTAAATTTAAACACATTTAGACCTTTAGACATCATACCAATCTGGATCAGAAGAGTTGTTGCTTCTGGCACTTCAGGATTGAAAAATGATGGTTTTACGCTCCGTGTTAAAGGATTCTCAACTCCATAAGGAGAAAATGTTACCCTTACTTATTTTTGTTGCTGGATTTTTTGATGAACCAAAAGCAACTACTGATGACTATCAATCTTACATAAAAAAATACGAGCAAATATCAGAAAAATTATTTGATAAGATGTATTGGGACAACTTTGAAATTATCAATAAAAAAACAAATAAAAATAGCAAGTTTAATTCATTAAGTGAAATCGAAAAGAAAACATTCATAATTGCCTTGGCACAACAAGTAAGCACAGAAATGGCAAAGATACAAAACTCTTGGGAAAATGAATTGGATTTATACAAAAATCCAGAATACAAGTCTTCAAATCCAAAAGTTTGCAAGCCGCCAGAAATTGAAGTTTTTATCAGAAAAATTGTCGATTCAAGAAAAAAAATGGCAACTAAATTTGAAGAATTTATAAGTCAATATTGCAAAGAATTTGAAAAAGAGGTAACAGAACCTGAGCTTAAAATTTTGTCAAAAAAGATAAAAGAGTATCATGACTCTTTTAACTTGGTGCAAAGAAAAAAGGAGTAATCTGTGGATTATTGCCCAATCAGTAATAAACCCTGTCCGCACGCAAAAAATATCAATTTTTCTCAATTAGTCAATGGAGAAGTAGAAAATTTAAATATTTGTCAATTGTGCATGATACAAAAAGACCACACATTGATACCTCCAAAACTCACAAAACTTCTTGATTTGATTGAAAATGTATATGAAAACAAAAACAAAAAATGCTCAAATTGCGGGATTAAATTTGAAGAAATAATCAAATCCCAAAGGTTTGGATGCGATAATTGCTATAAAATATTCAGAGAGCAATCAATAATCATCTTCAAAAAATGTCAATTCGAAAATAAACATATAGGCAAAATACCATCAACTTGGGAAAAAGAATTTTTGAAACAAAACGCATCAATACAAATAGCTTTATTGAAAGAGGAAATGCGGAATGCTGTTTTTCAAGAGAAATACGAGGAAGCTGCTGCAATTCAAAATAAGATCAAGGAAATAGAAGCTGCAAAGGATAAACCATGAAATATGAATCTTTTTTAAAGTGGTGGCTTACATTCACTTTAATTGTTATTGGTTTTGTTTTTTGTGCTTATATGGGCGTGATTAAGAACATTTATGAAAAAGATGCGAGTTATCTTAGCATTGCAACCATAATCATCTTTGCAATCGTTTCTGTTTTTATAGGCAATAATATATTTCTTATTTGTAAAAAAGACAAACCATCCAAGGAAGAACTGGAAAGTTTTTCACGAAAAGAAGAAATAGGATGGTTCGTAAGCGAACTCTGTTTGAACTTGGGGATGTTAGGAACAATTGTCGGTTTCGTCATGATGTTGTCTGGTTTTGAAGGATTGGAAATATCAAACCAAAAAAGCATTCAAGGTTTACTGTCAGAATTAGGTAAAAGTATGGCAACAGCACTTTACACAACATTGGTTGGTCTAATCTGCGGACAATTGCTAAAACTACAAACTTTTATTTTGAGTTTGCACATCAATAGGCTGGAGTGTGATGAGAACAAAAAGACTTTATAGTTGCAACACATCCTTCCTCGATTTGTTGTTCAATATGTTGTTGGCTTTTACAGCCCTCTTTGTTCTATCATTTGCAATGGTGAACGAAAATAAGGATAAAAGCAAATCCAGCGTTGAAGTAAAGGCTGAATACATCATAACGATGAGTTGGCCAGAAGATATGGACAACGACATTGACCTTTATGTTGAAGACCCAATAGGCAACTTATGCTTCTTTCGCAGGAGAGAAGAAGGATTGATGCATTTGGATCGGGATGATTTAGGTTTTAAAAATGATTTTGTTGAAACTCCAAGTGGCAGAACAAAATATCCTTACAATCGTGAAATTGTGACTCTGCGTGGTTTCATCAGCGGCGAATATTGTGTCAATGCTCATGCTTTCAAGAAAAATGATCCAAGACCGTGCCCAGTTACCGTACAAATAGACAAACTGAATCCAAATGTAAAAACAATTCTTGTTAATTCTGTAACTTTGACGGAAAATGGAGAAGAAAAAACAATCATGCGTTTCAGGCTTGATTCATCTGGTGAATTATTATCATCCAACACCTTGGATCGTAGTTTGATTAAAGAAGCAACTCGTTTATCTGGACAGTAATATGGAAACACAAATTATAGGCATACCACTTACATTTCTTGTGCTGTTTGCAGTTGTATTGTGGTTCATTATTCTCGGAAAAGGAAAATGGTGGCTCAAAGCCGCAATCGTGCCCGTGGTTCTTTATTTCAGTCTCATTATTTGGTTTTCTTTAAGCCAGATATCAGGATGGGCATCGCCTAATGATATGCCAAATACATTTATTTTACATTGGTCTATCATCAAAGAACCATCTAAAAAAGATTCTCATGATCAAGGCGCAATCTTCATTTGGGCCACAGAAGTTGATGACAATTACCAAATGACCAATCAACCTGTTAATCCAATTCTTTATCCATTTACGCCAAGAAAAAATGCAGCCGAACCAAGATCATATCGTGTTCCTTATTCACATGATTTACATGAGAAATTGGCTAAATTACAAACCATGGTTGCAAGAGGGAAGGCAGTTATAGGGAAAAGGAATGGAAATGGTTTGACAACAGATGAGGAAGGCCAAGGAAATGGAAAAGAAGGCAAAGGCAAACAAGGAAAAGGTGGCGCAGGCGGTAAAGAAGGGGGAAAACAAGGCTCAGGTGGAAGCCTGAGCCAACAACAAGACTTTATGTTTTATGAATTGCCTGCGCCTAAGTTGCCGGAAAAAATCACCAATCCTAGTGATGCGAACTGATCCATTCATCTTTCTTGGATCAATAATTCCAAAGCCCTCGAAAAAGTGTTTGTTAGCAAATTTGGGATTGGATGTTGGTATGGTGCATTGTCTAAAAATGCGAATATAATCTTCGGCAGATTTCAAACCAAAATCTACTCCATGTATTCTTGTAAACGACAAAAGTAATGCTGCTATTCCAACAGCAAATGGATTGCTCATACTGGTTCCAGAAAGAATTGCGTACCAATTATCAGGAACGGTGCTTAGTATCTTCACACCGGGCGCAAGAAAGTCTAAATCTGGACCCGTGCAACTAAAATTTGCCCTGTTGAAATTCGAATCAACAGCGCCGATTCCAATAACATTTGGATAGGCAGCAGGATAAAAGATTTGTCTTGTTTGTCCTGCATTTCCAGCAGCACAAAATGTCACGCAACCTTTTCTTTCCGCATAATTTATTGCATCATGAATTTGAGGAGTTTCGGTCGGCGATCCTAGAGACATAGTGATAAAATCAACTCCTTGATCTGCTGCCCAACGAATTCCTTTCGCAACGACATCAAGATCGCCAGAACCATTTTCATCTAATACTTTTACAGGCAAAACTTTTGACTGCGGCGCAACACCTACGATACCAATGTCATTGTTCAAAGCGCAAATTGAACCAGTAACATGTGAACCATGACCATTGTCATCATCTGGTTCCATTTTTTCGTTGACAAAATTGCGTCCCTCTAAAAGGTTTTCTTGCAAATCTGGATGATCAAGATCACATCCTGTGTCAAGAACCGCAATCTTAACTCCTTCTCCTTGACTTAATTGCCATGATTGAGGCAAATTAAACGCTGTTATTTCCCATCCCGACTTCTGTTGAACATCTTGTATGGTTGCAACGGATTCTCTCAGGAAAGGAAGCAAATTTATTTTGTTAAGAATTGTTGACATTGGTCGGCTCCATTTTCCAATATTCCGCTTTGTATTTTCCAACTATAAACTCAATCAAATTACTTATTACGATTGAAATTACGATTTCTTTAATCATTGGAACAAACGGTGAAATAAAAGCCGGAAATGACTTCGTGGCAATATAATCGAAAAGTTTGGCTGTCACTAACAACACAGCAGCTTTCTTGTCCGCACCATCAGGTATGAAGGTTTCAACGAATTGAATGAAATCGTCAGTCACGCCAAGTAAAAATATTGTGGCCTTGATGATGTTACCTTTATTCAAGGAAAACCAGCCTTTTTTGTCTGGGTTTTGATTATCCCATTGTAACTTGGCATCTTCTAAATAAGAAGAAACTTTTTTCAATACTTCTTGTATTTGATCTGTTGTCAGATTTCTTTGCATAAACCTCCTTGTTATATCTATTTACTATTGTTGATTAAGTTTTATCATTGTACCCATCATTTCCGTGACTGTGGTTTCCATGATTTTTACACTTGAATCATTATCTCCATAGCTTATTTTCAGCTTTTCTCCATCAATAATCATGCCGCAAGGAAATGTGCAAATAATTTGATTCTTTTTTCTTACATGAGGTTCAACTGCTGCATCAGCAGGAAGATAGGTCTTTCTACCACACCAAATAGGAGCAAAAGGAGGTTCGCCAGAAAACAAATAGCAACCATTGTCATAATGCATGACTCCTCCTTGATATGATGCAGTATGAAATGTTGAAAGAAAATTTCCGTTTGAAATTCTTACCGGATTGGTATTTCCACGCAAATGCTGTTGATTGAACCAAGTATGTTTCCAAGATGTTCTATATTTTTGAAATGCTTCTCTGCCGGGTTCAAATTCATAAATATCATGTGGAACAACATTGGCAATAAAATAAATTTTATTTTCATGAACAAAAGGCATCCAATTTTTCTGTCTCGTTCTTATTGTTGATGGGCTTATCCTCATCCTTGGACCAAGATTCATATTCATGCCTTGATTCAAATTCATTAAATAATTGCCAGCAATATGTTCGTCATGAATATTGGTATAAGTTGAATAAGTTAACAGAACTTTGTTGTCTGGCGTTATTATAAGTCTTGGATCGGCAACAGCTTGCAAAGGCAAAAGATAGTAGGAATTATTTATAATTTCATATTTTTTATCAAGAAAACAAGCAACAAGACGATACTCGTCGGGTCTGTATGCACAAAGAATCCTATCTTCAAGTTGCAAAATAGCAGCATTAAAGCTGCCTTTTTCAGGTAAGTTCAGCCTTGTAATATTACAGTTTACAGTTGTAAGCAGTTCAGATGGTCTTAGTGTGTTTATAGGCGAAAAATTTCTTACCGATTGGCTTCTATGATTTGATTGAACAACAGACCTTCTTTTTTCTCGTATATCAGATATTCTAGTTGTTGCAGAAGGATTAAGTTTGGCTCTTAATGCTTCTTGAATCCTTTGACGCTGTCTTTCTGGATCGAATCTCTGATATGGATTCATGATTACACCTCATCAGGAAGATGCCGTGGGAGCTTGTGGTGTTTCTTTGGGTTCGTTGCCCGTATTTATTGCGCCCTTAGCTGCTTGCATGACCTGTTGTGACTTCATGCCGAATTCATCCATTATTTCGCCAATCACGACTGTCATGAAATCTTTTGCTGCTTGTGGATTCATGTTTTGTTTTTTCATGAATGGTTCAAACTTATCACGCAAGAATTTTTGCAAAGTTATTTTAAGTTCATCTTTTAATTGTGTTTTGGGATCGGGAACAGGAGGCGAAGTATTTCCTGTTGGAGGTATTTGTTGCTGGCTTGGATTTGCCATATTGGAGGCTGAACCGCTAGAAGGCGAGGAAGGCGCAGCGGGAGAAGGCGCACCGCCTGATGATGGAGGAGGAGGGATCATGCCTTCTGCTTCGAGCATTTTGTGAAATTCATAAAAACTTTTCATGGTTGTTCCTCAATTTCTGGCGCATCTGGTTTTAATATCTTTTTATTCTTTTTGAGTTTGACATCACCGTCCAACTCTTGTACTTTTTTTATGGCCTTATCAATCTTTTCTCTCCATGTTGATATTTTCTCAACCGGAACATCTAAAAGTTTTGATAAGCCGTCAGAATTATTTACAACTAATTTAAAATTATTCCAAAAATCTTCGTCCAAATTGTTGCCTGAACGAATCACAGTCAGAGCGGAATCCTCAATCGGAATCTCTTTCTCTCTCGACAATTTCATGTTTTCCCACAATGCTTGGAAACTCATTTCTTTTGCCTTTTTTTGCCAAAAAGTTGTTCAGGACTTGTTCCGCTTATAACTTTTGAAGTTTGATCAGGCTTTATAGGAACTGTTCTTGGCGATGCTCCTGTTATCCTAACGCTTCCATTTCCACCAAGGTCTGATGTGCCGGGAGGTTGTTCCTGCGATAACTTCTCAAGCAAAAATTGCGTAAAAGTCAAATACATGACTTATTTAGACTTTTACACACTAAAAAAGGATTAACATTCTGAGACAAATCCGACTGTTCTTCGCCCATCGTTTGAAGGTGCTCTTTAATTTCACTTTTGTCATGACAATCACAAATGCTTATACCACATTCTTGAACTAAACCAAAATATATGCCTTCTTTTGTGATTTTTTTTACAACTCTATTATCACAGCCGGGAATTTCGCATTTCATTTTTAATCCTAAAAATTAGTCCAAATAATTTCCGTCCTCTTTTCCTTAGCCATATTTATCCTTTTCATCGACATATTCCAATTTTTGTAAAGACGCTTATACAAAGGACTAAGACATCCACTCAAAACAACTTTTCCATCAAATTCATTCAAAATTCTGTGCAATTCGATGTGATCATCTGGATTCACATCAGATTCATATGACATTTTTTTGTTGTCTCTCAAGTAAGGAGGATCACAATAAACTAAAGTGTCCTTCGCATTAAAAGCTTTAATTACATCCAAAGCTGGCTTCTCAAAAATAAAAACCTCTTTGATTCTTTCCCCATTTAACGCAAGAGAAGAAATTCCTTCCTTCCATGTTTTTTGATTGCTTAATTTGAGGTAAGATTTTTTTTGACCGTTTCGACTCATTTTCCGCAACATAAGATCATGAACGGCTTCATCGAGATAATCCTCAAAACTCTTTCTTTTCTCTGTTTTTTCAAATGTTTCTTGCGTATGCTTATACAAATTCATTCTTCTTATGAGTTCTGTAGGCTCATCTCTAATTGCACGATAAATATTTAAAATTTCTTTGTCTGTATCTGAGATAATTTCACGCTTTGATTTTTGCTTGAAAAAAAGAATGTTCAACCCGCCGCCAAAAGGCTCCAAGTATGTCATTTCTTCGTAATTTTCTGGGAATTTGGATATGATCCAATCCCGAACAGACCATTTTTCCTCTGTTGTCTTAATTGCTGGGCGTATGTTTTTCATCGGCACCTTTCGGTTCGCTAATTATAGTTCCACACTTACTGCACACAAAAACAAAAGGTCCATAGCCCAGCCTAGAACCTTCCCAAAACCATCCTAAATCAGGATTCTTCTTCTTACATTCGACGCACATGACCTTGATTTTCTGCTGCTCAAGCGGCAACGATTCTTCCGTATAAAAAAAACAATCTGGTTTTTGTTCTTCCATTGCACTAAATACCTCATCCTAAGAGAGATAAAACATGAGAAATTTTGATGCCTGCGTCAAACAAGAAAGATTATCCAAACAAACACTTCTTGCCTTGTTAGACAGTCAACTTGATTTTTCCAAAGGAATTGTGGCGCAAACCGGTTCCCCGATTGATTTTACGACAATTTTGAATCCCGTCTTGAAGTCAGTTGTCCAACAAAAAGTTAATGATGGCGCATGGGCATATCCTGACGAACTCAACAGGCCAAGTTTCAGAATAGCAACAAACGGCGATTTATTGGACGATAACAAGTCAAATTTGACTATTTTAGTCGATCCATTTTTTCCCGGACCATTGCCTGCAACATTTCCCTCTCAGACGGTTGTCTTGAATAGCAGAGAAGGTAAAAATGCCATACTAAATAATGTAACGAAATACATAAATAATGGTACATGGTTGTACTACGAACAATCAAATCCAAAAAGAATTTTGTTGACCAATCCAGACTGGACGATTGCTTCGTTTGATTCAAGAACTAGAAATGTTTGCGTGACATTGAATGCAAGTTCCGGCGCAAGACATCTAAATTTCACCTTGAACAATTTTGTTACTTCGTGAATTTAGATAGTAGAAGCATATATAATTGTAAACCTCTTTTTAAAAGGGAATAAACTATGGCAAGTTACACAGTCCAATTGACCCCAGCTTTGGTCAACCTCGCTACTGAAGGTTCACTCGACACCTCCGTCGTGAGCGGCGTTTCCATTCAGCGCACCGCTTACATCGAAACCGTTAATAATACTGGTCACCGTAAGGTTCTCGAACTCGTTGACGGCGAAAACTTCAACGACACTCCTGAAAACCCCACCGAATACAGCAACGGTTCCGGCGGTTACTGGATCGTCTGAGTTTCATCATAACCAAAACTCAAGCTTCAAGCTGGCCCTTTCCAAAAACAAGGGCTGGCTTGAAGTTTTTTTATTGGCCACCTTTAAATAGACAGGGGGCAAATATGCGAACTTTAACTTGCTTGTCTTTGCTGTTTTTATTCTCTTTGTTAATTTCAACCTCTTCATCATCAACTTTATCAGAAAATACAACAATTTATGAAAAATGTTTGTATCCAACAGTCGTAATTTATGACCCAGAAGCCAAAACGGGTGGAAGCGCATTTGTTGTTCGTTCAACCAAAGACGGAGATAAATACAAGAATTTTATCATAACTGCTTACCATGCCATCGAAAGCGATGGCCCATTCTTTGTGAAACATGTTAAATATAAAAACCTCTCTGAACCATATGCAGAAAAAGATTACTCGGTTTTTGTTTACGCCATGAATCCAAAAGACGATTTAGCCGTATGCGTTTTTGAAAGCGATGAACAAATGCCTGTGGCAGAAATGGATTTCGACCACAAGATTTATATGGGCAGCAAAATTTTTCATGTCGGATTCGGCATGATGGATGACGCAAGAATTGATCGTGGCGAAGTCACTCAACCTCTTACCTTCCGACCAGAATCATTTCGTGGAGCAATTAGGACTAATGCTTATACCATAGTTGGCGACAGCGGTGGTCCTCTGTTTTTTGAAAATAGCCATAAAGTAATAGGTGTTTGCAGAGCGGTCAGAAACTTGGATAAACAATTATTGACACATCAATCTTATTTTACCGATATAAAAGTCATCAAATCTTGGAATGACTCATTAGATAATGCTTTGCTGCCAATATATAATCATAAAGAAAAAATGCCTGTCCTGCCATTTTTAAAACTTAAATTGCAAGGATATAAATTTGCTATTCCACAATAGGTGAAATATGAGAACTTTTAGAGAAGCAATGATTGTGTTGAATAATTTGAAGGCCATGAAGAATTTGCTTGAGTTTATCGAAGCAAATGGCGGCGATCCCGGCAAATTTGTTGATTGGTTTACATCAGAAGAAAATTTGATGGAAGCAGGTCCAGCACCTAGCTCAAATCCCGCTCCTCTCTTAACTGCTGGTGGTAGTTGGTTGGGTCAAAAAATAGGTCAATTTGTTGGAAGGGCAGGAGGAATCGGTTCCGGTATGGCTAGGGGATTAGCACAGACAATTGGCGGTACGGCAAGCGGAATTGCACAAGGAGCAAAAGCTGGCTATCGTGCTATTACTGCTGATTTGCCATCGTCCGCTAAAAATGCAACTGATGCTTTAAAAAATTTAGAAAATAGAATATCTCAGTCGGCTGAACTCAAAGCAATGTTCAAAGACCCAAATTTTATTCCATTGCTTCAAAATCTTCAGAAAACAATTGCAACTGCACTTGTTGAAAATAGAAAATCAAGAAGCGTTATCAATGAAGCTCAAAAAAAATCAGAGTACAAAAAAGTATTTATTGAATTGACAAAAGCAGGAATCGATCCTCATGAAGCTTTAAAAATTTATGTTGAAAACAATCTGTATATGAATGAAATTTTTCAGTCAATTGTTAATTGGTTTGCAAATATTGGGACTAGATGGAAAGAAAGATTAAGAAATATATCAAACAAACAAGACCAAGATGCAATTGCAAATGCCATGACCGCCCTCGGCAAATTGCAACAGGATATTCCTGCTTTTGGTCAAAAACCAAGCCAAGAGTTCCAGAAGTTCGCTCAAGAATTGGCAATTGCAGTTAACAATGCAACCGGTGGAGCTCATGGCGCAGAAGCTTATAAAGAAATTACAAGTGATTTGAAAAATAGGCTTAAAAGCACATTGAATCGTGTTGATCAAGCAAAAATTGATCAATTTGACCCAAATGCTCTAGTGAATATTGTTGTCAAAAGTTTTGATGAATATAAAAAAAGGTCGCCCATTTTGAACAGGGATGATCAGCAATTAGAATGGATTACATTTGTAGCAAAAGAGATAATAAAAAATCCCTCAAATGTAGAAAATGTACAAAGCATGATTAACGGATTCAACTCTGAAAAATTCTTTCTAGTTGATTTGTTAAAAAATCAAGGAGCAAGAAGTTATACTGAAGTAAAAAATAAATTATCTGGTATCGCAGATCAAAATGCAAGATTCCTTCTAAGCTCAAACCTTTTACAGTATGCTGCAAAATACGCTGATGCAGTAAAAAATGATCCAGAAAAAGTTAAGCAGTGGTATAAAGGAATTGTAGAAAAAATCGATGAGATAATTAAAAATCCCAATAATCTTGAGCGTGTGCAAGGCGTAATGTCAGGATATGTGTCGGAAAAAGAATTTTATGACAATATGGCAAAAAATGGAGTTGATTCACTTTATATTACTTCTTTAAAACCAATTCTAGATGCATTGGGAACAAAAAAAATTCCTTTGATTACAGTTTTGATGCAACACGCAAAAAAATATGCTGGCTTAGTTAAAAATGACCCAAGTAAAATGCGTTTATGGTATATGCAAATCGGTTCTCAAATAAAATCCGATGTCAATAAAGCTAGACAAAAAGCAATAGAATTAGAAACCAAAGCAGCCGGTGGGCCTGCCGCAACAAAAGCCAAAGCATATATGGATGCAGTTACAGGTCCGGCAGCTTCAAAATATGATATTATTATGGATGAAGAAAAAGATGATTTTGAGCGTCAATTTCAAGCGACATATATGGCAGTTGGTGACAATCCCGATTCTGGAAAACAAATTTTACAGAAAACAATTGAATTATTTAGTCCTCAGCAAAATACAAAAGGAAGCGTTAATTTGTTCGCACAAGCTTATGAAAAAGCATTAGCTGAAAAAATTCGCGAGTGGTATGATGGTGTCAGCGGAAACAATTTTGCAAGTGAACTTCAGCCTATTCTGAAAACTCCCACAGATCAACTTAAACTCGTTCAAAAGTTTAATCAAGCTCTTAAAGCTGGAACAGGCAAAGAAGAATTCTGGCAGGACATTGGTTACAAATTAAGAAATAACGAAAACATTTTTGAGTCAAGAAAGCCCAAAGTTGATCAGCAATTTTTGGATTCGATTTTGGGTAAAACTAAAAATCCCCAAGCCAGTTGGTTCAATTTCTAAAAGAAAAAGGGGTTGGCTAACCAACCCCTATTCGCCTTTGCTGCAATGTGCAGGATGTAAAAAGATAAATCACCCCCTATCGGTGCGCTGTACATCAGGCGAATTTTCAAATCCAGCCAGTTTTGATGGCTGTTTTGATCTCATCAATCGTCACCTTGCGACCCAAGAAATCACCTACTGATTCGCAAAAGTGCAATTCAATATCACGCTGAATTTCTCTCCTGAAAGATGGACCCATCTTTGCAGCATCCATGTAAGAACTAATGTCGATTTGCCAATCAAGCATCTCGCCACCAATAAATACGGCTTTTTGCATAACCCCATTTTCGCCCATCCCGAAACGAACTTCGAATTTTTTCATACCCAATTCTTCGGGCGTTGGCAGCTTATCAAAATTTCCTTCACTCATATCACACCACAATTTTACCGTTTGTATTGTTAATATAGTCTTATTTTAATGAAATATTATGACATAACATAAATATAGTTATGGAGTTCTATAAATGGGTCACTCTTCACGAATCAAATCTTGAAGAACTTTATTCCGACACAGTTCGTGCATTCCCACGAACCACAAAAAGACAGCATTCTATTGACGAAATTGCAATTTTAAGTCTTTCTGTGACTCCCTATCGGGGCGTTAGAACTCTATTCGTCAAAGGACTGGCAAAGAACGAAGAGAATGGAAGGGAATACAATCCCATAATCTTATTCAAGGATGTACGATACAAATCTTCAAATGATCGTCACAACTGGGCTGAGATTACCGCAAGCGATGGACGCAGGTACTTTTTTGAAAAGCTAAACGACCAAAATCATGTGGTTTTGCGTTGTAACTGTAAGGATTTTTTCTGGAGATGGAATTATACGGATCGTCTAGACAAATCTCTTTATGGTTCTGTGAGAAAAAAGTACGAAGCGAAGGAAAGACCGGGAAGTTCAAATCCTCTTGAATTACCGGGGATGTGCAAACATCTCATAAAACTTGCAAAATCTCTGACAGATGCTGACATCTTGGAGGAATAATGGAAAAGGAATTTACCAAACTAGTTACAACCCTCAATAAATTTGAAGGTTTTAACATAATAGACATAAGCACCGAATACAAATGGATTCATTTCAAACTGAATAATGAACAAAGTTTAAACGCAATTTCAACACAAATTTCTGAAGTAAAGGAATATTATCCCTGCAACTTGCTCGTTCTCGCAAATCAGAACGATCCCAAAGACTTTTCATATCAACTCGTCATTGAAACCGAAGAAAAATCTCGTTTTGTTAAAATTTTAAGTAAAAAATTAGAGAATGTTTTAGAAAACAACGGAAATCTTAGAAAAGCCAAACAAAAAGAATTAGGTCTTCCAGACCTGAGTCTCATAACTATTCGCCAAATGGCGGCTGAATTAAAGCAAAGAACAGGTCTTACCTTTGCTCTCGTCTGGATAGAAAATACGGAAAGAGATAATATAGCAATAGAAGGAAGTGGAAACCCTACTCAACTTGTAGGATTGCTAACCCGTGGAACACATATGGCAATAGAGTGGGCTGATAAAAACATAAAATTTTATAAGCCGGGAAATGATGAGTGATTATCCAAAACCTATTTTCACAATGATGTAATGAACTACATCGTGATTTCCTGCTGTAACTTCAAATTGCCAGTTTTTAGACGACTGTGCAGCAAGTGGTCTTGATAAATATGGAACAGTCTGACTTGTTCCTGTCAATAAAATACAATAATCAGAAGGACTACCTATAGGCGCAGGAATTGATACAAACTCACAATTTTCTTTTAGAGTCAATAAACCAGCAGCAACAATTTTAGGTCCAATCAAACGATTTAAGCCTAGATTAAGTTGATAGTTTTTCTTTTGTATTGGAGCGGAACCGTGACCTGTACCTTCTGTAGTTGTTGCTCCCATAAAAAACTCCAAAAAAAATGCCTTGGGCATTATACCCAAGGCATTAGAGTAACTAAGAAATCAAACAGTTGCGCTGAAAGGAGTAGCTTCCGCAGCAGTCTGATTAAGGAATGCATTCACAACAAAAAGATTGCCGCCAATATCCATGATCTGAATGGTATCGCCAGCATAGCCGCCTTTTGTTCCACCATTCAAAGTAATTGTATCGTCGCCAGAAACAACTTCCCAACCATTAACGCTGCTGCCACCATCGGCACATGCCAAAGCACGACCGACAAAGCTGTCGGAAGTATTAGCAACCTTAACGATGTCGTTGTTGCTTGTGACAGTAGTCCCAACAACGATTGTATAAACATCGCCATTACCAACTGATGCAGGAAGTGTTACAGTAACGCCAGCAGCTCTGTCTAGAACAACAATCCTACCAGCGTGATCAGCAGCAGTTAAAGTAACAGCAGAAGCAGAAACACGCACCAGCTTGCTTTCTGAAGCAAGATTATCTTGGACTGCCATAGGAGCCAAGTTTGCAGATTTAACGCTGCCATTAAAAACCAAAGGCTTAATATTGTAGGCCGTATCGTGACTGGGAAAC
>OGWB01000033.1_pt1 | contig 15067 bp, 19 predicted proteins | sample 1575961 | NCBI WGS metagenome assembly OGWB01 (sample SAMN07581556, study PRJEB24739) | freshwater metagenome | place: Singapore | collected 2015-04 | reverse complement strand
TTGACTTTATTAACGCAATTAATCAGAGTAAAGAAAATCTAATGGTCGGTTCTGACAATGATGAACTGGCCGAAAATATATATGATCCGTTCATCGTAAACCGAGGATTATCATTCTTTTCTGATACAATTCTCTACGCAAATGAAATGAATCGTCTTTGTCTTTTAGACAAAAAACCTCAATTCTTCTATTTACTAAATAATGTGAGACCACGAAAACGATATAGCAAGTGGTTAAAAAAAGAAAAAATTGAGAAAGTGGATATCATTTCAGAATATTTTGGCTATAGCAAATCAAAATCTAAAGATATCATTAGCATTCTCACCGATGATCAAATAACAATTATAAAATCGAAATTAGAAAAAGGTGGTCCTTCTGCTAAGGAGAAGAAGAAATGAGCGTAGAAAGTTTGTTAGAGGTGACGCTAAAAGAAGAAGATGATTTTTTGAAAGTAAGAGAAACTCTCACTCGCATTGGCGTAGCATCTAGAAAAGAAAAGAAATTATACCAATCTTGCCATATTTTACACAAGAAAGGCAAGTATTATATCGTGCATTTTAAAGAATTATTTGCATTAGACGGCAAAACAACAGACTTTGATGATAATGATCTAGGAAGAAGAAATACAATTGCCAAGTTATTAGAAGAATGGGGTCTCATCAAAATTGTTAATAAGGATGCGGTTGATGCACCTACCGCGCCTCTATCACAAATTAAGATTCTTTCTTATAACGAAAGAGATGATTGGGAATTAATTACTAAGTATAGCATTGGAACTAAAAAGAGAATATAATGGAAGAACTTGTTCAGGCATTGAAAGTTGCATTGGCAACTTCGTACACTTATCAACTTAAAGCACACTACTATCATTGGAATGTAGAAGGTTCTAATTTTCCACAATATCATCAATTTTTTGGTATGATTTATGAGGATGTAGATGGTAGCATTGATCAGTTTGCAGAAGAAATTCGCGCACTCGGTGCATACGCACCAGGAAGTTATGTTAGATTTTCAGAACTATCTTTGGTTACTGGAGATGAAACAATTCCTGACGGAATTTCCATGGCAAATAGACTTTTGAGTGATACATATATTGTGATAGATCAATTGACGAAGGTTTATGATCTTGCCGAACAATTCAACAAATATGGACTGAGCGATTTTATTGCAGGTAGAATTGATATGTTTAATAAGTGGGCATGGCAGTTGAAATCGACAACTAAAGTATCAGTCTTGACAACAACATAACAATCTGCTACAATAACCTTGGTGATGGTTGTATCACCTTTTATTATTAACTTGAATGGAGTAATACTATGTCTTTTGTAAACACAACAAAAACTCAAGTCGAGTATCTTGTTTCTTATCTTCGCGGCACCAATCGTGGACTGAGCGCACCACAGGCTCGCGCATTGTTTGGTATTAAAAACCTTCGCGCAAGAATGTCTGATCTTCGCCGACTAGGTTTTAAGGTCCGTAAGGGTCTAAATACTGAAGGTCGCACTACTTATTTTGTATCTCGCCGCATGATTGGGCAGGCTTAAGGTATAAATAATCATATCCCTTGGGACCCTTGGGATATAAACTAGGCTGGCATCCTAGTTAAATCTGCCGAATCGCTACGCCTTCGGGGTAGCATTTTAATTTTAACTCGCTTAATTAAGGAGAACTACTATGACATTTGTACCACAACTACCTTCTGCTCTTAAAGACTTTGACAAATTCTTTGTTGGATTCGATGACACATACAATCGTCTTGCTAAAATGCATGATGACTTGACTAAGAGCATTCCTAACTATCCTCCATACAATATCCGTAAGACTGGTGACAACACCTACTCTATCGAAATTGCTGTAGCAGGCTTTGCAAAGCAAGATATTGAAATCACATTTGAGGATAACAAACTTATCGTTACCGGCAATTCTACTGACGATGGCGATAACTTCCTTTTCAAAGGCATTGCAAATCGTGCATTCACTCGCACTTTTGCACTAGATGACAAAATTGAAATCAATGATGCATCTCTTGTAAATGGCATGTTGAAAATCGCTCTTGAGCGTATCATTCCAGAACACAAGAAGCCAAAGAAAATTGAAGTTAAAGAGGCCGAAGGAAAAACTTCAAAGCGTCAACTCTTGACTGAAGATTTGTAATTAATTTGGGGGCTTCGGCCCCCTTTAAATTGGAGATGAATATGAGTAATATTAAATTATTTCATTTGACAACTGGTGAAGAAATTGTTGGCGATTTACAAGAAAGTGTAGATGAAACTTATACCATTAAAAATCCATGTGCAATTGGAATTGTACCAACGCATACAGGACAAGTTACATTGAACATGCAACCATGGTTATTGTTTTCTGATACAAAGTCTGTTACCATCAAAGATTCACACGTTTTATTTACTACTGGTGTTGACATTAAGATTCTAAACAAGTATAATGAGATATTTGGATCAGGAATCGTAATTGCTCAACAATCACCGGTAGTTAGATGAAATTTTACACACACTTTACCAGACAAGGAAACTACATCCTAGAACGCGGCTATGAAAATGGCAAGCGTTTTTCTAGGAAGGTAGAATACAATCCAACTCTTTTTGTTCCAGCAAAAGAAGAAACTGAATTTCGCACATTGGAAGGTTACTATGTGTCGCCCGTAGAGATGGGCACGATGCGTGATGCTGGCGAATTTGTTAAACGATATGAAGATGTGCAGAACTTTCCTATCTATGGTTCTACAAACTATCCTTATGTTTTCATCAACGAACAATATCCAGATGAAGTGCATTATGACAGAGAATTGATTCGCATTGCAAATCTTGATATCGAGGTTGGTTCAGAGAATGGCTTTCCAGAGCCAGACAAAGCAAGCGAACCAATTACTGCAATCACCATTGAAATGAATGGACACTTTCATGTGCTGGGATGTGGTGATTATAACAATACCAGAACCGATGTGACATATATCAAATGTGAAGATGAATCAAAACTCATTCACAAATTTCTAGAACTATGGGAACGATTCAATATCGATATCGTCACTGGTTGGAACATTCAATTTTTTGATATCCCGTATATCTACACTCGCATCATGCGCCTGATGGACGAGAGTGTGGCAAAACGCCTTTCTCCGTATAAACTCATTGGCGAAAGAACGACTACAATTCACAACAAACAACAGACCGCATTTGATCTAGTTGGCATATCCATTCTAGATTACTTGGAACTGTACAAGAAATTTACTTACTCGCAACAAGAATCATTTCGCCTGGATCACATCGCATACATTGAACTAGGCGAAAAGAAGTTAGGCTATTCTGAATATGAAACCCTGCATCAACTGTATAAACTCGACTATCAAAAATTTATTGACTATAACATCAAAGATGTGGAACTTGTCGGCCGCCTCGATGAAAAAATGAAATTCATTGACATGGTACTTGCACTCGCATATGATGCAAAGGTAAATCTCACCGATGTGTTTACGCAAGTACGCATGTGGGATACATTGACGCACAATGCATTGTGGAAGAAAAGCATTGTCGTTCCGCAAAAGAAAAGCACCAGCAAGAATGAAAAGTATGAGGGTGCGTATGTTAAAGAACCTAAACCCGGCAAGTATGATTGGGTGGTTTCGTTCGACTTGAACAGTTTGTATCCACATTTGATCATGCAATACAATGTTTCACCTGAAACAATTGTCAATGGTAAACATGCTAATGTAACTATTGAAGGTTTGCTGAACAGAAAATATGAACAGAATAGCGAATATGTTATGGCTGCCAATGGTCACTACTTCCGTAAAGATGTGCAAGGCTTTCTGCCTGAGATGATGCAAAGAATGTATGATGATCGTGTTCTATATAAAAAGAAGATGATTGAAGCACAGAAAGAACTAGAGAAAGTGAATGCACAGTTAAAGGATTTAAAATGATACAAGAATACGAAGGGGTTTTACCACCAGAGTTTTGTGAGCATTTGATTCATCGTTTTGATGCCGAAGAGAAAAAAGATCAAAGTCATGATATGTTCATTCAATTAGAGATTGGTCAATGGCAAGATGAATGCGAAGGTTTGATTGATGTTGTAAAGCGTATAGGAGAACACTATAGCGCACAATACGATCCGTACAGAATGATGCCACAACGCAGACGCATAGAAGGCTTTCGCATCAAACGATATGAACCAAACAAGCATAGTTTTCCTTTACATGCTGATGCATCAAGTGCAGAATCATGCACACGGTATCTTGCATTCTTATGCTATCTAAACGATAGCGAAGCAGGCACTAAATTTTACATGCCAAAGAATGTGGGCGATTTGACAATTGAAGCGAAACAAGGTAAAATGTTAGTGTTTCCTCCTATGTGGATGTTTCCGCATGAGGGAATTATGCCAACTGAAAAACGAAAATATATTTTAAGCACATACTTTCATTATGTCTGAAAAAACAGAATTACTTAAACAAAAGAAGCAACTAGAAAATCAAATTTCTAGATACAAGAACCTTCAACTTGCAAAGAAGGTTCAATTGAATTCCGCTTATGGTGCGTTGGGCAACGAGTACTTTAGATTCTTTGACCTGCGACAAGCAGAGGCAATTACATTTTCTGGTCAACTTTCAATTCGTTGGATTGGTGAACAGTTGAATAGATATATGAATAGATTATTGAAAACACAGGATGTTGATTATGTCATTGCGTCAGATACGGATTCTGTATACCTTCATCTTGGTCCGTTGGTTGATATGGTCTACGGATCGAAGAATATCAAAGAAGAGAAAATTGTTGATTTCATCGACAAGGCCTGCGCGGAAAAGATTGAACCTTTTATCGACAAGGCGTATGAAGAACTTGCAAACTACATGAATGCATATGATCAAAAGATGTTTATGAAACGTGAGGTCATTGCAAACACGGGTATTTGGACTGCCAAGAAGAGATACATTCTCAATGTGTGGGACTCTGAAGGCGTTCGTTATAATGAACCTAAACTCAAAATGTCTGGCATTGAAGCGGTAAAATCTTCCACACCAGGATCATGTAGAGAGAAAATTAAAGAGGCATTAAAGGTTGTTATGAAAGGTACAGAGGCAGAGTTTCATGCATTCAATCAAGCATTCAAAGATGAATTTTCAAAGTTACCATTTGAAGATGTAGCATTTCCAAGAGGTGTTTCTGAACTCACTAAATATGAAAGTAAGTCTGATGTCTATCAGAAAGGCACACCGATTCATGTTCGTGGTGCAGTGATATATAATAAACTACTTACAGATAGAAAGTTAACCAAAAAATATCAGGCAATCAAAGACGGTGATAAGATTAAGTTTTGCTATATGAAAATGCCTAATCCTACACATGAGAATGTGTTATCCGTTTTAAATGTTCTACCAAAAGAATTTAATCTGGAGAAGTATATCGACTACGATACACAATTTGAAAAGGCATATCTAGAACCATTGAAAATTATTGTGAACACTTTTGGTTGGAGTGCCGAACCAGTTGCATCACTAAGAGGATTTTTCACATGAATACTATACCACAAGAGTATTTAATTCCAAGATCACAGGAAGATTTTGGATTCACCGCAATCGATGAAAGCGAACTTACACCCACATACGATCCAAATACATTTGAGACAGAAGTTATTAGAGAAACAGTTGGCGCATCCGCAGAAGGAATCGCTAGACTGGAAAATAAAATAGACACCATTTTAAATTTGTATAACGATAACAAGTTAGGACTTGATGCAGAAAGAGTTAAACTGCAACAAGAATCGGGCGCAAAACTCAAGTCTCTAGAAGAATTAATTGTGCCTTTGCTAGTTAATCTAATGAAAAATCCTGAAAAAGAATACATTTATTGGCCAAATCGCAAAGATAAAATTCAAGAGCAAATCAATAAAGTATTAGCACTAACACGATGATGTTCGCGATTCTATTATTCATTGCCGCCATAGGCATATCTGCGGTAGCGGCATACTTTTCCATTGTGGGTTTAGTCTCAATTTTTACTGCAAGTCCTATCGCAATTGCAATCATGGGAGGTTCACTTGAACTGGGCAAACTTGTTACGGCATCTTTTCTCTATCGTTATTGGCACAGTATTCACATTACTCTCCGGGTTTATTTCACTGCTACTGTTATCATTCTTAGTGTCATTACTAGTCTTGGCATTTTTGGTTATTTGTCCCAGTCTCATTCTGGTTCAGGTGTGGATTATGTTACCAATTCTACAAGAATCGACAACCTTAACGAGAGACTTTCTATTGAAAAAAATAGACTGGAGATTCTACTTAAGCAATCTGCTGGATATGCTCAACCCAATCAGAAATTGGAGAGACAGATTTCAGATACGCAGAATAAGATTGAGAATTTAACCAAAGAAATTCTACCACTCAAAGTAGAAAAGAATAAAGGCAATGCTGAAATTGGTGCAATTAGATATGTTGCTGAGTTGATTTATGGTAAGAATGATTTTGACACAATCGAAAAGGCTGTACAACTGATCATAATTGTGTTAATATGTGTGTTTGACCCACTTGCAATTTTGCTTTTAGTTGCGGCGAATCATACTTATAAAATTCATAAGTCTGGTGTTACAACGGTAGAACCAATTGCAATGGATGAAGAAAAACTTAAAAATGTTACAAAATTTGGAGATTAATTATGGGTAGTTTTTTTAATGATTTAGTGGAGCAGTTAAAGGATGAAGACACTAAAATTTTGGCTGACGGTGGCGCTTCTGCTGAATTTAGCGGTTGCATTGATACTGGCTCATACGCTCTCAACGCTTTGCTTAGTGGAAGTATATACGGCGGAGTGCCAAACAATAAAGTCACCGCCTTTGCAGGTGAATCGGCAACAGGTAAAACATTCTTTGTGCTTGGAATCGTCAAGCAGTTTTTAGAAGCAAATCCAGAAGGTGGCGTTATCTATTTTGATACTGAAGCCGCAGTTACAAAATCTATGATGGAACAAAGAGGCGTAGATACTAAACGAGTTGTCATCTCTGAACCTGATACAATTCAAAAGTTTCGCCACACCGCATTACAGATCATTGAAAAATATTCTGCACAATCAGAAGCAAAGCGCAAGCCAATGATGATGGTTTTAGATTCTCTTGGGCAGTTGTCTTCCACAAAAGAAATTGAAGATACCGCAGAGGGTAAAGAAACCAAAGACATGACGAAGGCTTCTATTCTCAAAGCAACCTTTCGAGTACTCAATCTGAAACTTGCAAAGATTGGTGTGCCGTTGCTTGTGACTAATCATGTGTACGATGTGGTTGGTGCATACATTCCAACAAAAGAAATGTCTGGTGGTTCTGGTCTTAAGTACACCGCATCAACAATTGTATTCTTGTCAAAGAAGAAAGATAAAGATGGCACCGAAGTAATTGGTAACATCGTCAAAGGCAAACTTGTCAAATCTCGCCTCACAAAAGAAAACTCTCAAGTTGAAGTAAAAATTACTTATAGCACGGGTCTTGATCGTTACTATGGTTTGCTTGACATTGCAGAAAAGTATGATATAATCAAGAAAGTATCTACAAGATACGAATTGCCTGATGGTTCAAAAGTTTTCGGTAAGGCAATCAACGAAGAACCTGAGAAATATTTTACAAAAGAGGTCCTTGATGCAATCGATGAAGCATGTAAAAGAGAATTCTTATATGGACAAGATAGTATTGGATCCTCTACTGAAGAACCTTTGGAGGAAGAAGCATGAAATATGGAGTGGATTATAGAATTACTGATAGACTTTATACATACAAAAAAGAGCATGATTTAGCAAGCATTGAAATTCTTACGGGTAATTATAAAGATACAGAATTTACCTTTGGTTCAATCAATGTCAAAGAAGATGAAGAAGAAAATACTGCATCAATTTCATTTGACTACACAGTACATAATGATCCATCACTAGAAGGTAATCAAGAATTCGAAGAAGTATTAGGACTAGTCATGAACTCACTTTTAGAACATAGTCTAAGCGAGGCAGAGAAACAATATAATGATGAACGTAGAAAAGAAAATACTGAAACACCTACTGAATGATGATGAGTATACTCGAAAGATTCTTCCGTTCCTTTCTGGTGATTACTTTTCAGATCATTCTGAAAAAACTGTATATGAAGAAATTCGTGGTTACATAACCAAATACAATAGTCTTCCAACGCATGAAGCAATTGTAATTGAAGTTGACAAGCGCACAAACCTATCTGGCGATCAACATAAGAAAGTTTCAAGTTTACTAATCGAACTCAACACCTCAGAGTTTGACAAAAAAGACACCGCATGGCTTGTTGATCAAACAGAAAAATTTTGCCAAGAGAAAGCAATTTATAATGCTATCATGGAATCAATTCAAATTCTAGATCATAATGGAAAGAGTAAATATGACAAAGGCGCAATACCTACTATTCTATCTGATGCACTTGCCGTTTCTTTTGATAACCATGTTGGCCATGATTTTCTTGATGATGCATCGAATCGGTATGATTTCTATCATAAAGTTGAGAAGCGCATACCTTTCGATCTCGACTACCTTAACAGGATTACAAAAGGTGGACTCCCAGAGAAAACACTAAACATCATTCTTGCGGGCACTGGTGTCGGCAAATCGATGTTCATGTGTCATTGTGCCGCATCAAATTTATCTTTGGGCAAAAATGTACTGTACATTACACTTGAAATGGCCGAAGAGAGAATTGCAGAACGTATTGATGCGAATCTTTTGAATGTTGACATTGATAAACTTATTTCATTACCTAAAGATTCATACATAAAAAAGATTGAAAAACTAAAAGAAAAAACGCTAGGTCGTTTAATCATCAAAGAATATCCGACCGCAAGCGCGAATGTAACTCACTTCAAACATTTGCTTAACGAACTTAAACTGAAGAGACAATTTGTTCCTGATATCATCTATATCGATTACTTGAATATTTGTGCATCGGCTAGAATGCGTCATGGTGGCAATGTCAATTCATACTCTTACATTAAGGCAATTGCAGAGGAGTTGCGTGGGCTTGCGGTCGAATATAAAGTGCCTGTTATTTCTGCTACACAAACAACCCGCGGTGGTTACTCCAACTCCGATGTTGAAATTACAGACACTTCAGAATCGTTTGGTCTGCCTGCAACCGCAGACTTTATGATTGCTCTAATTACTACTGAAGAACTTGCTGATTTGAATCAGATACTTGTTAAGCAGTTGAAGAATCGTTATAGCAATCCAGATACAAACAAACGATTTGTAATTGGCGTTGATAAAGCAAAGATGAAACTGTATGATTGTGAACAATCTGCACAGAATCATATTCATGATAGTGGGCAACCTTTAGAAGAAGACAAACCACTTTTCGATAAATCAGACTTCGGAAGAAGAGACAAACAACGAAAATTTGAGGGGTTCAAAGTATGAAATTTACTTTAATTGGCGAAGACTATGTTAACGGTGACAAAACTACCGTAGAATTTACTGCCGCAGATATTAATATCGTCTTGTCAAAGATGAAAGAATTTCTTTTGGGATGCGGATATGAGTGTAGGCCTGGCAATCTAGATTTTGTAGATAAGCAAATTTTAGATACACATCTACATTTTGGATACAATGGAACTATGGCAGGAGATTTTCCTCCTAGTTTATCCGAAACAATTAACCTAGGCAATTATGGCGCGGGCCAACCTGTATACGGTTTTTACAATACTGACGAAATTAGATTATCTTGGTCAGACGATTTAACTTTTAAAATGCATAAATAGTAGGTAAAATCTTACTATAGGGGTATAAAATGCCGACTGCAAATTTGGAATTAGCAAATACATTCAATGAATGGAGAACAATAATCAACGAAGTTATTCTCAAGGTGAATAATCTTGAAAATGGTAACGGAGACATTGTTGTTGATACCATTACATCAAATACAACAAATAATATCGTAACAATTGCTAATTCTGCATGGACAACCGCGAATGTCGCATATTCTACTGCAAACTCTGCTTGGACTACCGCAAACAATGTAACTGTATCAAATACAACATTTAAAACTTCTTACGATGTAGTTACAAGAAATAGTACTCCTGCGAGTACAATTAATTATAATTTAACGGCAGGAAAGTTTTTTTATCAGACCAATTTGAGTGCAAACATTACTGCTAATTTTGTGGGAGTTTCGGCAAACAATAATGTTGCCACTGAAGTACGCCTTGCAATTCAACAGGGTGCCACTCCTTATGTAGCAAATACAATTACTTGTGATGGAAGCACACCAACTACGTTTATGTGGGCAGGAAACACCGCACCAGGCGGCACGGCAAATGGTATTGATGTTTTAAAGTTTATCATTTTAAAAGACAATGCTGGCGGTGTTGTTGTGTTGGGTAAAAACGACAGTCACGGATAAAGCATTTGACAATATTATGATAGTCTGTTATACTGTAGTTTCACACACTCAGTATAACTATCATGATCATACACACCTATATTGGCAAATCTAAAGAAAAGAAAAAACCTGGCTGGCAAAAACAAAAGGCAGAATATGATGCGTGGCTAAAGTCTCATGGTGTTGATCCTAATAAAAAACAAACAAAAAAGACTTTTGTTGCATATCAACCCAAGCAAGAACCTTATCGTAGAGAAACGCCTCAATATCCATCATTAAATTCTTTTGCTGGTAATACTACCAAGTCAGAAAAAAAAGTTTATACTGGTGACAAGTTATTAGGTATTGGTACCTTACACAAATCTAACGCAGTACCTATCTTTTCGAAAGAAGAGGCACAAGACCAAGCATCGATGCGCCGTTAATATACTACTTAAAAATTATAAATAGCCTATCATAACGATAGGCTTTTTTTATGCTCAAATTCAAAGAATTCCTTGCGGAACAAAAAAATACGCACATGGAACATGCAGAAGATGATGTTCTCAATGGTGGCGTAAATGGTACAAGAAAAAGTATCAATGCACTTAGAGCGGTGCGTGATATGCTTGCCGGTCACACAGAAAGTAAAGTATCCGTCACCGTCAAATGGGATGGCGCACCTGCAATTTTTGCAGGAGAAGATCCTACAGACAAAAAATTCTTTGTTGCAAAGAAAGGCGTCTTCAATAAAAATCCAAAAATTTATAAAACTAACGCAGAAATCGATGCGGACACTTCAGGTGACCTTGCAGAAAAACTCAAAGCATGTTTAAAGGAACTTCCAGCACTTGGAATTAAAGGTGTCATTCAGGGCGATCTACTTTTTACTCAGTCTGATTTAAAATCTGCAACAATTGATGGCGAAAAGTACATTACCTTTCATCCAAACACACTTGTTTATGCAATCCCAGAAGAAAGCGAACTTGCTAGAAGTATCAAATCCGCACAAATTGGCATCGCATGGCATACCTTTTATGAAGGCGATTCATTTGAAACAATGAAAGCGGTCTTTGGTAAGAATATTTTAGGTTCAATTAAAAAAACAAGCAGAGTTTGGTCTACAGATGTAGACTATAAAGATGTTTCAGGTAAAGCAACATTGACAAAAGAAGAAACAGATAGAGTTACATCCATACTTTCTGACGCAGGTAAGATATTTTACAAGACAGACGCTAAATTATTGAATCATATTAAAGATACAGACGAACTACGCGAAAAAATTAAAACCTTTAACAATACAAAAGTCAGAAATCAATTAAAAATCAAAAATGTAAAAAGTCATGTTGCTGAACTGATTGAATTCATTGAAGCACACTACGATAAAGAGATCGCTTCAAAGAAAACTGCAAAGTCAAAAACAGAATGGGAAGCAAAAAAGAAAGATGCATTGAAATTTTTCAATACAAGAAACAAAGCACAGTTAGAAAATATCTTTACCTTGATGAATTTACTTGCTGAAGCAAAGTTGATTCTGATAAGCAAATTAGATGAAGTAAAAACGCTTGATACATTCCTATTGACAAAGAATGGATACGAAGTAACTGGTGTTGAGGGGTATGTTGCAATTGATAAACTATCTGGAAATGCAGTCAAACTGGTTGACAGATTAAGATTCAGTTATGCTAACTTTTCGCCGGATGTTATAAAAGGTTGGCAAAGGTGATCATTGAAAGGCTACACCTTTATGTATAAGAAAAAAACAAAAAATTATGGTAATGATGCACATTTATAGGAGAAAATAATGGCAGATAAAACCGCACTTGCAGAATCTTCACAGGCACTATTTTGTTCGATATCGGATAATTTAGGGGCAAGCAACAGTAACAAAATTTTAGATTTAAAGGTATTTCCAACTTATGTTGATTTTAAATCTAAAAACGAAAGTCTAGTAGAAGATTCTTTTAAAAGAATTTTTACTCCAGGAGTTACATTAAAAGATATAGAAAATTTTTTAATTAGCAATGTAGATTGGTACAAATCTTCTGTTTTAATTGCCAAAAAACTCATTGAAGATATTACAAATATAGATAAAAATTATAAAATTAAACTGAAAGGATATGAAAATATCTATTATTTTAGAGGCGATGATGAAATTATGGGAAACATTCAAAAATTATTCACAATCGCAAACAAAGCACCAATTACTAAGAAGAAACAGGCTTCTTTTGGCAATATCAATAAATGGAATCCTGCTGACATTTATTTGGCAAGTAAAAGGGCTCACGAGGTAATTGTAGAAGATTTAAGAACTGCAAATCCAGGTGCATATAATTTCACACATCTTAATACTTTAACTGCAAATTTAATTGACAGTGGAGATTTATTACCATTGTCTCTCAAAAAAACTACCTCTTCGGTAGAATTAGTTAAAGTAAATTTCAATAGAGAAGATGAATTAAAATATCTTAGTCAAATTTCATTTAAGTCAGTTACAAACTGGAAGCCTTATAAACCAGTCGAATTTCCTAAAAAGGGTGAGACTAGAGATATTCGAATTATTTTAAACAATGATGGAGAAATAAAGTTAAGACATGATCCTTCAGCAAAAAGATTTGTTATAGAATTTATTGGCGGTGGCGCAGAGGCAAGAGGAGGATCAATTGGTTCAATGAAAATTTTCTGTGAGTTATTAGGATTTGTTGATAAACAAACTGCGATTAAACTTTTAAAAGAATATACCGATGGCGAAAAAGAATATTTGGAGCAAATGGCTCCGATTGAAAAATTAAAGCAATCAATGGATTCAAAAAGGTTTGATCATAAGCGAGGCGAAATTAGTGCAATCTCTATCATTAATAGAGTTATGCCAATTATAAAAGACTGGTTTTCAAGAACAGATAAAAATTCAAAAGCAGAAATTGATGATTTCATTCGAATTATGTTTGAATATGTTACTTCAAGAACCGAAAATTCTGGAAGATTTGTAATTGCAAAATAAAATTTTATAAATAATGAGTATGTGCAGTTAGGCTACGGCAAACCTGTAAAGGATAAGTCTAAGGAAAACTCCGAATGAAAAAAGTTATAGTTGTTTATGGCGGCGGATTTCAGCCGTTTCATCAAGGTCATATGAGCAGTTATGAGGAAGCCAAACGCGCTTTTCCATCTGCCGACTTTTATGTTGCATCAAGCAACGATACAAAAGTAAGACCAATTCCTTTTTCAGACAAAAAATTCCTAGCACAACAAGCAGGCGTTAGGGACGATTTCGTTCAGGTAAGACAACCTGTAAATCCAGATGAGATTCTACGAAAGTATGATCCCGAAAAAGATATTTTGATTCTTGTGCGAAGTGAGCGCGATCCAGTCAAGTACACTAAGAAAGACGGTTCGCCAGCATATTATCAACCGTTCAAGAATCTAAAGGACTGTAAGCCATTTGATTCTAAGACAGGACATGGTTACATTTTTGTTACAAAGAAGAAAGATTTTTCTGTTGCTGGACAAGAAGTATTCTCTGGTAGTCAGGTTCGTAAGATGTATTCTGATGCAGATGATGCTAAGAGAGAAGAGATTGTAGATGATTTGTATCCAAAAGCAAGTAATCCAGCAAAGGTTAAAAAGTTATTAGATAAGTATATCGGTGGATTAAAAGAGGAGTTAGAAATGGATGAAGCACTCTCATTGCAAGGGCGCCGCAAACGCGCAATGCAGGTAAGACGCCTAAGAGCGAAAATGCTGAGAGCAAGAGAACGCGCCATGAAGCGTTTCGCTAGCCAACCTACTCTCACCAAGAGAGCAAGAAGACAAGCAGTTACATTTTTAAAACGTAGAATTGGTGGAGGCAAAGCATATCAAACATTGTCACCATCACAGAAAATTTCAATCGATAAAAAGATTGAAGCAATGAAAGGTGTAATTGGTAAAATTGGTTCTCGTTTATTACCTCAAGTGAAACGTAGAGAGGTACAACGTAGACAAAATATGGCACAAACAGAATCATTGAATTTTAAGTTTACAAATCTTTTTGAAAAACCACAACTTCCGCAAGATACGCATGTTGGAGGTAAAGAAGGAACTCAGCCATCCAAATATTATAAAGGTCTAGACAAAGAAACAAAAGAAAGACGCGATGCACATTTCAAACGTATGGGTCCAAAGTCAGACTCCGATAAGTCTGCATACGCAGATGCGCCAGGCGACAAAGAGGCAAGAGAAAAAGGTATGCCTCAGTCTAAGCACACTCTAAAATTCAAGCAAATGTTTGGAGAAGAAATTGGTAAGAAAGAATTTTCTCGCTTGGATCAATTGGTTCGCCTTGGTCTTGCCGACAAGACATTGCTATCTACAATTAAGAAAGCAATGCAGAAAATTGAATCGGGTGATGCTCTATCAAACAATGAGAGACAGGCAACGCAAAATCTCTTGTCTACCTTGCTTGACATGGTAACAAGCCAAGATCAATTATTCAATCTTGCAAAATCATCATTGATTCAATAAAACATTTAGAGTTTGGTATCGCATATGGGCAGGACCTAGCCAAAGGTAGTAAACTACCCACTGCTGTGATAGTAAACAGTGAAATTGTAAGACGTGTCGTTATCGTGACTGGGAAACAGATCGGAAGAGCACACGTCTGAACTCCAGTCACTCCGCGAAATCTCGTATGCCGTCTTCTGCTTGAAAAAAAAAAA
>OGWB01000032.1_pt1 | contig 15158 bp, 10 predicted proteins | sample 1575961 | NCBI WGS metagenome assembly OGWB01 (sample SAMN07581556, study PRJEB24739) | freshwater metagenome | place: Singapore | collected 2015-04 | reverse complement strand
AACGCAACATATCATCCCATTGTAACTGTCGACGCAACAGGTCGATTAACGTCAATTTCAAATATTTTAACTAGTAGTGGTGTCGTAGAAAATGTACTTTATGTAAGTAAATCAGGTAACGATCAAAATGATGGTAAAGATTTATCAAGATCAAAATTAACAATTGCTTCTGCAGTAAGTGCTGCAAATGCTTTACAAGCCACTAATCCTACTGGTACAACATGTATTTTTGTTAAATCCGGTAGTTATACTGAAAATAATCCAGTTAGCCTAAGTGCAGGTGTTAGTATAGTTGGAGATAATCTTCGAGCAGTTACTGTAATACCAAGTGATCCGACTAAAGATATTTTCTGGGTAAGAAATCGTTGTTATATAACAGGCATAACATTTAGAACTCATGTCCACCCCTCAGCAGCTATTGCTTTTCCGAAAAGAGAATTCACTGGAACGATATCTGGTACAACTTTAACAGTATCTGGTTACTCATCACCAATAAACGATATTCGTGTTGGAATGTATGTAGTAGGTGCAGGAGTAGCAGCAAATACCATTATTACTTCATTTGGCACAGGAACAGGCGGAAATGGTACCTACATAGTAAATAATTCACAAAATGTTGGTTCAATTAGTATGAGAGGTGCAGAATACATCATTACTAGTCCATATGTACAAAATGCAAGTTCAATTACAACTGGTAATTCACCTATTCCAGGTGTTTTATCCCCGACTGCTGCAGGTGATCTTGTAGTGGGATATACATATGAAATTACTACTTTAGGTGATTCAAATTGGAATACTATAGCGGGTACAATAGGTGCAACTTATAGTGTAGGGGATGTAATTACAGTTGCTGCTGCAAATCCAGGTACAACAGGTGACGCTTTATTGCTTACTGGATGCGGAATGCGTGTAGACGGTAATTTGGCGTTAGGTTTAAAATCCATGGTATTAGATGCCTATACACAATACAATTGTAATGGATTAGGTATTCATGTCATTAACAGTGGTTATTCACAATTGGTAAGTATTTTTACAATTTGTTGTTCTGCAGGTGTAAAGAATGAAAATGGTGGATACTGTTCAATTACAAATTCAAATAATAGCTTTGGTAAATACGGATTATGGTCAGATGGAGTGGGTGAAGTATTATACACTGGTAATTTGGTATCATTTACAAAAGATACGTTAACATTTACCAATCTTTCTCAAACACCTGCAGTAAACGATGCAATTAATGTAATAGGTACACCTAATGCACCGGGTAATCTTTCTTCGGGAAATATTCTAGTAAGATCGGCTACACCAATTAATAATGGCAATTCCACTATTACATTTGCGGAAAACATTGGATTTACTCCTACAGTACCGCAACAAGTAGGGTTTCGTCAGATATCAATTATTTCTGCTAGTGGCCAAACATTTGAATACATTGGCACAGGTGTTAATATACTTACTTCAACTCCACGTTTAGGTGGTATTCCGATACAGGCAAATGAGGTACACGAAACTAATGGTGGTAGAGTTAGTTTTACAAGTACCGATCAATTCGGCGATTATCGAATTGGTTCCGGATTACTTATTAATGAAGAAGCAGGTATTATAGAAGGTGAGACATTTGATAGAAGTTTATTTGCTGTTCTTACACCATATATTCTCGCATTAGAAGGATAATAAATGGCATCACCGTTAAATACATTTAAATCAATTGCTGCAAATGTAACAACGATTCCTAGTTTTATTTACACCTGCCCGCCTGATACAACAGCTATTGTTTTACTTGCACAGGCAACTAATATAAATGCAACAATTGACGGAAATGTAACATTTTTTAGTAATTTAAATAGCAATACAGAATTAGTTAAAAATTTTATTATTCCAGTACAAGATGCAGCATCTCTCATTTCAGGTAAACTTGTACTTGAAACAGGAAAAAGTCTAGGTATTTATGCACATGCAAATAATGTTCTTAAGATTACTCTTAGTATTCTAGAGACCAAATAATGGTTAGTAAATATAAATTACTTAGTGGAAGATCAAAACAGGTTTTACCTGACGGAAGCTATCAATTTATTTCCCTAAGTGAAGCAGAAAAGTATCTAGGTGTGCCAAATGCTGCTCCTTCTGTAAAATATTTTTTAGCTAGTGATTATTTGGGTAATAGAAGCTGGCAACAAGGTATTTTAGAAAAGAGTTGGACTTCAGTATCAACGACAATTACCGCAAACACATTTGGTAGATATTTAACTAATTCTCAAGCAAGTCCTTTTATAATTTATTTACCCGCAAATGTAAGTGAAGGAGACTATATACAAATTACTGATATTGGACATTGGTCCAATAATAATGTCACTGTAAATAGAAATGGTTCAACTATAGAATATCAAAATACTGACTTAGTATTAGACACCAGTGATACTTTTGTAGAATTATTTTATTCTAATGGAACATGGCAGTTTATTACCAATTTAGGAAAACAAGGTGTTCAAGGGGTACAAGGTGCTGTGGGTAACCAAGGGGCACAAGGTTTCTCAGGTATACAAGGAACTATAGGTGTACAGGGTGATGTTGGAATCCAAGGAAATCAAGGAAATCAAGGAAATCTAGGAGTTCAAGGTAATCAAGGTTATCAAGGTTATCAAGGTGATATCGGTAATCAGGGTATACAGGGTACTATTGGTATAGGTGTACAGGGTGCAACTGGTGTACAAGGTTCACAGGGCAATCAAGGTGCTACAGGTGGTGCTCAAGGTGATATAGGAGTTCAAGGCAATCAAGGTGACATTGGCACACAGGGTATACAAGGATCTAATGGGTCTCAAGGTTATCAAGGGAATCAAGGGAATCAAGGGAATCAAGGGAATCAAGGTGATATTGGCACACAAGGTATACAAGGATCTATTGGGGCTCAAGGTTATCAAGGTGACATTGGCACACAGGGTATACAAGGATCTAATGGGTCTCAAGGTTATCAAGGGAATCAAGGGAATCAAGGCAATCAAGGTGATATTGGCACACAAGGCAATCAGGGTGTTCAAGGTTCACAGGGTATCCAAGGCAATCAGGGCAATCAGGGGAATCAAGGTGTTCAAGGTACTACAGGATCACAAGGATCTACTGGTACCGGTGTTACTATAATAGGAAACGTTGCTTCGGTTGGCGGTGACCCACAAGCAACTCTTAATTCAGCATTTCCTAGTGCGGTTAGTGGAAATGCAGTACTAGATCAATCCACTGGTGCTTTATGGGTTTTAACTGCAGGTACATGGGTTGATGTTGGAGTTATTCAAGGTCCTACAGGTTCTCAGGGTAATCAGGGTGATATAGGTACTCAAGGTAATCAGGGCAATCAGGGTAATCAGGGTAATCAAGGTGATGTTGGTGCACAAGGTAATCAGGGTAATCAAGGTGATGTTGGTGCACAAGGCAACCAAGGTACACAGGGCAATCAGGGAGATATAGGTACTCAAGGTACTCAAGGTAATCAGGGTAATCAAGGTGATGTTGGTGCACAAGGTAATCAGGGTGCTCAAGGTGCACAGGGCGTTCAAGGTGATGTTGGTGCACAAGGTAATCAGGGTATTCAAGGTGATGTTGGTGCACAAGGCAACCAAGGTACACAGGGCAATCAGGGTGTTCAAGGTGCCCAGGGTTCACAGGGTATCCAAGGTAATCAGGGCATAACAGGATCTAGAGTATATGCTGTTACAAATAGTGGTGCTAGTTCATATACAATAGATGGTGCATCTAATCCAACATTAAATCTACTTAGGGGGTTTACTTATACCTTTAATGTAAATGCAACTGGACATCCATTTTGGATTAAAACTGCACAGGTCACAGGTACCGGCAGTCAATATAATACAGGTGTAACTAATAATGGTATAGAAGTAGGAACAATTACATTTGCTGTGCCTTATGATGCACCAAGTACACTGTACTATATTTGTCAATATCATGGATCAATGAGTGGTACAATTAGTATTAATGATATTGGTCCTACTGGTTCGCAAGGTATTCAAGGTGCTGTAGGTACACAAGGTGTACAAGGTACAGTAGGTGTACAAGGTACAGTAGGTGTACAAGGTGCTCAGGGATTCCAAGGTGCACAGGGTATAGATGGTATTCAGGGTGCTCAAGGGTTTCAGGGGAATCAAGGATTCCAAGGTACACAAGGTGCAGGTGGTCCAGGACCCCAAGGTGCAGCAGGTGTACAAGGTGCTCAGGGATTCCAAGGTGATGCTGCGAGTGGGCTTGACGAAGATATCGGCTACAAACTCGTTGCGGTCGATTACCTCGCCTGTGTTGTTGGTTTCATCGCACACCACCTTGAAATCGGTGATACCACGACGCTGTTGAACCGTCTTGAGGAACGGAACCACCAAGTTCTTGAACTGTGCCCGTGTAAAGGCATCGTTCTGTTCGAACAGGAAGAACTTGCTTGCGGTGGCAATTGCCTTCTCAAGAATGATGAACAGGCGACGAACATTGATACGGTCGAAGGCAGAGGGCTTGGTCTGCATGGTCTTGTCACCAAACAGGATCACGCCCTCACCTGGGAACGACACGACAGGGTTGATCTGTCGGGTGTACAGTTCGTCGCGGTGAGCCTCGCTTGAGGGGTTGTAAGCCAACTTGACTACGCTCTTGATCTGTCCACGGTTGAAGCCTGCGGGTGAGAACCACGCTTCATTGGTGAACTCGGTGCGAGCAACTAGACCTGCAATGTCTGCGTTGAGCGGAACAAGTCGGACTAGGTTGTTATAAGTGTCTAGTTGATACTTCCAACCGCTGTCGCAAACAGCATACGAACTGTTAACATTCAATGTGTTATTGCGGAAGGTTTTGATACTACTAAGTGCTTCGTATGGTAGTTTGTTTTCCACATCGGATTGTTGCGGAGAAACAAAAGCCATGCAGTCTAAACGCTTCTCACAAATCTGCTGAATGATTAGTTGTTCAAGTGTTGCAGAAGCGTTTCCTGTTGGGAGCAGAGACACATCAATGGTGTCTGCGTCTTGGAACAGACTCCATCCGCTTCCCCACCGCTCGCTGTCGTTTGGTGCGGCAGATACAGCACCAGTTAGTCCTAGAGAATTTACTCTCTGACCAACAGCGGAACTTCCGCTTAAATCTGGGCCAATCAAGGAGTTCGATAGACTTGAGAAGTTTTGTGTTGCCTGATATCCTGCACCACCATTGTTTCCACTCAAGTCTGCACAGAGTGCCCAAACATAATCAGACTGATCGTTGACTACTGTGCGATAATAGTTGCTGCTTCCGTCAAATTTACGAGCATTGGTTGCACGAGACAGACCTTCAAATTTCTCAAGAAGGGTGTTTGCTGTTCCAGTCCACTTTCCTTCTTTGTCTAGAACTAGAACATTGATTATGTCGTTTGCACCACCGGCATCAGTAGCGTATGCAGATGTTGTTGCACCTGTTGACACATACTTTGAGTATACGCTCTTGATGCTTAGTGTGTTTCCAGCAGCCTGAGTCTTTGGCAAGATGCTGTCGATAAGAACACGAACAACAGTTGGGCCACCTGATGCTAGGGTGTAACCACTGGTGACTCCGAAGAAGTCTCCAAATGTGGCAGTTACACCGAACAGTCCACCGCCAGTGGTTAGTGCTTTCTGCACTCCACTTACGGTTACTGTAGTGCCGTCTTCAAATACAATGTCGTCACCCTTGGCAAAGTACAGATATTTGCTGCTGGTTCCGGTGACGATATCCATATAAGTAGCACCAATGTTGGCGGCTGCACCTAGTGTATAACCAGTTGTGGTTCCGTTTCCGTTAGTGACTACTACCTTGATGCTGTTTCCAAGAACTCCCGGATACTTTGACGCAAAAAGCACACCGTTTGTAGCCTGTGTGTTTGCAGAAGCACCTTCGTTTGCATTGAAATCTGTAGTGTTATTGATGTCAAATGCACTCTGATATGTTGCACCACTCTTGGTTACATGAGAGTTCTTTGCGGCAGAACCAACCACACGCACCACTTGGCAGTTGTTGCCGTATTGCAGGAAGTTAGCAGCGGTGAAGAAGTCCACATAGTTGTTATTGTCGGGCTTTTCAAAAATATTTGCAAGTTCACGCTCATTGGCAACAGTCACGATTTCGTTGACTGGACCCCAATGGAAATAACCCGCGAATCCACCGGGTGTGGTGGCTACAGCGGGAACGATTGTGGTCAGGTCGATTTCTTTGATGCTTACGCCGGGGCTTACTCTAAATCCCATTGTGGTGTCTCCTTCGTCTGTGAAGCACGGGGGTTTGGTATCGTTACTTCTACTCTTATGTATTATTTGGATATTTCTGCCGTACCGCCCGACCAATCCCCATATTTAGCCATTCAGTCGCCCCAATTCCACGCCGTTCCGCTACCGTCTGTGAATGAAGTTGGGTCGCTTCCGTCGTCCACAAAGCCAAAAGGAGTCATTTCTTCTTCCAAATTTTTCATTTGGTCTTCGTACAGGTCACGCCTGATGTCGCTGCCTGTGATGTCTTTGAAGTACGCTTGAGTTGTGAGCCACCCAAACAGCACCAGCGTCATCACCAAATCGTCATTGTGGTTGTCTTCGGCTTCGTAGGAGTCGCCTTTAGCCACAAACGAACAGAACTCGTCCACCACACCAAAGTCTTCAACAATCAGTTTGGTGTCTTCAATCAAATTTTTGAGAATCGCACATCCAATACGCTTCACAGCGGTGGATGTCTTGACACCTTTCATAGCCGAGCCACCGCGTCCGAAGCCGCCGTTCACCACCTGCCCCTTGCGTCCCTGCATCTGCACATAGATGATGTTGTCGTATTCCATGTCGTCGTGGAGAATGTCTGCTATCTGCTGCCCGATGTCATTGATCTCTACCAGCACGAATGCGTTGTTGTACTGCCGTGCCACAGGATAGATGGCGTTGGGATACAACATGGGAGCCAACTGGTTGTTGCGGAAGGTGGCTACCAGCCTGTACGGCATCTGCGTGACATCTATAACGGTAAACGCATGGTAGTCCTGCCCCACGCCACGCGAGGTGTCCACCACAATTACATACTTGTGGTTGGGTTGTGGCTTGGCGTATACCCGTAGCCCTTCACTATTGAAATATTCAGGGGTACGGTACACAAGACACTTTAGTTTTTCAGGATGGATCAGGGTGTGAACCGATCCCAAGAATTCGGTTTCAAACTCGGTACGGAACTGCTCTTCAGAGGTGTTGGCAATGGTTTGCTTTTTCCACTCCTCGTCTCGTCCGGGCACATCGCTCCAATGCACCTCAATCGGGTAGTACTCGTTCTTGCCTTCTTCGCCTGTTCGTTTGTTTGCATTTACCCACAGGCGGTAGAACATGTTCAAGCCCTTTGGGGTTGACACAATAATCACTTTGGTTTCTTTACCGCTTGTGATGGTTGGATACACAGACGAGAAGAACTCTTCTGCTACATTCTGAGGCACATAGGCAAACTCGTCCAACATGATGCAGTTGTGAACTTCTATTCCATTTGCATAAAAAGCATGAGTCTCTTGAACATCTAGTAAATCATAAACATCCATTTTATCACTATTTTGAACAGACACAACAGGAAGAACGCAATTATCACAAACCACAAGATTCCCATCGGATAAAGAAGCAGCAGCAACAAAACCACAACCATCTACACATATCCTGTGATCTGGAGTGCAGACTATTTTTCTGTCAGGCAGATTTATCGTTATAGTGTCTTGTGAATAAGTTTTGCTTATTCCTTTGAATGGTCGGAAACCTTTGGATGTGAGTACTTCCCATCTATAAGTTTCATTCCCCGATTCCAAGCACCACCCTGTCTTGCTATTCGTGCCTTTGCCGAATCGCTCATTTTCTTTTTTGCTTGTTCGCTTCGCTTCATTCCACGATGTGCCTCTGCGGTTTTTCTTATTTTCTCTGGATTCTTGTTTATCTTGTCTGAATGTTCTTTTGTCTTTGATTTCCCTGTTAGTGCAGAAGATATCTTTTGACAAAATTCTTGACTTCTTTTTATTCCAAGAAACCGACCACGATTTGCAGCAGATATAAGGCTCTTCGCCTGATCTGATAGTCTCCTTCCTTTGCTTGATTTTGACATCTTCAGTTTTGTTTCTTCTGTGTGTTTTGTCCCTGTTCTCATAATTCTTCTTGCCTCTGAATACTCCATCATAATAATTTTCTTTTGCTGCTCTGTTAAATGAACCATCTGTCCCTGACGACCAGTAGCCATGCGAAAATGAGCATGAATCATTTTGGATTTTTCTATCCCCGATAAAAATTTGGTCAAGAGTTTGTGAGCCAATAAATGTTCTTTGACTGTTAACTTCACCAAATTGGAGCGTTCGTTCGTTCCACCCAAAGACTGTGGAATTATGTGGTGGGTTTCGGTGTAGAATGAGTCGTCCAAAATCCTGTTCTTTGCATTCTCCATCATCAAAAAATACCACTTCTTGTACTTGTTGTTTATCATTTGCATAAACATATTTATTATTTCTAGATGAGTCTGCAAATAATTTTTCAATACTAATATCAAAAATAGTTCCATTAGTAGAATCTCGCAAGGTAACGACAGAATTTCCACTTATGCAATTGTAGGAACCACCACGAACAGCGGATGACGAGGTAGCGGCTGCAAGCACTTTAGAGCCGTTTTCAAGCACAATTGAGCCTTTGTTCCACTCCACCACGCCCTGCTGCAACCATGTGGGCAGATACTCGTAGGCTAGTTTTAGGCGACCCAATAGTTCGCGGGCAGTAGCCAGTTTGTTGGCTAGGATAGCCACACTCATGTTCTGATTGAACAGGATATAGTGCAGCAGGAATGAAATCATGGTTGTAGACTTACCGCTCTGACGAGGCATCTTGCAGATCACGAAACGGTTCTTGTGAACTGCCTCAATCATGTCCTCTTGGAACTCATACGGTTCAAACGGAACCAAGCCTTTGTCAAGCGACACAATTTTTACATAGTGCTTGATGAAATATAGAGGGTCTTGAGAACACTTCACATACTCCTCAATCTGCTTGGGAGTAAAGTTGATATTGACTCCAGCCGCCTTCAGGTTGGAGTTGCCAAGATACTTTTGACTCTTGTTCATGTGCCGCCCTCTGGCTGTACATCAATAAACGCTTTGGTGCTGGATCGTGCAGAGTTTATGATGTCTTGTAGTTCACGAGTTGATCCCACATAAATGGCATTGTTCGTGGTGTGGTTGTTGGTGGTATTGTTTTCGGTCTTACGAATGCTCTTCACCTTGTCATGCAAGTCTAACAGGTCACGATTAGTTTCTGAAAGGGTCTTTATCATTTGGGCTACCACCTCATATGCACGGGGAGAATCGCCTTCTTGAGCCACAGCAATCACACCGTCTAGTGCGTTCTTGCCTGCTTCTACCAATTCACGCAGATTCTTGCGAGCCGTCTCGTAGTCGTGCGTCAGGTCTTTTGCCAGTCCTTCTTCTGACAGGGGCGGCATCTCTACCTTGACGATAGGCATAGGTGCAGACGGCACAATGGCTACGCTGTCTGCTGTGCTGCCTACCCCAAGAACACTTTCAATATGAGAAAACCCGTCACTCATAAAATCTCCAATCAACTAGGATATGGTGGGGCAGTTATGCCCATGTCTCCAAACCATTCAACTGTAACACCTTGAGCAAGTGTGCTGCCGTTTTGATACTCGTAAATCTTGGTATACGGAGTGTAGTTATACTTGCTGGAACTTGCTCCGCTTGGTCCTGTGATTCCCGTGAACACCTTGCTACTGATACCTGTGACACCTGCAAGAGTATTGCCTGCGGTGAAACTTGGGAAATAGTTGAAGTCGTAAATCTTGGAGTCCACCTTCTTGATGTCGCTGTAAGACTTGACAGCACCAAAGATGTATGACTTCATGGTAAAATTAAGAGTGAAGATAATGCTACGGCGGGTTTGGAAGTCACCCTCGTAGTCTTCTTCCGATGAAACAGAGTTCAGATACAGAGGCACATCCACCTTTTTATTTACTTCATCAAAGTTTATGGTTGTGATAAACTCGGGAGAGAAATACGGAAGAATCTGCTCCACGATCTGCAATCCGTCGTCCATGTTTCTGGTGTAGATATACAGACCAAAATCAATATTGTAAGGAACCTCTGCGTAGGTGTATTTCATCGCAGCAGTCTGTGTGTCCCGAACAATATTCTTTTGCAGGCTGTTACGCTTACGGGCAGGATCGTATGCAAATCCTGTTATCTCAAATGCCATGCGTGGAAGAGTGATCTGCATGGGGTTTTGCAGATACGGGTCGCCTGCGAGACGCACCTTGTATTTTTCTTTGGGAGCATACGCAATAGGAACCTCAATGTATTTGGTTCCGCTGCTCTCCTCACGAGATATCTTAATTTGGTTGAAAATAGAACCAAATGCCACCACCATTCGCCTGATTGTGCCGTTGTAGAACTGAGAGAACATCAATATCCAGCCTTGTAGCCTTGGGCGATTAACAAATTCCATTTTTCTGTATTGGGTGCTGCCATTTTCCTCTTTCCATCTTTTTTAAGATACTTGATGCCACGCTTGGCATCCCTGATCTTTTGAACATGAAATGGATTGTTCATGGAATTGTTTTCTCTCATTTTTTGTTTTGTTTTCTCGGAATGTTTTTTTCCGTGCATTCCGATTTTATGTTGTGATTGAAGACGAATACTGTTCTCCGAAATTTTTTTCTTTGTGTCTTCTGTTCTTGGATTCGTTTTATAATATTTAATCATCGCAACAGAAGTAGATTTTGATATTTTTTGTTTAGTTTCTTGAGAATGTTGTTTTCCAAGATTCCATTTACCAAAGTTAGGATTTTGAGAATTGACCCTACTTATTTTTTGTCCTATCATTTTTTTAGCATCTACATCTGTTGACCAATGACCAGGTTTGTGATTGTTTATGTTGTAGTATCGTTTTCCAAGTTCTTCGTCTTTTATCATAGACAAAAATTTATGTTCTTCGTTAAGCAAATCAATTCTATTCGTGTAAACTCTTTTGAGTATCTTTCTTCTAAAATCATTAGGTCTTTTTGTGTATGCTCTTTTCATCCACCAAGAACTACAAACATACCCGTCATTTTCTTCGCCCCAATGACTTCCCACATAATAACGATTATGTTTTTTGTCTCTCCAGATATACACAAATCCATAATTATTTTTCATATGTTTCTCCTATATCAATTATGTATATCTAAATGTGTTTTCAGTATAACCCTTCAGAGAACGGGTCTTTCTCTGTGAAGTCAAAGATGTTGTCACGATTGGCTTCCAAGTCCAGTGCTTCGTTGTCTTGAATATCCGAGTTGGTGACTCGTGTATCGGTGTCTTCAATAGCGGTAATGGTGTATGCAACTGTGCTGGTAACACCACGCACAACATCACCCACTTCAAATTTACCGCTGCTAACATTTACAGTCAAGTAGAACGGTGCATTTCCATTTGGATCAAACTTGGCATCAACTTTACCAATTGCGTGTTTGTTGGTAGCGGTTCCAGCGTAAACTTCTTCACCCACAACATAACTTCCGCTACCAGTAGCAATATTGATGGTGAATTTCTTTTGATATGTGGCAACAGCCTTAACAATATCGTCCATGTCACTTTCGCCTGTGTCGATTTCTTCTTGTGTATACTTGAAGGCTTCACAATACAGTTTGAACGAGTATCGCTGCCCTAGTGGATAGAAGGGATTGTCGTGCTCCACATACTTTATTTCAAACATGTTGAACGGGTAGTCAAAGTAGATGATGTCACCTTCACGGGGGCGACCCAAATCACGAATGGTTTTGTTGTGTCCCATGACTTCAAGAAAACGACGCTTGGACACGATAAAGGTGCAGTTCTCACGAATGTCCAAACCGAAACGAGTCATGTCGCTTTCGCCATCAAACCCCTCCGCATTTTCCATATACATTTCGATGCGGTTTGCGTCCTTGAACTTGGACACCTCTTCTCCGAAAATTTTGTCGTCTTTCACCGTTTCTCGCGGAATGTATACCATCTCGTGACCGTGAATCTTGATCGCTTCGGTCGTGAGTGATTCTAGTAGGTTTTGCTCGCCTACATTGTTCCTGCGAAAATACGGGTTGACTGCCATGCTTTAGCCTGTGATAAAATCGGGTGGCAACTGATACTTGGTCTGCACTTGCTCTTCTAGTTTTTCTATTTCAGCCTGTGCGTCTTCGTAGATTTTAGAGCCATTGAATGTGACATTTCCAGGGAGAGGCATACCCTCATACTTGGACAGGTTTACACCCCATTGACGCTTGATTAGAGCAATGGTGTATTTCTTCAGGAAATTGTCGTTGTAGATTTCGGTTGCAGTTTCAGGATTGTTGGCAGAATATGCCTCAATCATCAGGTATGTGCCTGCTTGCATATCTGTGGTGGTGGCATCAATAAATAATTTGTTGTTGACTCTACTGAATCTGATTTGCTTTTCAGGATCAAGCAACTGCTCCAACATCTCAATGTATTGCATGGTGGACACATAGTAGTTCAGGTTGGTCTGACCTGTTCTCAATCCATAAAAATCGTTGAGTGCCAACTGGTAGCGGATATTAAAGATGTTATGGGTTGAGATGTTGAATCCCATATGAAAAATTCTGTTGATAGTCATAATTGACGGATCAATAGGATCAGTGCTTACCCACTTACGAGAAATGTCTTCGGCTGTGAGTTGATACTTGTAATACATCCGCATACCACCGTCGTGGTGATACTTGGCAAAATACTGTAGGGCTTCGTCAATGCGGTCTTCGATCTGTGAGTCTTCCACATTCACTTCAATCACAGGATGACCAAGTGCCCGTAGGCAGTATTCTTTTAGTTGTTGACGGGATTGTGGAAGGGCCATGCAGTCTCCTTTTCAAGTATTTAGGAGATACGCAGACTCGCTATTCTCCGTTTTCAGCCTTTAACCTCTGCACCAAAACGGCTAGTTCAGGTTCTCGGCTACACCAGCGATCACACCCCGCATCATCCTTTTTCAGATATAGGGTGTTGTCGCCGTCAGTTATGTAGTGGCGAACTCCTTTTTCGTAAACTCGGGTGTGGAAACCGAAAGGAACGCTGTAGTCACCACACACTTTTAAAAAATCATCCCACGAGTATTCTCGACCATTGAGAACCACTTTGCTGTGACCATAATGTATAAGAGAGATGGACATAATACATCAGTCTACAAATTCTATAATTTGATTTTCAACACTAATATCCCAATAATTTTCTGGAGAACGATTGGTTCCAGATATAGAGGATACGGGTCTGATATACACTACTCCGTTTCCGCTTGCTGCTAGTTTGGATGCAATATTTGGTTGAGTAATTCCTTCTATACGCTTCAGGGCAGAATATGTTGTCTGTGCATCTATAGAAGTATTCACACCACTACGAGCAGAGTTGGCTCGGTTGAAATATGCCAAAACATCTTTGTATAGATTTACAGCCGCAGCAGTAACAAACGAATAGTATGCTCCATTTCCATCTGCCAAAGAAGTTTCTGCTGTGGTTCCAGCAACAACTATACCATCGTAAACATTCTTCAAGAAATTCACATTATCTTCTGTGGCAAAATATGTCCATGTGGTTGGGAATGTACTACCGCTGTATAGGTTTACAAAATCACCGCTGGCTCCGCTTCTACCGTTCATGGCTGTAAAACCAAGATAGTAGCGGAAAGTGTAATCCATCAAATCTTTTCTGATTTGTTTTGCCGCAGTCAAACCAGATGTAAGATCGGTTACTGATGTGGGAATAAAACACGCTTTACTGTTGTAACCAAAGATATATCCAATAGTGCCGCCAGAAACAGCATGACCTCCACACACTCCTGTTATTGGGGTGGTCCATGTTCTAGAAGCAGTCACACCAATACTGCTGTAAATATTCAAACTGCTTGGTGCAGAAACCGCAACATTGCTGACTATTTTATTTGAGGTGTCGCAGGGGAAAAGCGACGATCCTTCAGGACCATCCATACTCAAATAATAAATCGTATAGTATCCTGCTTCTTGATGAGCAGTTGGATATGGCCCAGTGCTGCCTCCTCTAAATCCACGAACAGGATCAAGATTTCCACCGTTTGTGGAACCTATACTAAAGATCACATCATCTAGCCATCCCTTTAGCGGTCTGTATCCTTGAACACCGCAACCAACATATACATTTCCTTCGGTATTTCGAATGTTTCCTGCTATGGTGGAAACCTTTTGTTGCAGATTACCGTTCCAGTACGATGAAATTGCTGCACTGTTGCCTGCATTGATCCACGAAACAGCAAAGTGATGCCATTGTCCTAGAGTGACTCCACCAGCGGGAGACACATTCATAGAATAACTGTATCCAGCGTTGGTATGAGAAGAGTGACTGAAATAGAATTTTAGAGTCTTGGAACCGCTGTCCGAATCGTATTCCAGTGAGAACGAATCACCAGTTTTACCTAAACCGATGCCTGCTGCTCCGCATACTCCACGAGCAATCAAAATAGGATCGTAATTGGTGCTAGGTGTAGTTTCAAACATCAAGAAACCAGAAATCAAGAAACAAGTTCCTGTTGTTCCTGCACTACTGAATCCTGGCAAACTTAATCCCGCTGTTGGTGTTTCAAGATCAAGATACGACCCCTTGAACTGTGCAGCATTGGTTCCTAGAAATCCGCTTGCTCCAGTCACACCAATTGTGGGATTGTATTCTGTAGCAATAAGCCCACTTGGAGCGTAAAAATTTACTACTTCGGGCTGAATGTTGGATTGGAATACCAATTCATTTGGAACGAATGAACCGTATCTGGTTCCGCCAATCACCTGTTCTGTTATGGATGCAATTTGTTTTTTATTTGTAACAAGTGCGTTTCTGTTTATAGGATTTTCAAAATCGCCACTAGCATCAGCAGCAGTGTTTCCCGTAACCGTTCTTGCGGTTTCCACAAACACATCTGCGGTGTTCACATCAACCAAAAGTGGAAGGTATCCGCTTGCGTAATTAGAAGGCTTAAAAGACTGTTCGTATTCCAGTGAGAACGAATCACCAGTTTTACCTAAACCGATGCCTGCTGCTCCGCATACTCCACGAGCAATCAAAATAGGATCGTAATTGGTGCTAGGTGTAGTTTCAAACATCAAGAAACCAG
>OGWB01000031.1_pt1 | contig 15202 bp, 22 predicted proteins | sample 1575961 | NCBI WGS metagenome assembly OGWB01 (sample SAMN07581556, study PRJEB24739) | freshwater metagenome | place: Singapore | collected 2015-04 | reverse complement strand
CTTCCCCGGTTTTTGTCCGTAAGATCTGTAAACAACTACTGGCTGAAACTGTCGATCATTTATTCCCAAGGCATCAGCCATTCCATCCAATCCAGATTTAGCTGCGGCCAGGCAGTTATCTGTATCTTTCAATCATTTGTTGAGAAAATACCCTAAAAGCCTCCACTCTTTCCGCCTCTGCTTTTTTGTTTCTGCTTATATTTTTAATCGTCCCCGCCGCTTTTCCCTCGCTTCTGGCTTTTTCTACCGCAGCAGTGGATAGTTCAGATTTTGTTTTGCCCTTGTAAGTAAAATAAGAATCTTCCTGAAATATGCTTGGTCTGGGATTGTCCTTCCATTTGAAAGGATTATCTGGATGATTCTTTATCATGTCCCAAGTTGATTTATGCATAGGTCAACCACCATCTTCCCCGGTTTTTGTCCGTAAGATCTGTAAACAACTACTGGCTGAAACTGTCGATCATTTATTCCCAAGGCATCAGCCATTCCATCCAATCCAGATTTAGCTGCGGCCAGGCAGTTATCTGTATCTCTCAGTCTTTTGTCTGGCATCACGAAACTAATACTGAGTTTAATGTTCTCAGTGGTAGGAACCCAATCTTTCATTTGATGGGTGGTCAACCACGCGCAGGTTTGTCTGTAGTTGGTCTTCGCGGTGTGGGTTGCTGTCCAGTGCTTGCCCCGGCTTCTGTTCGGAAACAGTTCAGCCGGGGGGAAGTCTAGTTCTATCCTCAGCAAGGCACCTAGATGCCCGTCAGTCGCATTTTTTTTCATGGTTGGTACCTACCCCCTCACCCACAAGTTTTTTTTGCTGTAGGCTCTTTTCTGCGTTCATCCGCCGTCTCAGGTCATCAAGCGCATCTTTGCCCCGAATTCTCTCGATGTCAACGCAGACTTGCAGCCACCAAGATTGCGCGTTGACGGATCCTGCCTCGCCAATCTTCTGGCGGTATCTCCTGATCCACTCCCTCGCTTCGCTTTGCTTCATGCATTCGATTATCTCCGGTGACCCATAGGGCGATTGATATTCTGTCCGCTCCAATAGGATATCCTTCGCGCGTTTTGTCAAGGACTTTTTTTGCTTCTTCATAATCCATCACTAATCCTCAAGGCGCTGCGCCACATTTGTTTTTTAAACAAGCTCATTTCCTCACCCGCTTCTTCCCTAGCCTTCAAGTTATACGCCCATGCTTTGGGGTCTGTTGGGGTTTTGAGCAACGCAGCCAAATCTCGCAAAGTCTGCCTTTTTTCCTCCAATGTCATTGGTTTTGCAGGCTCTTCGTATTTAGGTGTTTTTGTAAATTGACCCGCATGAATCCGTTGGGTTATTCCTCCCCAATCCATCGGATCAGACCAAGCATGGGCAGAGCACAGACGTCCTTGACCAGCGTCTACAGACCATTTATTGGGACAATTATGTGCTTGGCACATTAACTTGGCCTCCGCGTCCAATTCCTTCTCGATTTGCTTGTCAGCAGGCTTGAATGTCATTTGTCGTATTTCCCATCGATGATCTTTGCAAAATTTCCCGCGGTCACGATCCACTCCAGATCCGGCCGCCATGTCCTGCCCTCAGACTCAAAGCCCTTGGACAGAGTCGTGTCTTTGATGTACTCAAAGAAGCCGCTCCACCACCTCAGCCCGTCCTCTTTGGTGTTGTAGCCGTTCGGGCTGTAGGCAGAGGGTTTGGCGGCTTGGATCCAGCGCTGCTTCAGCATCGCAGCGCGGTTGCCCTCCCAGACCCGAGGTTGAGCAAGGTGAGGCAGGTGCTTGGCGTAGAGCGCAACGATCTCCCGCTGCGGGCAAGTCGGCAAGCCTGCCGACAAAGGTACGTTAGTACCTTCATTAGAAGATGAAGAAGAAGATGAAGAAGAAGGGGTTGATTTTTGTTTAACCTCTTCCCCAACCTTATGGTTAACCTTCTCTCCATCCTTGTTGCCATCCTTGTTTCCAAGAAGTGAGGGGTTACCACCGAGTTTTCCCCCGGCAGCACGCGCATTCCGCACTGCCTCATCCCGGATCATGCGACGAGAGCAAATTGATCCATCTTCAGCAAGATCGTAAACGCCAGCCTGCCTCAACTCAGAAAGCCAACCTTCCACAACCTCCAAGGTTTCCCCAACCATACGAGCAAGGTTGTCTGGATGGATAACCTTCTGCCCAACCTTAAGGTGTCCATATGGTGCCCCCTCATGCATGTAGCAGATCATGTCAATCCACAAGCCGCGAGCGCCAGTCGAACAAGTGCGAAGCGCAGTGTCCCGCAGCCAATCGGCTGGATAGAACTGGAAAGAGGGCCTCTTCATTTCTGAGCCGCCTTCCGCTTGTTGATGCAAACGCCACAGAAGTACCGAAACGCCCGCTCTTTGTCGTATCCAAACCGCTGATAGGCAATCTCTGCGGCCTCCTGAACCTCAAAGAACCCCAACTCGCTGACGAACCCTTTGGTCGTGTAGAAGTCTCGTTTTGGCACATGAGGCGCGTCACCAACCAAAATCTTGAAGATCTGCCACGTTTCATCCTCAAGACGGCGCGACTTCTCCGCAATGATTGACTGGTAGCCAGCGATTTGCGCCTCTGCTTCCGCAATGCGCTCTGCCTTCTGCTTCAGGCTTTCCGGGACGTTGGATAACTTGTTTTTGCCCTTGCCTATGTTGCACTGCTGGCAAGACGTAATGAGGTTGTCCATGTCATTTGACCCACCATTCGCAACCGGATGGATGTGATCAACTTGAAGAACTACCTTCGGCGGAGTTGCTCCGCAATATTGGCACTTGAACTCGTCGCGCTTGAATACCTCAAAACGCAACTTTTTGCCTAAATATCGGCCCATGCTCACCCCAAATGTCACCCCTTGTCTGGAACTTGCGGCAGGCGGGGGTGTGTCGCTTTTCAGTACGGGGATCAGCCGTACCTAGCCGGGTTCCAAACCATCGTACTACACAAAGAGATCCGGGCGCAACTCCTTGCGCGTCACCAGTCCTTGTGTTGCGTCTTCGATACGCTTCGCCAGCTTCGGACTGCACACTTTCGTCCCGGCGATGAGTTTGCTCATCCACTCGGCGGTGATCCCAAGGTAGCGGGCCATCTCAGCCTTGGCCCCCCGCGGCTCTGTAGCGAAGTATTCTTGTAGCGTCATGCCCACAATTATACATGAACTTCTTGTTCAACACTCTTTTACAAAAAAGATATTGACCTTGCTGTTCAAGCCATGGTGTACTTCGTTTGCGCCATGTGGCGTTTGATGAAAGGACTAGAAGGTGAATGTGTACACGACCAAGGCGGGCGTCAAGATTGGCCTGCTTTACCAACCCAAACCCCCTGTGCTGTCGCATGACGAAGAAGTCATTCAAAGCGTGCTGCTGCGTGACCATCGTGTTGTGTGGCATCGGCGATTAACTGACAGCCTTGGCTACCTGTTTCTGGTGGTCTTAACGTTGATGCTGGCTTGGGCGGCTCTATGAGCGATCAAAAACAGTGCTGTGGTTGCAAAAAGCATAAACCGCACATTGAGTTCAGCAAAGACAAAAAGTCAAAAGACGGGTATTGCTATCGATGCAAACCTTGTTCTAAATTACAAAACGCCGAATGGTATAAAGCAAACCGGGAACGACTGATTGCTAAGGCGCGGGCGCGTGAACTTGCCGACCCTGAAAAGGCAAAACAAAAGAAACGCGAATACCGAGAACGGCATCGTGAACGGGTTAAGGAAGCAAACAGAAGGTACGCAGCGAAACCGGAAGTCAAAGAAAAGATGCGCGGCGACCCAAGGCGACTTGCGTATCTACGCAAGCGCGGAGAAGTTTCGCGTCAAACGCTTGACGACGAATATGTGCGCCGTGTTATGGCTCAAAAGTTAAACATTACTGGAGCGCAGATTCCACAATCATTAGTGGAGGCGCAGAGAGAATTAATGAGAATCAAAAGGTTTATAAATGAACAATGTAAATGAACTAAGAACGGAACTAGCGGATGTTTTTGCAAAACTTCGGGCCGGTGAAATTAAGCCCGGAGAGGCAGCAGAATTGGCAAACCTTGCAGGAAAAATGATTGGATCAGCAAAGGTGCAAGTAGAGTATTACGCTTTGCGGAAAGAATTGCCAGAAATATCTTTTCTAAAAGATGACAGCAAACAAAATGGCAATAAAAACCAATAAACAATTTACGGTTGAGCAAGCCTTCCCATTCCTCAAGCCAAGTCAGGACGTTGGGGAGTACATCCCCGGCATGACTCTGAGGGACTACTTTGCGGCCAAGGCCATGCAAGTATTTCTGGCGAACGACGAAACCACGTTTGAGGAAGACGCCGAGTCTGCATACCTTGTAGCGGACAAGATGATGGAGGCACGCAAGTGACCCCGCAAAAGTGCAAGTGGTTTGGAAACTGCGTCGGAATAGTTTTGACTCAAGATGACGAAGGCAACGAAAGTTATTACATAGGAGCAGGTAATGGGCTTAACGAAATTATCGATATCAATAACATTATCGCCAGAGGATCTCCGTTCCCCCGGGATGCAGGAGACCTTGTTTTTGGAAGAGTACGAGGAGTGGTTGAACGACCCCCAAGCACAGAAGGAATACCAAGAGTGGTGCCTGAAAGACGAACAAAGAAGGGCCGCGCTGCCCGACCCGTTGGAGAAATGAAATGAGTTTTATTGTAGAAAGTAATAAAGAGTTCAAACTGGTTCCGCAAGGAACCCATCTGGCTCGGTGCTATCGGATCATCGATCTGGGCACCCAACAGACCGAATGGCAGGGACAAGAAAAATTCCTGCGGAAAATCATGGTTGCGTGGGAGATCCACGGAGAAGACGAAACCGGCCAGCCCATCAAAACCGATGAGGGCGAACCGATGGCAATCTTCAAGAACTACACCCTGTCTTGGAGTGAAAACTCCAATCTCAGAAAAGATCTGCAAGCATGGCGAGGCGCACCTTGGACAGATCAAGAAGCCATTCGGTTTGACTTGAAAAACATCCTTGGTCAGTGGTGCATGATCAGCGTCGTACATCGACCCGGGGCCAACGGGAAGACATACGCAAACGTATGGGGACTGACGCCCGTACCCGGAGTAATCAAGCGGCAAGGTATGCCTGATCCCTACAACGATGTCCAAATCTTTCGCCTTGCTGATCCTGATTGGGGGCTGTTTGATACCTTTGGCAAGGGGCTGAAGGCGAAGATCGAATCAAGTCCTGAGTATCAGGCAATCTCCAAGAAAAAAGACCCGCCGAAAAATGATTCGGGGTTTGATTATATGGATGAGGATATTCCTTTTTAAACGCGTCCCCATTTAGGAGAGTAGCATGGTAAAAATATTCAAAGACAAAAACACTGGCGACTTTGTTCTGCAAACTACAGCCATCGATACGGATGCTTTCATGGCAGAACTTGCAGAAGCTATGGATTCTGCAATCAAATCAAGCGACGACGATGGCATCAGTGCGCTCGGCATTCTAAAAAACGCTATGCCGATTGCTTACAAACTTTCAGGATACAAGGCAGAGAACGTACAAGAGCAGCGCACTTTGGTTTGCGGAAACATTTCCCCACATGCCTGCGAGGTAGTATCAAGTGCAGGTCGGTGAGCTTTGGTGGGCAGGAAAAGAAGAGGCTTTGTCCACCAAGTTGGACAAGATGGCTCCCTCCTGTCTGTCACTAGACAATATTCTTGACGAGGCAACAGTCAAAACGTCAGAGTTTAGAGACGGGATTGGCTTTAAAGCATCTGTTTTAAAAAGAGATCCCGTCGAGCTTCAATTGAATTTGTATTTACAATGGAAATTAGGCATGGAATCATCAATAGCAGCAACAGAATCAACGCAACGTGCTCAAGCCGCAGTTGAAAAACTTAGATTATCGCTAGTTGATTTTCGTGGAACGATCAAGAACGATCTAAGTTCTATGAAAGCGGCTAGCGAACGTGTTCAAAGCGAAGTTCTTCAGATGCGAGATAGATACAAGCAGGCGCAAGACTTATTGATTAGTCCCGAGTTTATGAAAGCAGTTGAAAACGCAGAGCGCATGGCGGCAGCTTTGGATTCAATCCAAAAACTGACAGAAACTAAAATTAGCGTTGCCGTTTTTGGCACGAGCGGCGATACAAAGAAATAAACAAGTTCTTGAGGGCAAAACATGATCATTGGTCGAGCATCTGAGGCCAGTCACTGGTACACCCGTACTGGTGACGCTGCATATACCGTTACCGCGCGAAATGGTGAGCAGCGCCCTACAACCCTCAAGGACGCAAAAAAGATGGGGCTGTACCCATCGGTCACCACCATCATAAAAGCCGCTGCAAACCCCGCTTTAGAGGCTTGGAAGATCAATCAAATGATGCTGGCAGCTATGACCCTTCCCAGGGCAGACGGGGAGAGCGAAGAGTCGTTTGTCAGCCGGGTACAGGCGGACTCGAAAGAGCAGGGGAGACAAGCTGCAGAGCGGGGCACAGAGATCCACAGCAAGGTGGAAAAATTCTTCAACGGAACGATAGAGGCAGACTCGTTGCCTTATTTGGAGGCGGTTTACAAATCTGTAGATAAACAGTTCGGAAACTTGAAATGGTCTGCGGAAAAATCATTTGCCTTCTCGGGGTTCGGCGGGAAGGTGGATTTACATACAACTGAGGGTGATGGTGTTGTGATTGACTTCAAAACAAAGGAGTTTACCTCCGAGTCTTTGGAGAAGGCTCAGGGATATGATGAGCATCTCATGCAGTTATCAGCCTACAGAGTTGGACTGCAAATCCCCCAAGCAAGATGCGCCAATGTTTTTATCTCTGTTATTGAGACGGGGTTGGTTGTCGTCAAGGAGTGGACTCAAGAGGAGCTAGATCGGGGATGGAAGATGTTTGATTCTCTGAAAAACTATTGGTATGCAAAATCAGGATTGGTATGAAAAACCCCTATCTGTCAAAAGAAGAAGTTGTAGAAATATTCCTGTCCCAAGTTGCAGCCCATCTCAAACAAAACTACATGTTTTCGCCAGAGGATCTGGAAACCATCGCAACCATATTTATCATGTCGGCAACACCTAAAATTGCTGGAACGGAGCGCGATTTGTGTATTGATTTTGTCAGGTCACTCAATTCTCATGTAGCAAATGCTCTGGAAGAAAAGAGGGGTAATCTGTGAATCAAGAAAGCACCATGAGAATGTCCATCATTCTGATGAAGATAGAGAATCTGGAAAAGAAAATCCATGATGCCTATCTTGAAAAGCAATACGAAAAGATACGCCAGATGGCAGATGACTTGATTGTTTGTGCGCTACAGATTAAGCAAGATATCAAAGGCAAAAAAAGCCCCCAAGCGGGGGCGTAACTTCCTTGGCAACTGCGGAAGAATATTGAAAATACCTAGCCTCTCAAGGGTATACAGGTTGAGCAGCTTGTAGCAAGTCTTGTTCTGCTTGGTCTAATGGAGAGGTAATTCCGCCAGCACGAGACATTAGATTTGTTAATGGAGGCTCTGCGCGGCGCATCATTTCTGGGCGCTTTGTAGCCATGGTGGTTAGAGCGCCCATAACGGGGTTATTGTAAATCGCAGCAGCAGCAGGAACTGTTACTAACAGTTGTGGGGCAGCATATGCAGCAGCGGCTTCTCCACCGCCCAATCCTAACATGCGGCCCGCCTGTCCAGCCGTCAGAAGTCTCTCCGCCGTGCCGCTGCTTGGCATAGACTTGCCCATGATTTCCAGTGCGGCCTGAGACTCCGGGTACAGCAATCCTTGGCCAGAAGCAAATGCGCCCTTTCCCTTGGTTTCTGCCTTGACGGCAGACTCAAGCTGGGCGGGAGAAAACACGCGGCCTTCAGCCCCTACATAGCCAGCAGCCCGCTCAAACGGAAGATGGCGACGAAAAGCCTGATGGATGCCAGTCAGTTCATCCGCAAACTTCGGGTTCTGTGTTGCCAGTTCTTCCCTAATCTTCCCCTGCAACTCTCGAAGGGCAACACCTACATCGTAGGTCTTGGGGTCACGCATATACTGGTACGCGACATTCCCAAGGGCTTTCTCTGCATCACGGAACTCCTTGCCGGTCAGAGACCCCTTAACAGCCAACGGATCAATGATGAATCTATTGAACTCATCTCTAACGGCCTGAGAAAGATTAGCCGCTGTAGATGACGGCAAGCCTCGCGTCACCTCGGCAAGTTTGTCGTTGAATACCTTGGTCGTTGTTGTAAATCCTGAGGCAGAAGTTGGATCGTTGTAGCGCACATTCTGTAATTTTAGTTGCGGAGTGATCTTGTCGTATGCGTCAGTAATACGCTTGTTCACATAGTCAATCAACTCTTCGCCGGATTTGATTGTTTTCGGAACGCTCTCGCCCATTGGCTCAAGCACCCGGTTAGCAACCGCTCTGTTGAAGTCTTGCTGAGATCTTTCAAGACCACCACGAATTGCCATGCCAGTCAGCGGCAGACTGGTCAAGGCTTGCTCCGTTGCGCGGATGCCTTTGCCAATTACCGGAATCTGGCTTGCCAACTGACCGGGGGTGAAGTATTTCATGCCCATGGATTGCAATTCTTGCAAAGCAGGGGAAACTTGAGGACTAAGCGCTAGTTGAGTTCCTTTCCCCATAGCGCCGCTCAACAATCCGGCCTGCCCCATTTGTTTTGCTTTTTGGGATAAAAAATCTTCGTAACTTGCGGGAGTTACTTCTGTTGGAGAAAACGCAGCTTGACCAGCCCCTATAGCTGCAGATTTCCCAAGGACAGATTTATCAAGCGCTTTAGGAAGAACTTTGGAAACTAATTTTCCAGATTTCGTGGGAATTGGATTGGCAAGCTCGCCAACAAATTCGCCAATTTGAGCGGGTACGCCTCCGGACTCTGCAACAAACTTAGATATTTCTTCTAGTTTTTCTGCTGGTTTATTAACACCGGCATACTGCAAAACTCCAGCAAATGGTTTAGCAAATCCTACTGCGGCGGCAACAGGCAAAGAACCCAGAATCTCTTTTTTGTATAAATCTTCTTTAGTTATTGTAGGTTTTTCTTTTTTGTCGGAAGGCAACGGCGGCAACTTACTCAATGCTTCAGCCATTTCAGCCTTAGACATTCCGTCAGGAAATTGAACCGGGCCATATCCAACAACTTCGACGATTTGAGGCATGATTTATTTCCAAGACTTTGTTGCGGGATCCCAAACCGGAATGCCGGAAGATTGGGGAGCAGCAGGAGCCGGTTGGGAAGAAAGCACTTTGGGATCAAATTTTTTGTACTGATCCCAATGGCTGCTTACGGCATCAGCACGATCCGACAGTCGCTTGAATCCATCGTAAATGTTTTTGACCAAGGCTCGGCGCTGGTCATTGGTCAGCATCGGATCCTTGAGATTGCCAATTGATTTTTCAAGGTTCGTTGCATCCAGATTGGAAGCCGCTCCCGGCAGTCTCGGGATCAACGGGATCAGACCTTTGCTCAATGCCTCAATTTCACGCAGAGCAGTGTTTTGGTCGGTGCCAAACAATGCGCCAACAGACGATGCAAAAGCACCAGCAAAGGCGCCGCTTGGCGCTTTTTCAATCTTGCTCTTGAGCGCTTCAACTTGCATGAGGGCGCTGTTTGCCTTAACACCCTCATTGACAATCGGCACAACCATCTTGTTGAACTCAATCTTCTGCTGATCGGTCAACTTGTTCTTTTGCTCTTCTATTTTTGCATCATGCGCTTCTCTGGCTCGGGCGGCAGATTCACTAGCCAAGTATCTCTGGAACGCTTGATTCACCTTGGTGTTATTTCGCGCCTCTTGACTGCCAACCGTTGCATTCATCGTGGTCAGCATTTGGTTGGAAAGGGTTGTTGCCTTTTCCTCATCAATCAAGCCTTGCGAATATTGCTTGGCAAGACGCTGCGCCTGCGCCTTGAAGGCGGGGCCAACACTCGGGCCAAGGTTGTCAGCAAGGAGCATCAGAGAGTCAAACGGCGTAGCAACGTCGCTTGCACCAGCCCCGGAAATCAGGCCCAACTTCCGCATTTCAATTACAGACTTAACAAAGTTTGTTATGTTTTCCGGGCCAGCGGTTGAGAACAGGTTTGCCATGCCCTTCGGGTCAACAGTGAATTTGCCATCCTCTGTGGGTTTAAATACGCCGGAATATGCCCGCTGCGTTCTTTCTTTGCGCTGCTGTTCAACAAAATCCATAACATCCTTGGGATTACCCGTTATCTCCACCAGCCTTTGGATCGCTTTGGGATCAACTTCTAATAATTTATTTCCAGAAGCGTCTGTGCGCTCTATCAGAAGATTTTTTGAAATATTTTTAACATCTTGTTCATCTGCAAGCTGTCTGCCCTTAATTATGTACTCAGGATTTCCAGTTAACTGTCCAAGTTGTTGAAAAGCAAGCGGGTTAATTTGTTGTCTTTTTGCGCCAGAATCATCAGTCGTTTCGCTATATAAACTACCCAAAACACGCCTGCGCTGCATATCAGTCAAGTTTTGTTGATTCATCTGATACTGCTGCTGCGCCAATTCAAAACGCATTTGAGCGTTTTCTCGGGCGGCGCGTTCTTGTGCGGCTTGAGCGGGGCCAACAAGACCCGCTGCGTTTGCTATTGATTCACCAAAACCACCTGTCTTGGTAGGTGCAAGAAAACCCTGCGCCATCGCCAATAGAACAGGGTCAAACAATTGTTTTGGAGGCTCAGAAAGTTGCTGCTGTCTTTGTGCTAAAGACTGTTGCAAGACATTTTGACTTTGTTTTGCAAGCTCAAGCGCAGCAGATTCCTGCTCACCTTGAGGGTCAATATAACTAAAAGCTGAGTTTATTGCCATGATTTGCCTCAATATTTTTTGACGGCACCGCCTTTAGCAAACTCCAAAGATCCTATGTATTCACCTGAAACCGGGTTGATTCCACCCAACCCCAAGTTGGGAGAAATTCCACCAAGTCCACCCAGAAAATCCTTAAATCCGCCAAGCAGTTGGTTACCCCATCCGCTAGGTGAGTTAAATCCACTACCCAACAGCGAACCCAAGCCAGCGATCTGAGACAGCGGGGATGGGCCGTATACGTTTGCTGGGCCTTTGTACGTCTCTGTTGTGGTTGTTGGGTAGGTGTACCCCCTCATAATCTGAGCGACGTTCTGCGCCCGGGTTAGCGGTGCTTCAATCTTGCTTTGTTCGTAGGCAAGTTGTTGTGCGCCCAAATCTCCGAGAGACTTGATCGCCGTGGGGGCTGCTTGTGCTTCAGCAGATCCGATTCCTTGTAGTGCCTGAGCGCCTTGGGTTTGTAGTGCTTTCTGTCTTAGAGCAGCGTCTAGGGCGCTTTTATAGCCGCCAGACATCAACTCGGCCTGTTTCCCAAGCAGGTTGGCCTGTACGTCTGCCAGAGCTTGTCCTGTCGCTCCTGCGTATCGTTGACTTCCAAATCCCCCTGAGCCGGCAAATTGCGCCTTTAGTTGGGGTAGGAGGTTCCTCTGAACATTTAGCGAACTTTGGCGCGAAAGTTCATCGATGACATTCTGCTGATACGGATCATAGAACTGAGAAATGTCTGCACTAGTGATCGGCGCAGCCCCCGCCTGAGCAGAAGTAGCGGCTTGGGTCAGAGGAGACTGATACCTAGCCAGCGTTCCTTGAGCGCTGGAGTACAGGTCTTGCAGGTTTTGCGGGAGGCCAGCAACCAAACTGCCCGCGGGCTGACCCAGTTGAGTTTGACCAGCTTTTGCAAGATCGGTCAAATAGTCGGTCAAATACTGCGGAGCAGTCGCCGCCGTGGTTCTGGTCGTCTCTATATTCGGCGGGGCAGACCCTTCAAATAGGCTCATTTGGCGCTCCTTTTTACCGATTTTAAGTAATCCAGCGGAGATTTCAAAGCAGGTGGCGGCAAATCCTTGGGGCCAGTTGATCTGGCGCGCTCTCTAATTGCGTACATCATTTCATAAAGTTTATTGGTTCCCGCCTTGGTGGAACCATTTCCGAGTGCCGCGACGACATCAGCGGGCAAAACGAATTCAGAATCCGCAAGCCACGCAGGGATGTCGTCAGACTGCCCGTCACCTTTTCCGGCAACATGTTTTCCGTGCCTGAAGTCCTCTCGGTAGTGACTCAGAGCGCCCCCTGCCTTGGACATAAGGGGCATAGATTTATTTAGCGGGGCAACGTATCCACCAGTCTTAAGTTCTACATCCTCTTCTTCTTTATTTCCCAAGATATCATCAATTGATTCTTCTTGTCCGTATGCATAGTACGGCCTTTCTTCTGATTCTTGTGATCTTTGCTGGAGCATCATAAATAGCCGTGGGTCAATTTGTTGAATCATTTCCGCCTCCCTTCGTTCTTTCTCAAATTGAGCCAAAGGATCTATACGTTTTTGAGTTTCCCAAGATTTCAAAAATGTAGGCGCAAGTCTACCAATATCAGGCCCAAAACCACCCAAGGCCGGAGCGCCCGCCAAAAGCATCTTGGGCGATGGAGGTGGCGGTTCAACAACAGGAGGCTTAACTACAGGAGGCTTAACTACAGGAGGCTTAACTACAGGTGGTTCAACAACAGGAGGCTCAACAACAGGTGGCTCAACTACTGGTGGCTCAACTACTGGTGGTTCAATTACAGGATTCTCAATTACGGGCGGGTCAACAACAACTGGCGGCTCAATTACAGGAGGTTCAACTACGGGAGGCTCAATTACGGGCGGCTCAATTACGGGCGGTTCCCACTCTGGGGGGGCAACGTCTATATTTTGTGAGGTAATGATTCCCGAATCTGTATCAACAACAGTTGTAACTTGAGTATTGGTATTTAAGTCAGTAACAACAACAACAGATGTATTTGTATTACTATCTGTTTTGGTTTCAGTTGTGATGTTGCTATTACTGTCTACCACTGTTTCAGTAGTAACTCCAGTATTATTATCTACAGTAGTTTGAGTAGTAACTCCTGTATTGTTATCTACTTTCGTTTCAGTAGTTGAACCAGTATTATTATCTACAGTAGTTTGGGTGGTAACTCCTGTATTGTTATCTACTACAGTTTCAGTGGTAGTGTTATTGGTACTATCTGTTTTAGTTTCAGTGGTTACGTTTGTATTACTGTCTACTACAGTTTCAGTAGTAACTCCAGTATTATTATCTACAGTAGTTTGAGTAGTAACACCAGTATTATTATCTACCACAGTTTCAGTGGTAGTGTTTGTGTTGTTATCTACAGTAGTTTGAGTAGTAACACCAGTATTATTATCTACCACAGTTTCAGTGGTAGTGTTTGTGTTGTTATCTACAGTAGTTTGGGTGGTAACACCTGTATTGTTATCTACTATCGTTTCAGTGGTAGTGTTATTGGTACTATCTGTTTTAGTTTCAGTGGTTACGTTTGTATTACTGTCTACTACAGTTTCAGTAGTAACCTCAGTATTATTATCTACAGTGGTTTGAGTAGTAACTCCTGTATTGTTATTTGCTACTGTTTCAGTAGTAACCCCAGTATTATTATTTACAGTAGTTTGAGTGGTAACACCAGTATTATTGTCTACATTTGTTGTAGTAGAAGTACCGGCGGCAGGGTCTGTCTTTGTTTCGGTAGTGGTGCCAGTGTTGTTATCCACCACAGTTTGAGTGGTTGCTCCGGTATTGTTATTCACCACTGTCGTGGTATTTGTATTAGCGTCCGAGACAGCGGTAGTCTGTGTATTTGTAGCTGCATCCGTACTAATCTCGGTTCTCGTTCCGGTAAGATCATTGACGGAAGAAACAGTATTGCTGTCAGTATAAATAACAGTTCTAGTACCATCCCTGTTATTGTCTATGGTAACTACGTTACCGATCTGGTCTACTGACACATTTTGTCCTGCGGCGGCGGCTGCGTTGCTAACAGCATTCACCACGGAAGTAATATCAGCGCCCGAATTGACGGCGGATGCTACGATGTTCCCAAGGGTGAGGTTTAAGTCGGCTCCAGTAGAAACATTAGAGGAAACATTAACAGCGCTGGAAACAACTTGATCTAAATCTGCGCCAGCGCCGAGTGAAGTAGCAACGACGTTGCTGACCACGCTATTTGCGTCTGCACCGAGTGACGTAGCATTACTTATAGCATCCGAGACCGTAGTGCTTACATCCGCGCCGGAACTCAACGCATCAGTCACCGTCTGGTTTGTGTTGAGTATGACGTTGTTCGCTGCATCTACAGCACTATCTGTCTGAGAAATTGTTTCGACCGTTCCAGCAGGGGCGGTTGTTTCAGTAACCCCGGTAGTGGTTGTTCCGGCGGGCGCAGTTGTCGTGCCTCCTACGGTAGGAGCGGTTGTCGTGCCCCCTGCGGTAGATGCGTCTGTTCCAGCGGTGGTAGCAGGATGACCCTCCGCAACAATAACTGGAGCCGTAGCAGTCTGCGTGCCGCCCCCAACTACGCCACCGAGCACGCCCTGAGTCAAAGCCTTATTTACATCAACAGAACCGGTCAAGGCAAGATCCACAGCCGCCGAAGATCCACCCTCCTGTACAGTCTCAACGACCCCTTCAGAACCAGTCCTTCCGACTACTCTAGTAGTGTCTGCGGTAACGCCCTTTCTAATGATGTCATCAAATTTACCTAAGCTAAGATCAGCCAATTTCCCAAGAGTCGCTTGAATGACTGCTTCGGTGCCTCCGGCCACCACACCAGCTACTCTTGCATCTTCCAAGGCTTGCGTGTGCGTTTTTCCAGCCTTGACAGCATCGTCGTAAGCGTTGATCGCCTCTCCACCACCTGTTTCGGTGGTATCAATTACACCACTTGCAGCAATAATGCCTCGCGCCGTACCACCACCTAAGAACAGCGCAGGCAATTCCTGACGCAATTCGACTATCACCTGACGCCCGAGGCCGCTAGTACCATCTAATATGCGACCCGCTACCACGCCTAGTTTTTCAATACCGGATGCGGCATCCACAAGAGCCTGCGTTGTTTGCCAATTCTGCGTGTCTTGCGGGCCGGTGCCTATAGATTGGCCCTTTAGGACATTGCTGTTGCCAGTCGTAATCATGGCATCAGCAAGTGGCTTGTTATCTAACAATAAGGCCATCCCGCCAACCGCGTCTTTTTGCAGATTTCCGGCCGCTTCAAGCGCGGTACTTACGCTCTGTGTGAAGGGGCTATCAGGATTGTTCCTCAGATAATCATTAGCAGCCGCAGAACTCATCTGCATGGTGTCCTGCAAGAACTTCCCGACCTTCCCCCAAATACTCGTAGATTCGCCCACCTATCGTGACTGGGAA
>OGWB01000030.1_pt1 | contig 15656 bp, 12 predicted proteins | sample 1575961 | NCBI WGS metagenome assembly OGWB01 (sample SAMN07581556, study PRJEB24739) | freshwater metagenome | place: Singapore | collected 2015-04 | reverse complement strand
GACGGAGAAGATCATGAGGACGGAGAAGAATGTGGAGCTTATTGCTCTAAATGTGGCAAATCCATGAAAAAATGTGCCATGGCTAAGAAAAAAATGGCTAGCGATGAAGAACATGATGACGAAGAACGTATAAAAGAACTGGTTTCGATAAATGACGTAAAAAAATTGCATAGCAAAATTGCTAAAGTTACGAGAGAGACTATGTTAAATGTTGCTGATAAAATTAGTTATATAGTAGCTGCAGAAACAGATCCTGATGTAATACACATGATTATTAGTACACATATTACAGAAGCGTTAACGGAGTTATCTGATGCTCTTAGGTGACAATACGTTTAGTGATTTTGTACGTCCTGAGCCAATTGTAACCATAAGTGAGTGGGCAGATAATTATCGCATATTATCAAGCAAAAGCAGTTCTGAACCTGGAAAATGGAAAACGAGCAGAACTCCTTATTTAAGAGAGATAATGGATGAGTTATCTCCATGTACTCCTACACAGCGTGTTATATTTATGGCTGGAGCGCAGGTTGGTAAAACCGAATGTGGAAACAATTGGTTAGGTGCAATTATACACTTATTTCCTGGACCTGTCTTGGCAATACAGCCTACTGTAGATGTTGCAATGCGTTTTAGCAAGCAGCGTATAGCACCATTAATTGAAGAAACCAGTGTGTTAAGAGAAAGGGTTAAGTCACCAAGGGCAAGGGATAGCGGTAATACATTATTTAGTAAAGAATTTCCAGGAGGTGTACTAATGATGACTGGAAGCAACAGTGCAGCAGGTTTACGTTCAATGCCAATTAAATATTTATTTGCTGATGAAGTAGATGCATGGCCTGCTGATGTTGAAGGCGAAGGTGATCCATTATCCCTTGCGGAAAGACGTACAATAACATTTCCTAGACGTAAGATTTTTATTTGTAGTACACCTACGTTAAAAGACAGTTCAAGAATAGAACGTGAATATTTGCAAACAGATCAAAGACATTATTATGTACCTTGTCCATTTTGTCAGCATAAACAAGTCTTAGTATGGAAAAACATTAAATGGACAGACGGCAACCCAAACACAAGTGCTTATGAATGTATAAATTGTGGTAAATTAATAAATGAACATTATAAAAAATATATGTTAGAGAACGGCACTTGGATGGCTACAGCAGTCACAAATAACAAAGCTGTTGGCTTTCATATAAATTCATTGTATAGTCCGCTTGGTTGGAAATCTTGGAGAGATATTGTAGAAGAATTTTTAAGAGTAAAAAGTGATGCACCGTCTTTAAAAACGTGGGTAAATACAATACTTGGTGAAACATTTGAAGAAGACTATGCAAATAAAATTGGTGTAAACATATTGCAAGAACGTGCTGAGTTTTACGAAACAAATTGTTTACCTGATCAAATTGTATTGATTACAATGGGTATAGACGTTCAAGATAACAGAATAGCTTTGTTATCAGTTGGTTGGGGAAAAGGTGAAGAGGCATGGGTGTTAGATTACAATGAAATATATGGTGATCCAGCAAAATCAGATTTATATATGCAAATTGATAATATAATAAAAAAACCGTATTATTTGAAAGATGGTAAAAGTCAACCTATTAATATAGTAGCTATTGATAGTGGTGGTCATTATACGCATGAAGTTTATCAATATGCTAAAGAACGAAAAAATAAAGGTGTTATTGCAATAAAAGGACAGTCGCAGAAAAATAAACAACCTATTGGCAAACCAACAAAAGTTGATATTAACTACAAAGGACAATATATAAAAAATAGTGGTTTATTATACCCAGTCGGCACTGATACTATAAAAACTACTTTGTATAGTAGGCTTGCAAACAAAGTAGAAGGAGAGGGTTATATACATTTTCATACAAAACTATCAAATGAGTTTTATGAACAATTAATTAGTGAGAAAAAACAAATAAGGTATGTTAAAGGATTTCCAGTATATGAATGGGTAAAAAAATCAACAGCAAGAAATGAAGCTTTAGATTGTTTTGTATATGCTTACGCTGCTTTAAACTTTTTATATCAGATATATGATAAAAAATCAATATTTGAGCAATTTGCACAAAAGCGAAACAAAATCATTAAAAAACCTGATATAGTTAATAATATTAATAGTCCCTCATTTGTAGAAAATTGGTGATGTGAACATACCAGAAACGATTGTGGCAGGTGATAGTACTTCATGGCGTGATAAAGCTATGAACGATAATCTTGGCAACCGTGTGTCTTCACTTACGCACATTTTAACTTATGCTATTCGTGGCAATCAAAGTTTAACGTTAACAGCAACTGCTTACGAAGATGGCTGGCAAACTGAAATCACTTCTGCACAAAGTATTGTATTAACTGGTTCTGTTTATTATTGGCAGGCTTATGCAACAAATGGTATTAAAAGATTAACTTTAGGTGCTGGGCAGCTAAAAATTGAAAAGAATTATGCTACACAATCTACACCATTTGATGGCAGGACGCAAGCTAAAAAGGACTTAGATGCTGTAGAAGCTGCTATTAGGGCAATTGTAAGTAATAATGCAGTGCAAGAGTACACTATAGGAAATAGGTCAATAAAAAAAATGACAATGACTGACCTTATAATGATAAGAAATGAGTTGCGTTACAATGTTATTGTTGAACAAAAAGCTCAGATGAAAGCAAACGGTTTTGGTGATCCACATAATTTATTCGTGAAGTTCTAATGGCATGGCACACTCCTGTAACTAGGTTGTTTAAAAAGGTAAAACGCAAACGATTGTATTCTGGTGCAAACATTAATCGTTTTACCGCAAATTGGTTGACTTCTAGCACAAATGCTGATAGCGAAATAAGAAGTTCATTACAAGCTACTAGAAATAGGGCTAGACAATTATGTAGAGATTCAGACTATGCTAGGCAAGCCTTAAGGACAATAACTAGCAACGTTATTGGCAAAGGCATACAGTTTCAATCACAAGTAAAAATGCAGCGTGGTAGTGGAAGATTAAACACTAGAATAAATAATTTAATTGAGTATGAATGGAATAAATGGTGTCAGCGCGATTTATGTGATGTAGGCGGACGTTTGCATTTTAATGAAATTGAAAGATTAATATTACGTTCATGTGTTGAAAGTGGTGAAGTATTTGTAAGGATGGTATATCAAACGTTTGGAGAAAGCAAAATACCATTTGCGTTAGAAGTAATTGAGGCTGATCTATGTGTAGATGATTATAATGGCACTGCTAGTAATGGCAATGAAATTAGGATGGGTATAGAAATTGATAAATGGAGTCGACCGACAGCCTATTATTTTTATGCAGGCATGCGTCATCCTGGAGATTATCTATTTCAAAAAACGCTATCAACATCAAAATATATAAGAGTGCCTGCTGACGAAATAATACATTTATATATTGTAGATAGACCTGGACAAACAAGAGGAATCACATGGTTTGCATCTGCAATAGAACGTTTACATCATTTATCAGGGTATGAACAAGCGGAGGTTATCAATGCCAGAGCCACAGCTTCTTTAATGGGTTTTATTCAATCACCTGAAGGTGAACTTATTGGCGAAGGGACTTATGACGGTGAAAGAGTTACAAGTTTTGAGCCAGGAGTATTTAAATATCTAGCACCTGGTGAAACAGTAACAGTACCACCAATAAATCACGATAGAAGTGGTAGTGCTTTTGTTGATTTTTTACAAGCAATGTTAAGAGCCACTGCTGCTGGCATTGGATGTAGTTACGAAGGTGTAAGTCAAGATTATTCACAAACAAACTATAGCAGCAGTAGACTAGCTTTATTATGTGAACGTGATTATTATCAACAATTACAGCATTGGTTAATATCAATATTTCACAAACACGTTTACTATAAATGGCTAGATGTAGCGGTATTAAGCGGGGTATTGCCATTATCAAGATATGAAATTGATCCTGACTTTTATCGAATGTGTCGATTTATACCTCGCTCATGGGCATGGGTAGACCCACTTAAAGAGATTACAGCTTATAAAGAAGCTGAGATGGCAGGTTATATAACAAAAACGCAAATTATTGCTGAAAGTGGCGGTGATGTGCAAGAAGTATTTATGCAAAGACATACTGAATTATCATTGGCTGAAGAACTTGGATTGTCTTTCGATACCACCATGCCATTTATAGAAGATATTGATGAAATAGAAGATGATGATGATGAAATAGAAGATGATGATGATGAAATAGAAGATGATGATGATGAAATAGAAAATGATGATGAAATAGAAGACAGAATTTTTGCTAATAAAGATAAATGTGTATTAGAATACAAACGTATACCTACTAAATATTCTCATATTAATTTTAAGCCTCCTAGCGGCGCAAAAGCTGAAGCAAAGCGCGGTTTAGCATGGCGACGTGAATTTGGTAGAGGAGGGACATCTATTGGTGTTGCACGCGCTCGTGATATTGCTAATGGCAGACAACTTAGCCCATCAACTGTAAAGCGAATGAAAAGTTTTTTTGCTAGACATGAAGTTGATAAAAAAGCTGAAGGTTTTAGCCCTGGTGAAAATGGCTATCCATCAAATGGCCGTATAGCATGGGCTTTATGGGGCGGTGATGCTGGAAGGTCTTGGGCTAATAAAGTTGTAAATCAAATAAACGCTGCTGACGAGGAAAGCTAATGGACACAATATTAAGGACAATTGGCAAACTTGAAATTAGAGAAGAATCTGAAAATGATGATATGTTACGATTTTCATTTTCATCTGAAATGCCAGTTGATCGTAATTTTGGTGAAGAGATTTTAGATCATAGTACAAATAGTGTACGTCTTGATCGGTTAAATGCTGGTGCTCCATTACTGTGGAACCACAATGCTGATCAGCTTGTAGGCGCAGTAACTAAGGCTTATCTTAAAGACAAGCGTGGGTATGCTGAAGCTAGATATTCAAGTTCTGATTTTGCACAACAAATTAAAAAAGATGTTGAATCTGGTATTATAACAAACGTTTCGGTTGGTTATCGTATAATTAGAATGGATGATAATAAGAAAAAAAAGGGTGAAGGCTATAGAGTTTCTGAATGGGAGCCACTAGAGCTGTCACTTGTTTCTATACCTGCTGATCCATCAGTTGGTGTAGGTCGTACAATTGAAATTAAACAATCTACCAATGACAAAATTATGGAAAACAAACAGGATGAAACCATGGAACAACGTCTTGATGTCGTCCAGCAAGAACGGCAACGAATTAAAAGTATCACTGCTCTAGGGTCTAAATTTAATCGTCGCGACTTAGCTGAACAACTTATTGAGGGCAATAAAACTATTGATGAAGCAAGATCTGCTTTTCTTGATGTATTAAATATTGCTGTAAAACCTATTAATCAGCGTTCAGGTGATGTTGCTTTTACACAAAAAGAACAACGTCAGTATTCTATTGTAAGAGCTATTAAAGCTTGTTTATCAGGTAATTGGGATGAAGCTGGTTTAGAGAAAGAAGCTTCCGATGCGTTAAGTCAGCAATCTGGACGAACAACTGAAGGGTTTTTTGTACCACATAACATACTAGCTCGTACAACACAAGCTGTCGGTGCGTATGCAACTGGTGGAGCGTTAGTTGCTGAACAGTTACAAGCAGGATCATTTGTTGACATTTTACGAAACAGTTCAATTATTAATCAACTAGGGGTTACTACTTTAACTGGTTTAGTTGGTAATGTTACAATACCACGTCAAACAGGTGCAACAACTACTTATTGGGTAGGTGAAGGTGATGGTCCTACACAATCTGGTATTACTGTTGAACTAATGAGCTTGACTCCCAAACAAATTGGCGCACAAAGTCGTATTACACGACTTGCAATGCAACAAACCACGCCTGATATTGAAACGCTTGTTAGGCAAGATTTAGCAATACAGGTTGGACTAGGAATTGATTTAGCTGCAATTAATGGTAGTGGCGTTGGTGGTGAGCCGCAAGGTTTATTGCAAGCACCAGGCACAAAAACAGTTACTCTTACTAACAACACTTTTACTAACTTTGACAAGTTAGTAGACATGGAAAATGAAATTGAAATTCTTAATGCTTTGACAGGTAGTTTGTACTATGTAACAAATCCAAGAGTAGTTGCCTTTTTGAAAAAATTAAAGACTGGTACTACTAGCAACGAGCCTTTGTGGACTGCAAACCAGCTTAATACTACTGGCGCAGTACCAATGACATTAAATGGTTATCCAGTTGCTAGAAGCAACCAAATTCCAAATGCGTTTGGTGGCACTGCTAATCGTAACGTTATTATCTTTGGTAACTTTAACGATTTAATAATGGCTATGTGGGGAGGATTAGAAATCTTGCCTAACCCGTATGGTTCTGGTTATTCGGCAGGTAGTGTTGATTTGCGATTATTACAAACTTGTGATGTAGCAATTAGAAGAGGGCAATCATTCTCAAAAATTATTGATTTAGCAGTTTAGGAGGACAAATGACTATTAATGTTTTGGGCACTAGAATTTCTCTGCTTACAAATACCGCTGGTACTGCCACTGTAGCTATACCTGCACAAGCTAACAGCAACACTACAATCGAAGGCAATGCCTTAGATTTATCTGATTTTGAAGGTGACATTATTTTTATTGTATCTAGCAGTTCGGCTGGTGCTGGTAATACTGTTACTTTTACGGTACAAGACAGTGCTGATGGTAATACATTCGCAGGTTTAAGTCCCGCTGTAACTGCTGTAAGTAGTGCCGCAAGTGCTTTGTATGCAAAAATTGTAGTAAATTCTAACAATATCAGGCGTTATGTTAGAATTACTGCTGTTACGTCTAGTGGAAATACAGGGCATTGTAGTGCTGTTGCTTTTGGATCTAAAAAGTATGGTGGTTAAATGATATTTGACGAGGATGCTAGTGTTTTGTTATTAGATTTTGGTGTAAGTGTTACTGATGGCAGTACAACAAGCACTGGCATCCTTGACCTACCATCACAAATATACGAAACTGTAGAATTTGGTGACAATACTAGTAACTTTCAAGTATTGTCAACAGAATATGTACTAACCGTTAAAACATCTGATTTTGGTACTAAAAAATACAACGATACTTTGACAGTTGATAATGTAAATTATAAAGTTAGAAATGCTAAAACAATTGACGATGGATTGTTTACATTAATTACTCTTAGTAAATCATAATGACAACAAAGCGTGAACAGATATTAGCTAAGGTTGCAACAACTCTACAAAATACAACTGGTGTAAATAATCGAATTTATCGTTCACGGGTAGAAGCAATGGCTAGAGCTGAAACTCCTGCATTAGTTATTGAGTACGTCAGTGACGAAGCTGAAATGAAAGGGTCTTTGTCTTATTTAAATTGGACTTTACTTATACGAATAACAGTAGTTACTAGAGGTCAAATACCTGATCAATTGGCTGATATTACCGTTGAGTCTATACATAGTAAATTATTAGCAGATATTACCCTGAATGGTCTAGTTTTTGATATAATACCACTTAGATTTGAGTTTGATGTATTAGACACTGATTTACCAACTGGTATAACAATGTTATTTTATAAAGTAAAATATAGAACGTTGTTAAATTCATTATAGAGGTAGTATGCCTGAAATTGTAACTAAAATAGTAGAAGGTGGTTCCTACATAGATAATGGAGACGGCACTTATACGTTAGTAGAAGGTAGTCGTACTTTATTAAAAGAACCATCAGTAAAGCAAACCGTAAATGATTTGTATAATGAAGATGGAGGTAATTAATGCCCCTTTTAACTAGAAAACAAGCAATTCTTGTAAAACAAGAAGCTGTTTATGGTACTGATGTTGTACCAACTGGTGCAGCTAATTATCATCAGGTTACAAATTTGTCAGTAACGCCTTTACAAGCACAAACTGTTGAGCGCAATCTAATTAGACCCTATTTAGGCAACTATGAAACTTTATTGTATTCAAAAAGTGTTCAGGTTACTTTTGACATTGAGATTTCAGGCAGTGGTTCAGCAGCACAAGAAGTAAAATATGGAGATTTGCTAAGAGCTTGTGGATTTGCAACTGCATCAGCAGGCAATCCTGTAACTTCTTATACATTTACACCAATTAGTGCATCTTTTACAAGTGTTACAATTTATGCTTATGTTGACGGTGCAATTCATCGTATAACTGGAGCAAGGGGCACGGTTGACCTAAACTTTACTGTTGGTCAAATACCAATGTTTAGTTTTACTATGACAGGCAAATACAATACACCAACTGATGAGGCGTTGCCTGCCGTTACAAGTAGCGCACAGGCTGTGCCATTAGTTGTAAATAATGCAAACACGCCAGTCTTTGATTTTTTTGGTCAATCTCAAAATACTTTGAAGATGCAGTCTTTAACTTTGCAGTTAGGTGCTGATATACAAGTAAGAGATTTGGTAGGAAGCAATTACATTCAATATCTTGACAGAAAAACCACTGGAACTACTGTATTTGAATGTATTTTGCCCGAATCATTTAATTTCTTTACACAAACTGTTGGCGACATTACTGGCACATATACGCAAACAACAACTACGGTCACTGTTACTGCTAAAGGTCATGGTTTAACTACTAATGACACAGTTTATGTACTCATTGATTCTGGTTCTGCTGTTTCAGGTAGTTATGTCGTAACTGTAACTAATGCCAATCAATTTACATATACAGCACCAAATAGTGCAACAAATAGTGGCACTGTTGTATTACCAAGGGCAACAACGGGAGGAGAACTTTCATTTCAACATGGTGTGAGTGCTGGAAATCGTATTAAAATACAGAAAGTAGGCAATCATGCAACTCATGTTGATTTAACTGATGGACCTACTTTGTCAGATGACAATGGTATTTGTATGTTAAACTGTAACTTTGCATTAGTACCTAGTGCTAGTGGTAATGATGAGTTCAAAATTGTATTTGACTAACTATTATGTTCAAAATTAAACAGTCTAAAACGTTTGTATGGCCTGTTAAGATTACAGTGCCGATTGATGGCGGTAAATATTCTAATTCAACTTTTGATGTAGAATTTGACCGTATTTCACAATCTGCAGTAGAGCAACTTGCATCTTCTATTCAGAATGAAGAGCAAACTGCAGTACAGATTGTTAAAAGCATTATAGTAGGTTGGCCTGATGGCTCTGTTACAGATGGTACTGACAGCATTCCATTTAGTGATAGTGCGTTAGACGAATTACTAGATGTACCAGGAGTGGCAAGTGCTATTATTACTTCTTTCTTAGAAGCTTATAACGGGCAGGCGGCTAAGCGAAAAAACTAGAAGGAGCGGCTCGCCAGTGGGTCGCTCCAACTGTTATAGACGATACTCAAAGGGACTTGGCGATTTTAGCACCAGACTTAGAATACCAAGTCCCTGAATCTATTGCGTATGAATTATGGGAAGAAAATGTAGATACCTGGTTATTTTTTTGTAAAATACAAACGCAGTGGCGATACTCTATGGCAGGTATAGCAGGGCTAGATTACAATGTTATACTGTCATTAGCTGATTTGTATGATGTAGCTGATAAAAAACAATTATTATTGGAATTGCAATGGATTGAATCTACAGTTTTAAGTGTTATAGCGGAGCAAATAAGTGGCAGTAAATCTAAAAACGCAAGTAGCAATTGAAGTTGACCTTAAAGCTGAGTTTAAGGAAGCAAGAGATATACAACTTGCCGCAAACGCTGCTGTTGCTTTTAAAGATGGTATTGAGGATCTTGGCAGAGCGTTTATACAAACTACTAAAGGATATAAAGAGCATATTAAACAGTTAACTTCTATAAGAGATAATTTGATCTTAGGTTCAGACGAGTATAAAAAAACTGAACAGCAAATCGCAAATACTACTAGAAGGCTTACAGTTCAAACAGAAGCTATAAAAGCAAATGCAAACGCTCTTGCAATGGTACAGGTTAATAATGCAACAACAACTGAAGAATATGCAAAACAAATACCTGTAATTGAAAAAGCAATAAAAGCAGTGGAAGAGTATAATGTAGCTTTATATACAGATGCAATGTCAACTAACGCTGGAGAAGACCCCGAGTCTTTACTTGCAATAACAGATGCAATGGAAGAACAAGAAGCTTTACTTAATAAACTTAATTCTTTACGACAAATTGCAATTAACATAATACAAGAAGAAACTGCTGCTGTAAATGTAAACAAGAATGCACAAACTGTGTTAAGTAATTCTTATCGTGCTACTGTTAATGGAATTACAGCACAAAAAAACGCATTATTAGAAGTATTTAAAGAATTAGAAAAAAATAAGGCACAATCTATAGAAATAGAAGTTGACGCTGATTTTATAAATGTAGCGAAAGCTATACAAAAATTAGATGACGAATTAGAAGAATTTAATAAATACTTACAAAAAACGTATACAAGTTCCGAAGCTTATAGCAAAGCTTTAGAACTAATGAAAACACAAACGGTAAATACAACTAACGAAATAAATAACCAAAAAAAAGCATTAGGAGAATTACTTTCTTTTATAAATATTGCCAGTGATGAATACAGCAACGTAAATAAGGAAATACAAAGACTTACACAATCACAACAACAATTAAACAATAAATTTCTAAATAGCTCTACCAATATTAAACAATTTTTGGGTCAATTTGAAAAAGATAAAACTAATATTTTTGCCATAACTGACATACAAGAACTAAAAGCAATTATTGATGCTGTTAATGTACTGAGCGAAGGAGTTAGTAAAACAAGTAGTAATTATGGAAAATTGCAAACCATTTTAGCCCAAGCTAATGCAGCAATGCTTACGCTTGGAAATACAACACAAAATACAAATAGTAAAATAAATGCAACTTTGGCAAATATAAAAGAAGGTTTAACAGGTAAACTTATACAACCAGTTGATTTTTTGGATAAATTTAAAAACATAGAGCAAGTAAATATAGCTATTACACAGTTGCAAGGCTTACTGAATATAAGTAATTTTAGACAATCATTTGGTAGTGTTACTCCAACTAAACCAAATGATGTTAATGAGATAAAAAATTTAATTAACACTTTGGCTGAATTAAAACAAATAATGGAAGATTTAAATAAGGCTAAACCCTTTAATCTTACTGATGAATTGGAAAGACTAGAAAAAAAAGTACCAACAACTATAGCATCAGTCAATCAGCTTTTAAATGAATATGCTCAGTTGATAAACAATTTGTCAGTCAAAAAAGGTGATAATAAATTGTTTGCAATAGATGAGGAGGAGCATGACAATATACGACAAATACAAGTTGAAATGGAAAAAGCGTCTTACCAAGCTGCAAATCTAAAAAATCAATTAATGAGCATATTTACTGATACAAGTAGTAAACAAAGTGGTTTGCAAGCTTTGTTGGAATTTGCAGATAAAGCAACAAGTGTTAATGAAATGCAGGAAGCTATAAGTAAACTAAAAAGCACACTTAATAATATGGATGTTCATAACTTAGATAAAACAGGTGAAACATTTATCCAAATTATAGACAAAATAAAACTTTTAGAACTAAATATAGAAACTGTACAATCTCTATTTACAGAATTTGGATCAGCAGATTATTTTAGTAGAAATATAGCAAGTTTAGAAAAATTTGCAAATGCCATGTCAAATACTGTGCAGCAAACTGAACTCTATGCAAATACACTAAATAAAATTAACAAATTACAAGTACAACAACAATTTGCACAAATAGAAAAGCTAGATCAAAAATACAAAGCAGATGCAGTTACCGAAGCACTTCAATTAATACCAAGTAAATTTGAAGATTTTAACTTAGCACAACTACAACAGTATTTACAGTTATTGCAAAATATGCAAAAATATGTAATGAATGGTACAGATGAATTTGAACTTCTTGCTTTAGCAATAAATGATGTAAATAAAGCTTTAGAAAAACAGCAAGCAACTAACAACGAACAAACTATTAATGGAATGCAGGAAGCTATAAGTAAGCTAAAAAGTTCACTGAATAATATGGATGTTAATAACTTAGAAAAAACAAATGACGCATTTAGATCAACCACAGAGGAAATAGAACTTTTACAATTTCAATTAGATAAAGCTCAACTTGCATTAATAGAATTTGGATCAGCAGATTATTTTAGTAGAAATATAGCAAGTTTAGAAAAATTTGCAAATACCGTATCAGATACTAATAGGCAAACTGCACTCTATAAAGATACATTAAATGAAATTAACAGATTACAAGTACAACAACAATTTGCACAAATAGAAAATCAAGATAAAAAATACAAAGCAGATGCAGTTAACGAAGCACTTGCATTGCAACCAGACCAATTTGAAGATTTTAACTTAGCACAACTACAACAGTATTTACAGTTATTGCAAAATCTGCAAAAATATGTAACAAATAACGAACATGACTTTAATAAACTTGCTGGAAGAATAAATGATGTAAATGAAGCTTTAGCGAAACAGGAAGCTGTTGGTAAATCGACGTTAAGTTTTTGGGAACAGTTAAAAAATAGACTAACTGGAGTTAATACAGAATTAGACGATTTAGAGTTAAGCAGCGAAGAATTTTTGCAAACGCTTGAAATGGTTTATTACCAGTTTGATAATTTTCTTACGCGAGGTATCAGTGATAGTATAAAGCAATTTGCATCTGTACAGGCTGAGATATTACGTGTAACTGCAACAGTTGGTAATGCAACTGAAAAAGAAATGACAAAAGTGGCACGAGCTGCCACTATGAGTGCTTCTGCAACACAGAGTGAAGTTGCTAATATTATGTTGATTGGTGCGCGGGCAGGTTTAGATAAAAATGAAGTTCAACAATACATACAACCTATTATTGCTGGTATGGAAGCCACTGGGACTAGCGCAGAGACAATGGCTTCTACAGTTATTGACTCACTTAGATCGTTTCGTCGCCCGTTTGAAGATACTAATGAAATAGTAGATTTACTAACACAAGTAGCAAACAAATCAAACCAAGAAATAAGTGATTTAGCTGAATCTCTTAGATATACTGCACCGTATGCGTCAGCTTTGCAAGTAGATATAACAGACCTAAGTGCTGTTTTAGCAATTTTAGCAAATGCTGGTATTAAGGGTAGTGAAGCTGGTACTGGTCTTCGTATGGCTTTAAATAGACTGGCAATTGCTGCTAACGCTACAAGTGGTGAATCACTAGGACTAACTGAAAACCAAGAACGTTTATTTAAGATAATGAAACAACTTGGTACTGAAATAAGAGACCAAAATGGCAACTTAATACCACTTGTTGAAATTTTAATAAAATTGAGAAATGTAACAGAAGATTATAGCAGTACGCAAAGAGCCGAATTAGTTACTGCATTATTTGGCATTGAAGCTGCTGGTAAATTAACAGCAGCACTGAATTTAACTGAAGCAGAGTTAAGGTTAACGGCTGCACAAATTGCTAATAATACTGGAGTAGCAAAACAACTACAAAGTGAAATACAAGGTACAGATTACAAGTTTAGACAATTTAGTAATGCTCTAGAATTGTTTAATAATTCAATTGGTAAAGCTTTTGCTGATTTATTAACACCTTTTATAACTACATTAACAATGTTATTAAATGTTTTTAACAGTCTGCCAGCGGGTGTAAGAGATTTTATTGGCTCGATTGTGGCATTAATAGCACAATTTATCGCAATTACAGCAGCGGTAGCTGCTTATAATATAGCAAAGGTACAATTAAAAGCCTCTTTTTTAATTTTCGCTTCGGCTGCAAGGCAGGTTTTAGTACCACTTATTGCCTTAAAAAATGTGTTTGTACAATTACTTGTCGCTAGAGTACCAGGTTTTGTCACCAGCGTTACCACTGCTTTTAGAGGGTTGACGGCTGCAATATATGGTACTAACGTAGCAGCAAATGTTGCTTCATCAGGTGGTTTGGCAAGATTAGCATTATTAGGAGGTAAGTTTGCATTAGCTGCTGCTACACTGGCATCTACATTTGTCGTGTTAGAAAAGGCAACAAAATTGTTTCAGCCTGATGAGTTTTTTGATCAAGAAAGATCAAAACAACTATTTCCAAGCAGCGATACTGAAAGAGATACTATATATACAGAAATAAATAAAAAATTGGACGAATTGAAAAAAACAAACCAAATAAATGAAAAAGCAAAAGCGGAAATTCAAAAAAAAATAGAGACTGATAAAAAACTACTTAATGCAATCAAAGAAAATAATAAAAAAAGTGTAGAAGCATTAACTGCTAATTATAGGCCTTTAGAACCAACCCTTCAGATTATTAAAGATAGAAGTAAAGTATTAGAAATGATAGCGAAATTAATTAAGATGGATGAAACAACAAGTTTTGATGTTAAAGATAAAGAAAATCTAAAAGTAAACATCACAGCAGCTTTAAAAGAGTTTGGGATAAATAATAATAATATTACAAAAGCAATTAGTGCATTTATAGAAGATCAAAACCCAGCTAATAAAAAAAGCTTGCTAACCGCTTTAGTAGAAATAACCGACCAGCAAAAGAGCAAGATAGGAGAAACTATAAAACTACAAGAAGAAATAATAAAAAAATTTGATAATCTGTCGACAGATGTTCCTGCAACTCCTGTAACAGAAGTGTCAACTGAAGTTGCAAAGGCATTACAGTTAATAGATGAAGCTACAGCAACTGCTGCTAAAGAAAAGGCTACAGCAATAAGAAATGCAGAAAAACAAATAATACAAATTGAACAAAATGCAATAAACGAATTAAAAAAAATAAATATTGACGCTGCTGATAGTATTGCTAAGTATAAAAAAGAAAATATTGAAAAACTTGCTAATTTCACAATACAAAAAGAGCGTGAAATACAGGAAGCAAAAAAACAAATACAAAAAAATGACTTAAATATACTTCGTAATCAACAGGATTATGAAAGTAGTATGCAAATGATTTCTAGAAGGTTAAAAGGATTTTCAACAATAGATTTAGAATACGAATATAAATTAAGACGTTTATTAGAAGATAAAAATCAGTCACTAGAAGACATTAGATATACAAGAATAAAAGATGTCAAAGATTTAGAACAAGAAATTATAAATATTAGAAAAGAAGGTGAAAAAGAAGTTTATAACATTTGGTATGACTTATATACGAGACGTACCCAAATAATAAATGATGCAAATGCAGGTAGGCTACAAGTAGGACAAGATCTGCGTTATAGCTTACAAGAGATTGATAGAAATAAAAATGAACGAATTATCGAGAGTTTGCAAAGTCAAAACCAGCAAAGCTCTAATATTCTTACTTTAGACGATACCTTCTATAAACCACCTGATATAACAAAATTGCTACAACTAGCGGGACTAAATAGGTCACAATTTGAAATGTATAGACAAGTGTTAGGTGCAAGAGAGTCTGGTGGAATTGAAAAACCGTATGAAGCGGTAAACCAATTTGGTTATATGGGAGCTTACCAAATTGGTCGTGATGTTTATAATGATGCCATGGTTTTTGCAAAGCAAAATAAGATTCATACAGAAGGTATAAATCCAAAGTAAGAATATTAGAGTTTGCAAAGTCAAAACCAGCAAAGCTCTAATATTCTTACTTTAGACGATACCTTCTATAAACCACCTGATATAACAAAATTGCTACAACTAGCGGGACTAAATAGGTCACAATTTGAAATGTA
>OGWB01000029.1_pt1 | contig 15737 bp, 24 predicted proteins | sample 1575961 | NCBI WGS metagenome assembly OGWB01 (sample SAMN07581556, study PRJEB24739) | freshwater metagenome | place: Singapore | collected 2015-04 | reverse complement strand
GTTTCCCAGTCACGATACGATCACCATAAGAATAATTACATAACGAACTGCTTTCTCTAATGTGCCTTCAGAAGAATCACTAAAAAGAAGATCGGCAATAAATTTGATTGGACCTACCTCTGCTATAATTTTTTTTGATTCTTTTCTTAAAGGCAATGCTTCTTCGTTAAGCTGTTTAATAAGAACAAGAGATTGCTCTATATTACTTGAAATCAGACTTCGTTCCTTTGTTTGTTTAGATCTAATAAAGGCAGCATCTTTACTATCCGCTAATTCTACAAGTTTATCTAATGATAATAATGATCTTTGATAATTTTCTAGTTTTTGTTTTTCATTGAGAATACGATCTTCAATCACTGCTAATTCTGCTATAGCTGTAGAACCAATGGTAGTTTGGTCAATGTGAGCTTTGGATAAAAATCCAAAAATACCCATAGATGTAATAAAAGATAGAATGACAACAGCAGTAGTAAAATAATACTTCATGAGAGCATCGGCAGATTTCCAGTTTCTATACAACCATGAAGCAGAAACTAGTTTTGCGAGCTCAAGAGTAATACCCATCGTTGCAATAGGTACAACTGCTGTTGGAAAAATAGCAATAAGACCTACTATTGAATAGTAAGCAGCTACTGCAGACAGAGCGAATGCAGTGAAAAAGAGTAAGATAGCAAAGATCATAATTTAGATAAGTGGCTTCTGTTTACACGGACCATGATCCATGTATTATACCACTCATCTTTGTTTTCTAAAACTTCTCTTAAGATTTGTTCCTTAACTTCGAGATAGTTTGTGACACCTTTTGTTTTACAGAGATGAAGAATTTCACGAGTAAAATTTTCTTTACCAAACTTAGTAACATCTTCTTTTACCTCCTCTGATGAGCTCCAGTATTCTTTCCAATCTGATTCCACCTTATAGCGCTTTCTAACTTTATTTACCTGTCTACGCTTTGATGTCCAGAAAAACTTCTTTCCTATGTACTTTCTATTGTTTAGATTATTGGTAATCAAATAAACGAAACCATAATTTTCTCCAGGATCTAAGAATGGCTCACCCTTAAAGGTCCAATCACTCATCCTCTTCTACTTCTTCCTGCTCCTCTTCAATACTAGACCCACAAAAAGGACAAAAATTTACTTCGTAATAATCTTCGTCCATGGTGTGTTTAATTTTGAAGTGTGCATCACAATTGTAACAATTATATGTCATGCTGCTTTTCCCCACACATCATTCCAATCACCAGATAATGATCCTTTTGCGTAGTCGGTGACTCTATTTTCAAAAAAGTTGGTATGAGTAGGAGCATTGATCATCTCTTCCACCCATGGCAATGGATTCTTTTTACGTTTGAAGATACCTTTCATACCCAACGAAATAAGACGACGATCGGCAATATAACGAATATATTCTTTAACTTCCTCTGCGGTTAATCCTTCAATGCCACCCATACTAAAAGAAAGATCAATAAACTTGTCTTCAAGCTCAACCATTCTTTCTGCAATAGAGTATATTTTACCTTTCAGCTCATCATTCCAAATTTCTTTATTCTCTTCTACATATGTCCTAAAGAGTTTGATCATTCCTTCTGCATGTTGTGTTTCATCAACAATGCTCCATGTAACGATCTGACCCATCCCTTTCATCTTACCGTGACGTGGGAAATTGAGAAGCATGATGAATGAGGAAAACAGTTGCATTCCTTCAGTGAAGGCAGAAAATAAAGCAATGTGTGCAGCTGTAGATTCTTTTGTACCATTTTTGGATGAAAGGTCCATGAGAAAGTCATGTTTCTCTCTCATCTCTTGATATTCCATAAACTCAGAATAGGTTGATTCTGGCATACCAAGAGTTTCGATCAAATGTGAGTATGCTGCAATGTGTAGTGCTTCTCTTGCAGCAAACCCTAAAAGCATCATACGAACTTCAGGTTGAGGAAAATATGGAAGATAATTAGTAACATAGCCGCCAGCGACATCGATGTCTCCTTGTGTGAAAAATCTAAAGATATTTGTTAGAAAGTTTTTCTCTTCTTGTGACAGCTTTTTCTTCCAGTCTTTAACATCCTCAAGCATGGGGACTTCTGAATGTAACCAATGAGACTGTTCATGCTTTAACCATGCGTCATAAGCAAATGGATAATGAAAAGGTTTAAATGCAGTTCTAGTTTGCATTAAGTTAGATTTAGACATTTTTATTCCTTAAGTAACGTATCTAGTGCTTGAAGTTGTTTAGCTATTTCGTTTGGTTTTTCTACTGTTACTGGGACACACATAGTACCAGGGGCTTGTTTCATGTAGTATTCACAGGATGATTTTGTTGGTAAAATATCAATTAGTGTTATCTTATCAAAAACAACAAATATTAACGCATAGATAACCTTCATTGCTTGCCCCAGCGAACTATTTGCCAAGACCCATCAAAATGTTCCACCAAGGCAGAGCACGACTCAACCCAATCACCATCATTCATATAGACTACATCTTCGATTTTCTTGATTTCCGGGGTGTGGATGTGACCGCAGATGACACCGTCGTATCCTTTTCGTTTACAGTAGTCTGCAAGGTTTTTTTCAAATTTAAAGATGAAATCGACTGCTTTCTTGACTCTACTTTTGAGATAACTGCTAAGGCTCCAGTAGCTGAGACCCATACGGTGCCTAATAAAATTAAACTTAGTATTAATGTTAAGAACAATATCATATGCTTTATCTCCTAAGAATGATAACCACGGTGCAATTCTTGTAATACCATCAAATAAGTCACCGTGAGTGACCAAGTAGCGTTTACCATCCAGCCCAATGTGTTCACATTGGTTATATATTTGGACATTTCCAAAGTTAATGGCAAAGGGTAACATTGGTCGTAAAAATTCATCGTGGTTTCCTACTATGTAAAATACTTTTGTCTTCTTACTGATTTTTAAAATTTTTCTTACTACATCACTGTGAGACTTTTTCCATCTCCACTTATTCTGTTGGATTCTCCAACCATCAATGATATCACCAACAAGATATAATTTATTGCACGTGTTATTGTTTAAAAAGTCTAAAAGAATACCGGCTTTACAATCATTTGTTCCAAGATGAACATCTGAAATAAAGATTGTTTCGTAATGCATTATCTGACGGCTTGTGTTTTCTTTTTCTTAAGACTCTTACGCAACAATTTGGACCAAATCTTCTTTTCAGTTTTTTGGTCATGTTTCAAAATAGATTTATATAGTTTATGAATAAGTGGGTTTACTTTCATTATCCCTCGCAAGCTAAACAGGTGTCGCCTTCAACAATGGCTTTCATATCTAGCTCTTTGATTACTTCTCTTTCAATTTTCCTAGCAACCTTATCAGCCTTACCAATTTTTTCTGATCGACAGTAGTACAGAGTCTTTAGCTTCATTTTCCATGCCATGAAATGAATTGCGTGTAAGTATTTTATATTAGCATCGGGTCGAAAGAAGAGGTTAACGGATTGTGCTTGGTCAATGTAACCCTGTCGGTCAGCTGCGTGCTCCACAATCCATCGCTGGTCAATTTCCATACTCGTTTTGAATACGTCGCGTGTATACTCATCCATCCATTCCAGGTGCTGAACAGATCCGTCGTTTGCAATGATACTTGACCAGATTTCCTGATATTGAAGTTTTGAATCATTTTCACAAGCCTCTTTAATAATTTTATCGAGATAACGATTTTTATTTAAAAAAGATCCCGAAAGAGTGTCTTGTCTATAAGCATTAGCACGATATGGCTCAATACTGGGACTAGTATTACCCATAATAATTGAACTAGATGCATTTGGCGCTATTGCCATCATGTGACTGAATCTTTTTCCTGTACCAACAGCATCAGGAGCCTCACCTCTTTCTTTACCCAGTTCTAGGTTTGCCTGCTCTAATTCTTTTCGAACGTGTTTAAAGATTTGCATGTTTCTGGATTTTGCAAGAGCCGACTCAAAAGCAACACCATTCCGTTGTAAGAAAGCATGAAAACCGAGAGCACCCACACCAATAGAACGCTCACGGCTAGCAGAATATTTGGCCCTGTTGACATGAACAGGAGCATGATCAATGAAATACTGAAGTACGTTATCAAGCATCTCAGCAATGTCCCTGAGAAAAAGTTTATCATTTTTCCAATCATCATAATACTCCAAATTAAGTGAAGAAAGACAGCAAACAGCTGTTCTTTGTTTATCCGTTGGCAGAATAATTTCCGAACACAGGTTACTTTGTCTAATTTTTAGACCAAGATCCTTTTGAAACTGAGGCATTGCTTTATTGCTTGTGTCAATAAAATGTAGATAAGGCTCACCAGTCTGCATTCTTACTTCTAAAATCCGTTGCCAAAGTTCTTTGGCTGACACTACTTCCCTCACAGATCCGTCGTGTGGATCTTTTAGTTCCCAGCTATCATCAGCATCTTTATCTTTCATACAGCGTTCAACGATCTGCATGAAATCGTCAGTAATGTTTATTCCGTGGTGTAGATTGAGAGCTCGCATGTTCGGATCGCCTGTAGGCTTCCGCATCTCGAGAAATATAAGGATATCTGGGTGACTAATATCAAGATAAGCAGCATAGCTACCACGACGAGTCCTGCCTTGACGGTAAGCAAGCGATGAAGCATCATACGTGCGTAGATGGGGCATGACACCCACCGATTTATCGTCTGCCGAACGAATCCCAATCCCAATTCCTACACCTCCTCCTAACATAGATAACCAATTTACTTCTGCCAATGTGTTAACCAAGCCTTCTGCACTATCGTCCAGATAAGGCAGAAAACAAGAAATAGGAAGACCACGTTGACTGCGGCCAAAAGAAAGAATGGGAGTAGAATAAGACAGCCAATGCTTACTGCTATATTCATATAATCGCTGCGCATGCTCTGCATTCGAAGAAAACGCCTTTGAGACATATGCGAACCTCTCCTGTGGTGAAGTTTCATCCTCTCTCATGTAACTTTCTTTGAGTCTCTTAAGTCCAAGCTCGTCAAACAAAACGTCTCGAGAATAGTCTACCTTAATGCCATTTACAATGCCATCGTTGTCCATCAATAAAACTCCAATTGTTATTGTTTTTTTGGTTCTTCTTTTTTGTCTTTTGTTACATCTGAAGACTTAGATTCGTAGTATTTTTTATACTGCTCAATGATCACACGCTGAGTGATAATAAAATTTCTTATTTCAGCCATCATAATAGCGAGAGTTTCATAATCATCGTCTGTAAGACCAAATAGCACAACATCGTTACCATTTTCTTTCAGAGATTTCCAGACTTGTTCTGAGTTTTCTGGGTGTATGATTACAAACCGTGGGGACTTTAAATTTAAAGGTTCAGGGGGTGTAAGATTAAGTTTAGTTTTTTCTTCTGCTTTAGTTACTACCTCTATTGGTTTAACTTCTTTAGTTTTACCAAATGGATTACCAATAGATGGTAAAGTGGCACAACCACTAACTAAAAATACACAAGATAGTACAAGTAGACTATTTTTCAGCAACATAGTTTGGATTTGCGATTGTTGGGCACTCTTTGTTAATTTGTTGTTTAGTCTTGGCATTTCGTTCTTCTTCAGTTAAAGGTGCTCCAGATGCTATCTCAATACATCTTGCTGCATTAATAGTACCTTTATTGATTGCTCTTTCAATGCTACCTGTATTTGCTATAGCAATCTTACCAATGTCTCTTGCTGAACCATCGGCATTTACATTAAAACGGTTTTGAAGAGAGTTGAGATCTTTGTTTTGATTTTTAATTGACTCGCCAATTGTTTCATTGGCTTTTTGAACTTTTTCGACGTCTTGTTTGATTTGATTAATTACTTCTTGCTGAAGGATAACAGAGTTTTGTAACTTCTCATTGTTGAGCTCAGACACAGCCAACTGGCCTCTAAGACCAGTGATGTACCAAGCAGCACTACCAATAGCTGCAAGAATAATTAAAATCAAAATTAAACGGATAGCTGCAAACATTGTTTATTTAGTTCTAAAGTTGTTTTGCGAGAGGAAAAATCTTAGCAATAACTTCTGCGCAGGCTTTTGCAATCTCCATATGCTCCAGCTGTGTACCATTTGCGCTTCGTAGTTGTATATAGTGAACCCAAGATCTTAAGGTTCCGTTCATATACATTCTGGAAACTGTCATTCCTTCTGGAAGTACTGCTCTTGCCTGTTCTTTTGCAATACCCTTACTGATTGCCCAGCTATAAACATCTTTTACTTTAACCAATAAATCTCTTTGAAGATTTTCCCATTGGTACATAATCTGACGATGTTCGTCATTTTTAATGTCCATCGGAACACTGTTTTGCCTGTTGGATGGATCCTGAAGCCTTGCGTCTCTATAAACAAAGTCTAAATCTTCAACAGGATTTGCATATCTCTGACTAAATTCTTGAAAAGAGAATGAACGGTGTCTAAGAATTTGTCTGGCAATATCTCTTGTTGTTTCTATCTCCAAACAAACAGATACCATCTCCAATGGACTCCAATGCTGGTTTTTAATCAAATATTTTATCAACTTTTCTGAAGTTTCTTTATTCATTTGATTAGATGGATTTGATACACGAGCACAAAATGCAACTAAATCTTGCATATTCATAACATCTATTTCTGCCTTGTCCAGATCAGCAGGATCAACGGCGTGTTGTGAATAACTGATTAATTTGACTTTCATTAACACCTCTTCCATGCAATAAATTTTGCCTTTGCTTCCAGGCCACTAAAAATATTTTCTTTTACGATCTTATTTACATTCTTGCCAGCTAGAACCATTTCATTTACATCTTTTTCCATAATGTTCTGGGGCCAGATTACAACCTGGAAACCATTTTCGATTGTATTGTCTATAATTTTACACACTTCTTTGTTTCTTGGCTGATTATCAAATACAACAATCATTTTATCTTTATCAATATTGGTTTGATTTACCTTTCCAACAGATGTACCAGCTACTGCAATAGAATTATCAATAAACAAACTATCAATCGGTCCTTCTAACACATATACTTCTTTGTCTCTATTTACATCGCTAAGACCAAATATAAGCGGTGTATTTTCCTTTATCTTGATCGTTAGATATCTGAGAGCCTCTCCTCTCAATGCACGGCATATAAGCCCTGATAACTGGTTTTTATCATCATACATTGGAAGGACAAGTCTTGGTTCTTCTGTTCTAATACTTTCTTTGTAACTGTCATTAAGTTGTACCACGTCTTTGATGTTGGATATGAAGTATAACTTATGAAATTGACTTGTTGGAATCTTTCTCATTTTACAATATAAAATGGCTTCGTGATCTTCTGGTAGTTTATCCAAACGATCCATAATTCTATCTATCAGCCTTTCTTCTTTCTGAAAGACGGGCTGGTCAAACTTAAATGCAGTAACATTACTTGTTAAAGGCTTACCTTCAGTATATTTTTCTAATGAATACTGTTGGTAAAGAAGAGAGTCAGCGGTCTTTAAGAAGTTACCGAATGACAACGAAGCATCACAATTGTGACATTTGTAGCGAAGGGAATTGTTGTGAGGAAAGAAGTAACCTCTAGCTTTGTTCTTTTTTTTAGATGAATCACCACAGATAATGCACCTACAGTTGTAAGTACTATCTTTTAGCTTTTTAAAAAGTGGAAGTTTGTTACTAACCAGTAACAAATATTTTTGATCCAAAAACAATGACATATAGCCTCCTAGGGCTATAGATTATACTTTGTTTAAGGTTTTATTGCAACTAAAATAAGTTGCCAAGATTAATGTGAGCTAAAATGAACCCAAGTACAACAGCAGCACCCATGATCATCCATTTCCATTTTTCAATTTCAGATAATCTTTGGTTTAGAGCTTCACTGTGTTCTATGGAGCTCTTATTGTGCTCTTCTAACTTTTGTAAGATCTTTTCATTTTTTAATTCAAAGTCTGATCTAAGATCATCTCTTAAGTCACTAATTCTAGAATGGAGAGTAGCATAGTTACTATCAATCTTTTGCTCTAACTTTTCAACATTAGAGCTGACGTGATTGACAGTAGTTTCCAAGATACTGATTCTCGTATTGGTATCTTGTGCTTTGGTAGATGAACTCTTACGAACTGGCTCCATTCTTCTTCCTTGGCTTCCTTGCTTTTTGTTGTGTTTTAGGTTTTTCAGCCTTAGATTCTACCTTTACAACTTCTGCTGTTTCAACTTTGATTTCAGGTTGTGTTTCAACTTTTTCTTCAAGCTGAACTTCTACCTTAACTTCTGGTTGAACATTAGAAACTGGTTCTGGCACAACTGAGGTCTCTACCTTAATTTCAGGCAAGGATGCAGGAAGTTCTTCTTTAAAAGGACAACCAGCAACAGGCGCAGCTTCAACAACATTATTTGGCTTTTTGTAAATTCCCAAAAACTCTTTGATCCAAGTCCACATTTTTCACTCCATCGCGTCTAAACATCTTCTTGCGCTTTTTTTGAACACTTACTGGCACTCCAACCGTATCAGGTGTGAAACCAGCAACCCCAGGTGTACCAGCATTATTAGCTGGCGCGTCTTCTAAAAATTGTTTAAAAGTAAGTGTGTAAGTATGATTTAATGTATTATGTATGAATTGTATTTCTTCGTCTAATTGTGTATTGAGTTTATTAATATATAGCTCTTCTAAATTGACAGGTTCTTTTTGAAGTTCAACCTGTTCTTTAATCAGTGCCAATGCTGCAGCGTAGGATACAATCTTTTTATTTTCTATAGGTACTCGCTCAATAATCTTTTTGAGTCTGTAAACTAAACGATGTAATATGGTATAAGCGTCTCTTTCTTGAACAGAATTTAACTGAGACATCTTTTTTAATTCTTTACCCTTTGCATCAATAATTCCAAGTCTATAAGCATCCGTCTCCTCAAAGGGAGTTGTGAGGAGTCTCAATATTTTATATGTAATTAATGAGTCTACAAAACGAGACATTATATTTCCCTGAGCGATTGAAGTACTTTTTCATCGTGAACTACTATCATATTATCTGGTGGCATGAAATTCAAAAACAATAAAAAAGATTTCAACTGAGGCCAAAACTTTTCGTCTATTTTAAAAAACAACATCTTAGTTGAAGCTTCTACACCAAACAAATTATATATTACAATAATGTGGTTGACAATAAGTCTTTCTTTCAATCCACTACCTACTCTGTATTTTCTAAAAAGTCTTTTTAAATATCTAAATCTTTTTAAATCGTCGTTAAACTCATTTAATCCTTTACAATGAGGATTGTCATAATATTTCATAGCAAACAAAACAAAATTATCTTCAGTTAGTTCATACATGAATTAATAGGTTACGTTTGCCGTACCTCCGATAACAAACCACTTACTGTTAGTAAATATCATAGTTGCAGTATCGCCTACATTGTTGAATGTGACATTTGCATTAGCAGCAATGTTTGAATAATTTATAGTGTAGGTGCCACCTTGTGAAGCAGTCATAACAATGATTTTTGTTTGACCTGAGGTTCCTAATGGGATTTGTAATGTACCGCCAACACCATCGGCACTTAAATGAGTGATTGGTGTAGTGATAGAAATAATGCCAGGCGAGGAAAGAGTTTGTGGTGTACCACCAACAAAAATATTACCCGTAAACGTTGGATTAGATATATCGCCAAATAAATTAGCAACTGTTATCTTTTTACTGGTACTAGATTGCACAAGATATAAAACATCGCTACCTCCAGCGGAGGTAGCAGATGTCAACTCAGATACTTTAGAATCAGCCATTAACCACCAGCACCAGGAACTTCAGGTAACGTTGAATCATCACTTGCGTCTAAGAATGCTTGAATATTACCTGTAGCATTAGCGTTAAAGTTTTTAGACATTGCAACAAGAACTTCTGCCTTAGTTCTTGTGTTGCCTTGATAATTATAATTGTAAATTGCAACCCAACCAACATGACAAGCAGCATTGGCATTTGCACTGCGAGGTCCTGCTACGTTAGCAATTTCATCCCTGTCAATACCAAATACTCTCTGAATACTGAGTAAATTAGGAACACGCAATACGATGTTAGATGGATCAATGTCGTCTGTAATAACGTTGGAAAGGTATTTTGGCCCTTGCTGAATATAAGCAACACCATTGCCTGTTGCACCAACATTACTTGTTAAAACTAACGAAACATTGGAAACAACATTCTTTACCTGGAATTCCTTTCCAGCTATAATGAGATAATCACCTGCGTTTACATTGGCAGCAAAAAATGTAACATTACCAGCAGCATTTGATACTGTATTACTTGTAGATGTGTAAGATACGTTACCTGTGATAAGGACGTTATCTCTATTTCCCCATGCGGACATTATTGTTTTCTCCTTACGTTACTACGCGTCTTGTGGAACCATGATGAATATACTTTGTTTTCTTACCAGTTTCTTTGTTGGTAACAGTATACTCAGCGTATGGTTTACCTTCCTTGGTGCTATATTTAGGCATTGAGACTTCGTGACCAGCTCTCTGATGAGCTTTAACTTTATCCTCAATGTCCGCTCTTGTAAACGACTCGATAACTAAGGATTCATCCTGATTCTTAAAGAATTCATTTGCAACGGCAATTGCATCATCTTCACTCTCAACTAACTTTTTAGCTGCAGTTAAGTAATCACCAAAACGTAATGTTTCTGGCAAATCAATATCAAATGCTTTGTGTTCGATAATTGTTTGATCGACTTTTTCAACTTCTTCTTTTTGAGTGTTAGGCATAGCTTGTTTCGCCAAATGTTTTACTTTAGAAACTTCTTGACCGTACTTACCTGGTGTGACTGGTTTAGATGTCTTGCCTGGCTCAAATGGAGGAGTCATTGGCTGCTTTTCTTCTCTCATCATTTTGATTTTATGACCAGATTCAGTAGCATCATCTAGCTCAGTATCATTTAAATGTTCACCTGGTTTTACAGCTGTCACTTTAGAACCAACTGCATGAACTTTGTAAACTTCCTGTCCATTCTTCATTTTGCCTGGTACTCTCTGCACATGAACGCCCATTGGATGTATTAAGGCTTCTTCAAGTTCAGTTTCTTCTTTGTTTAATAAACTTGGACGATTGAGTTGGCTGCCAGTTACTACTTTATGGCCTTGTTTTTCAAGTTCCGCTTTTCTCATATTTGGAGAATGATCTCTGTATGGGTTGCCAAGATCCTGAATTTTGCCGGTATCTTTATGAATTGAATAAAGATTGTTGTCGTTATATTTACCTTCGTTAATTTCTACTTCTTCTTTTTGAGTAGTTTTTTGAGCTAATTTCATAGCATCAGCATATCCAGGAATTTTCATCATTCGAGCTAACCTATCTGGATTTTTTTGTGTTTCTTTGTGAGCAGCTGCCAAACGCTTTTGTCTTGCTTGGAACTCTGCTTCAGACTCGCCTTTTGATTCTTCTTCGTCAAGAATTTGTTCTATTTGCTCGTCGCTATAATCTTCGTCTTCTTTCATGCGCTGTTTTTTAAGAATAGCTCCAGCTATTCTTTCGCCAGCTTCTTTTGAACCATATCTCTTAGCTGCAGATGCTGCAATTTTAGAAAACATTTTTCCTGGTTTTCCAATATCTTCACCTGCTCTAGCTGCCTTGGCAGAATAAGAAGCTTCAGCAATATCTTTGCCACGGAGAATATCTAGTACTGTCTGTTCGTATGATTTCATTTTGGTTCCTTAGTCCATTTTACTTACTGGAGTAGTGCTCCAGTATTTACAGGACCAGTAACGCGCTTTGTGGCGTGGTCCAGGGTTTGCACAATTGTGCCTTGCTCTAAAACTTTTTCTTCTTTCGGGATCATCTCTCTTAATTGAAAGATTAGGATCACCAAAACTAACTTTTACAACATTACCTGTTTCTGGATGTCTAACATATACAGCTCTTTTCTTTGGACCACCTGGTGTAAGAAAAGGCTTATTGAGTTTAACTTTCTTGCCATCAGCTTCAAACAATTCTTCAGGCTCTCCCCAATCTTCATACTGCTCTGCACCAGAAACTTGAAAATCTATTTCAACAATTCCTAATTCGGAATCATCAAAGTTTTCACAAAAAAATTCATCAAATTCTTTAAAATTGATCATACAATAGCAACAACTAAATTAACAGCGTTAGCAAGCCATCTAACATTTTCCTCATCATCTGCTAATCTATTGTTTTGAAATGACTGCGCAATTTGTTCAACCAATTGATCTTTGTCTTCTTTACTAATAGTACCAGCCTGGTAATCAGCAATCACTCCTAAAAACTCTCTAGCTAAATCACCCTTTGTTGATTCTTCGTTAACATATTCATTTAAGAATTCTAATGTCATCTTGAGCTCCATGATTGTTTAAGTGTTTTCATGTTAATGTTAGCTAAATTGATCCAACGCTTACATGCAGCCTCTTAAGCTTCTGCAGCTTTGTTCAAGTTTATAACAATGGTGTTGGTTGTATCCTTTTGAGGATCATCACGGAAAAAAGAATATTTATTTAACCAATCAGCTTTAAAAATAGCATTGTTTACGGTTGTTTTATCTGTGCAATCAACTTTAGATAGAGTTTGTTCTAAATCGACAAAACCAGCTACCATAGCTGGGTCGTGTGGCCTTGGCCAAAGTTGTTTAACTTTATCAATAGAAGCACAGCCAGAAAGAATAGTTACTAATGCAATTGAAACAATAATCTTCATTTTTTAGTCCTATAGCTTGCTAAACGTTTTTGTTCAATAGATCTAATCTTAGGAATCATTCTTTGTGCTAATGTATTCTGAATAACCTTAAGATTAGCTACTTGTTGTTCTATTCTTGATTTTTCAGCAGCAGACATAGTAGATTTATCTCTACCTCTCAAGAATCTTTTATACAACGCTCTTCTAGCTGCCAGTTTTGCTCTTCTTTGTAATGTATTAACATCAGAAGCTCTTCTTAGTTTCATACCCCTCGCAACATTTCTTCTACTTTTAAATCTTGCAAAAGTTTGTTTCTTTTTTAATCTAGCTTGTTGTGATAGAGCTTCTTTTATTTCTTTTTTATCTTTATCATCTTCTTCGTCTTCTTCATCAGGATCTACTAAATCTTCATCATCATAAAAATCAACTAAATCATCCCATTCCAATTCATCAACCATTTTGTTGAGATCTTCATCTGAAATTTCTTCTTCAGATTCTTCTCTTAGATCTTTATCTGCACCATAGTAAGTACCTTTGCCCTTCATAATGTAGGAATTTACTCTTGCCATTGCCCACTGATGTGGAGTGGTTCCAGGTCTGTGACCAGTTCTCCATGCAGCCATTCCACGATTGTAAACTTTTCTCAGTGTGCCTACAGAAATACCAGACTTAGCTGCCTTAGCTGCAAGGCCTTTATCGGCCTCTTCAGAAATGTAGCCATGTTCTTGTGATTTTTGACTACCACTGTAAAAAGAACCTCCAAGCTGTGAAGTTACATTTTGTATTGTAGGTTCATCTTTAGATAAATCTTCCATGGTAGCCATGTGAGATACCATGTATTTCATATGTTTATCTAAAATACCAAGCTGTGCAAGTGCTTGCTGAGCTCTTGTAAAGAAATACATAAAATCTTTTAGATTTTGATTCGTAATGCCATTGTTAACAGCATCTTTCTCTGCACCTAGATAACCATCAGTTGCCTCGATTGCAGTTTTAAGCAGTTCTCTTGTTTTTTCGACTCTACCGTACATTTAAATATCCAAGAAAGTTTTGAACCGCATTCTTCTAACAGTATCGGACACTTGAGGTGTCTGAGCTATATCTGATTGAAGAGTTAGTTTGTTAAAGTCATCTATATCTGTGTTGAATTGTTTAAAGGCCTTAATACAGAAATCAAAATTCTTAGTTTGGATACCATCGAATGAAATTTCTTGAGTAGCTTCTTCTTTAATAAATGGTTTTAATAATGCTGCAATTTTTTCTTCGCCATACATTTTTTTATACATGGTTGTATATACAGAAGGTTTTGTTTTAGCTTTGTCACCTGGAGCTGGCTTGTATGCGTTTGGATCTCTCGAATCCATCTTTGTTTGTTTTTTAAATTGTCTATCTCTTGCCACTTTTGTCTCTTTAGAAAGGCCAGTATGGTATTTAGCAGGCTGGGTGCCAGCTCTTTTTGATATGTCTGGATCTTGTCTAACTTCTGTGGATTCACCTGGTGTCATTTTTTTCATATGAGCAGTGCCTTCTGGTGTACCCCATTCGTATTCATACTCTTCTTTTTTACTCATCGACTCACGAACTTTATTATATACTTCTTCTTTATGTTCGTCTGATAACTTAGACATCAATCCGGATTTGAAAGCTTCTTTGTTTCCTGCTGCAGCGTGAGATCTAAGTTTTGTTCCTGATATTCCTGCTGCACCTTCAGCATCTGGGTCTCTATGCCCAGCCGATACGACTTTAATAGATTTAAAGTTGTAATGATCTGGATGTCCATTATATTTGTGAAGTAATTTATGATATTCATCAACTCTATCCGAACCAGCCACCATCACCAAATGTTGATGGCCTTGATTATGTAAATGTTTAGCTATTTGTATTACTGATGGCATTTCTTTAGATGATGCAGCCACATGTGCATTTGGATAAGCATGTTTAATTAACTTTACCTTGTGCTCTGGTGTAAGTGGATTTCTAGTATTGTCAGTAGAATGCGAAGTAAAGATATGAGGTTTTACTCCATGCTCTTTAGCTACCTCTGAAGTCTTATCAAAGAGCTTTTCGTGACCTACAGTGGGAGGATTATTCCTGCCATATGTGAATACAGCAGTCTTTTCTTTAGCTTCAAAAAGGATAGGAGTTTGTGTCATTAATCTATTTATCTTTTTTATTTTTACCCTGAATCATATTGATACGCCAATGAGCTAATTGCTTCTGTCTTGGTGTAGCTGAATCTGATGATCTTACTTTTTTCAATTGGGCAATAGTTTTACCTTTAAGACCATGTCTAGCCATATCCCCTTTATCTTCTGGATTACGACCATCCATAAAGTTTTCAAGATATAGCTTAAACCCAATCATGTAATTTCTTCCCAATCTATGGAAGCTAACACTTTAGCATCATTTGTTTTTGCAGCTACTGCTAAAGTAATATCCAAGGGTGTTCCCGTAAAACTATTTCTTTCTAATTGAAACTTAAAATCTCCATCTCTAAGATCAACTGTTAAACTTTGACTACCAGTAGAAATTAAATAGGAAGATCTTAAATCAGTTCCTCCAGAAATAGTATTAGCAGAAAGATTATATTCTACTGCAGAATCTGGACCAGCAGAAACCCATAAACCACCACTAACATTTGCTCCAGCTACAAGTTTGTATCTATAATCACTTTGAGTGGTACCAACTAAAGCTATGTTTTTTGGAATAACCACAGCATCTAATTGAGTTGACTTTAATCTTATGTTAATTACAGGATAAAATACATTAGCTGTATTAAGATTATAATTAGAAGCGGTAGTTGGAGCTAGACCAACAGTTCTCATTTTTCCTGATAATTCATACCCACCTTCTGATATTACTGTAGAACAAATTTGTTTCAACGTAGAAGAACTTGCAGTTACTCCGGTGTTTTCTATTTCATATCTAACCGGCAAGATAGCAGTTTGCATATAGGCACCAGCAGGTGAACTTGAAAGATTAGCATGGTGTATTGAATGACAATGTACGTATTGACCATTTACTATAAAACCCATTCTAACTGTACCAATATCGTGACTGGGAAACAGATCGGAAGAGCACACGTCTGAACTCC